>Ga0105055_10012921_pt1 | contig 10084 bp, 15 predicted proteins | sample BON03_FD_78090 | JGI IMG/M metagenome (GOLD analysis project Ga0105055, IMG submission 78090) | Freshwater microbial communities from Lake Bonney liftoff mats and glacier meltwater in Antarctica - BON-03 | ecosystem: Environmental > Aquatic > Freshwater > Ice > Glacier meltwater | place: Lake... | reverse complement strand
TATATATATATGTATATATATATATATACATATATATATATGTTTATATATATATATATATGTTTATACATTTACATACATACACATGTTGATATATATATGTACATAGAAATACAAATTTATATTGTATATATATACAATATGCTCAACAAAAAAAAATTGTGAGATTAGGCCTTTCAGAAACAAGTCAGTCAATATGCCTTCCGAGAAAAGTCTCTCTCTCTCTCTCTCTCTCTCGCACGCGCGAGCTCTTTCTCTCTCGACCTCTCATTATCCCTCTCGCTCTCTCCCCCCCCTTTCACTCTTTCTCTCTTCTTCTCTCTACCTCTTTTCCTTTCTTTCTGTCTCCCCCCCTCTCTCCCTCTTTCTCTCTCTTTCTTTCTCTCTCTCTCCCTCTTTCTCTCTCTTTCTCTTTCTTTTTCCTTTTCTCTCTCTCTTTCGCTCTCGCTCTCTTTCTCTCTCCTTCTCTTTCTCTCTCCTTCTCTCTCCTTCTCTCCTTTGCAGACACAAGGTGGGGGTTTCTCTCTCTCTCTATCTCTCTGTATCTCTCTCTCTCTCTCTCTCTCTCTCTCTCCTTCTCTCTCTCGCTCTTTCTCTCTCTCTCTCCTTCTCTCTCCCTCTTTCTTTTGCAGAAACAAGGTTCCCCTTACTGATAGGGGAATCACAGCAAGATTAACGCTAGGCTATCGATCCTCATTAAACACATATTAAACTCATATTAATTTCCGTCTGTGTGTGCATATACGTATGTATATATATATGTACCTTCCCACCAAAAAAAGGGCTATAGATCCTCGTTAAACTCATGTTTGTTTCCGTTTGTGTGTGCGTACCTATATTTGAACACATTTATCTGCGTTTCTACACACACAAAACAAGCTCCAGCCTATAGATACTCGCTAAACTCCTACTCATTTCCGTCTGTTGGCATATGTATGTTTGTGTGTGCACATATACCACTCACGGAGGAGATCAGACCTATAATGTTTGGATCTCGAGATCTAACAATGTCCTTGTTAGATCTTTTGGGGCGACGGGGATTCCGTTTACACACGTGAAAATGCGTACGAAAATTTAGGGACTCCCGTGAAAACGAGTTTGATATGTACGGGGACTCCCGTGAAAACTTGTTGGAAATTTTGGCAGGCGTAACCATTTGAAATCCGACCTCCTCCGTCAGTGGTATGCATCTGCTTTCACACCCACGCAAACATTGCCAACCTATACATCTATAAATACTCCTGCCTCCCTTAAAAATCAAAACTGCCTACATAAGAGCCATGCATATCTTCCAGAGAGCCCTGCATATCTACCGAGCAAATAGAGCTTCAAGCAAAGCTACTAAACTATTTCTTAGGAAGTAATAAAAGCAACATCAATCAATCGAAAGAGCCCTAGATGTCTACAAAAGAGCCTTGGACATCCACGAAAGAGCCCTATGCATCTACAAAAGAGCCTTGGACATAAACGAAAGAGTCCTACGTATCTACAAAAGAGTCCTGCATATCTACGAAAGTGCCCTACATATTTACAAAAGAGCCCTGCATATCCACGAAAGAGCCCTACGTATCTTCAAAAGAGCCCTGCATTCCTACAAAAGAGCCCCAGAAGAACTCACAAGGCAGGCACCTCGAAGGCATGTCTCCCTTCGCAAAAGAGCCCTGTATTCCCGCGAAAGAGCCTTGTAGCTTTGCAAAAGAGCCCTAAAGTCCCGCAATAGAGTTATACGTATCTGTCAAACAGCCCTGTATCCACGCAAAAGAGCCCTATAGCCCGACATATCTACAAGAGAGCCCTAGGGGGTACGCGGCAGATCCCACCTACGGGTTGGCACATATGAAGGAGGCATGTCACATGCATGATTGAGTCGCGCGACATATTTGAAGGAGTCATGTCACACACATGAAGGAGGCATGTCACATATATGAAGGAGGCATATCACACGTATGAATAAGTCTCGTCACATGTACAAAGGAGTCGTGTCACATGTGAGTTATGGGGTGGCTACGGTCAGTAGGATCGATAAAATTATAGGTCTCTCTTGCAGAATATCGTCTCTTTCATAGGGCTCTTTTGCAAAAGAGACTTGTAATTTGATCGATCCTGCTAACCAACGCCACCCCATATGTCACACACATTAAGGAGCGTGTCACATATCTGAAGGAGTCATGTCACACATAAAGGAGTCATGTCACACATATGAAGGAGTTCTGTCTCATATCTGAAGGAGTCATGTCACACATAGCAGGCACACATGCAGGAGTCATGTCACACATATGAACTACGTCTTTACAAAAGAGCCCTGAATATTTACAAAAGAGCCCTGCATATCTACGAAAGAGCCCTACGTATCTACAAAAGAGCCCTGCATTTCTACAAAAGAGCCCCATAATAACTCACAAGGCAGGCACCTCGAAGGCATGTATCTTTTCGCAAAAGAGCCCTGTATCCCCGCAAAAGAGCCTTGTAGCTTTGCAAAAGAGCCCTATAGCCCCGCAATAGAGCCCTACATACCTGCCAAAAAGCCCTGTATCCCCGCAAAAGAGCCCTATAGCCCGACATATCTACAAGAGAGCCCTAGGGGGTACGCAGTAGATCCCTCCTACGGGTTGGCACATATGAGGGAGGCATGTCACACGTATGAAGGAGTCGCGTCATATATTTGAAGGAGTCATGTCACACACATGAAGGAGGCATGTCACATATATGAAGGAGTCATGTTACTCATATGAAGGAGTCATGTCACACATGTGAAGGAGTCATGTCAAATATCTGAAGAAGTGTTTCACATAACTGAAGGAGTCATGTCACACATATGCATGAGTCGTGTTACACATCTGAAGGAGGCATGTCACACATGTGAAGGAGTCACGTCACACCTATGAAGGAGTCATGTCACACATATGAACGAGTCATGTTACACATATGAAGACGTCAAGTCACACATATGAAGGAGCGTGTCACATATCTGAAGGAGTCATGTCACACATAGCAGGCCCCTCCTATGGGGTGGCATATAGAAAGGGGTCATGTCACACAGATGAGGAGGTCATGTGACTCATATGAAGGCAAGGACTCGTTGGCTCCCTACTTGTCACATATGTATATTATAGAAAGGAGGCATGTTACACATATGAAGGAGTCATGTCACACAGATGAGGAGGTCCTTTGACATATATGAAGGCACGGACTTGTTGGCTCCCTACATGTCACACACGTATATGATTAAAAAGAGTCATGTCACACATATGAAGGAGTCATGTTGCACATATGAAGACTCGGACAAGGACTCTTAGGTACCCTACATATCACACATATATATGATAAAAGGGATTCATGTCACACATATGAAAGAGGCCTGTCGTACATATGAAGGCAAGGACTCGTAGGTACCCTACACACATGAAGGAGTCATGTCACAAATCATAGCAACTTGAAGGCAAGCCCCAGGAGTCGTGTCACGTATTATCACACGTAATAGGCCCCTCCTATGTGGTGGCAGACAGAAAGGGGTCATGGGGTCATGTCATACATATGCAGGCAAGACTTGGAAGGCTTGCTACATGATGAGGTCCCTCTTGCCTTACAACTCCTGGCAGCGCAGCATCTTGACACACACACACACACACACTGCCACGTTCTTGTGAAATCATATTTTCTCTGGTACTTGTGTCAAAAAATAATTCTGGTGCTTCTTTTGTACTCAATTTTAAGGAAAACCCGATATGTATAACTGTGTGGTTGCGTGTGAGGGGGGGGGCTGCAAGCGGATGAGCGCTGTCTCACATAGCAACATACACATACACACACGCAAATGTACACACACAGGGTTGCTTATGTGGTTTGGGTGGAAAGGGGCCATGATTTTGCCCTGAGAGTGGCTGAGCAATGCGTCAAGTCCCATATATGAAGGCGTTACGTCACATGTATGAATGGGTGTGCGAGCTCCGATAAATCAGAGCAAGAACCCAAACCTGAGGCTGCGGTCTCATGACGAACTATGGTCACGTTTGTGACATGGTCCAGTTCTAGAACTGAGTTTGTGGGTGAGAAGTTGTTCTAGACCTGGACCATGTCACAAACGTGACCATTGTTCGCAATAAGACCGCAGCCTCAGATTTGGGTTCTCTCTATAAGAGAGGCAAGAAGAACGCGTCACCGTCACCCTAAAGAAAATAAAAGGAAAAAGAAGAGGAAAATGACCAGTCAAGACTCTCCTTCGCAAGGCCGGTGCGTGACCGTCCAAGGCATTTGACAGTGCGTGTCCCGAACTAAACAGACCTTGGATTTTTTGGGCGCGTCACGGTCCAACACTCTGATCTTTCAACTGTTTGTCATCTATTGATTTTTGAGGGCCACCGTGACTTGTGGGGCTGACGGCGCCTTGATTCATCGGAGCGCATGGCAGTGACATGACTCATTCATGTGTGGGTGGGGCAGCGGCGGCATGGCCTAGACGCAACACTGTGTTGCATATGTTACATCTTGTTGCATGCAATACTGTGTTGCATCTTTTGCATGCAACAGTTTGTGATATGTGTTGCTTCTTGTTGCATGCAACACTGTCACAGGCAAATACGGATCATGTCATGACATACACGAGACATGACTCTACCGTGACATACCTGGGACATGACTCATTCATGTGTGCGTGCAGCAGCGGCGGCATGGCTCACATGCGTCACTGTGTTGCATGTGCTGCATCTTGTTTGATACCACACTGTCACGGCAACCTTCAGATGTCATACTATTCGCACCACTTGTACAACACTGTGTTGCATGAGTTGCATCTTGTTTAATGCAGCAATGCCAGTGTCACGGCAAACTACCCTAACTTGCGTTGTCATACTATTTGCACCACTTTCGTTCCTTTTTTTCTTCACTACTGTAATCACATAGGTGGTACGGCGCATTTATTTATGTGCCATTGACTAGTTCGTATGTGGGTGAAGCTATTTGTAGCATGTCACGGTGCAGAATCTCTACATCGTCACATCTCTTTTGCAAAAGAGCCCCGCACCAACGCAAGTGCTCTTTTGTAAAAGAGACCTGACAATGTAGGACATGGATGCCACACAACATTTGTGCATACGCCGAAAGAGTGTGCCCGTCTAAAATAAAAACAATGTGTGTCACGGTGAAGAGATCACTGCAACAAAGACTTGCATATGAAAAGCAAAACAGGTGGAAATAACCAAGAGAGGGTGTCCATTTTTGTGCCCTGTTTCGGACACAACAGACTCTTTGGCAGAGACTGTACTCTGTTTGGGACACATGTGACTGTGTGGCAGTGAGGTGTTCGTTTTTGTGCTCTGTTCCAGACTCGTAAGACTCTGTGACAGACTCTTTGACAGAAATGTGGGTCGCTGTTTCGGACATTTACTAAGCTCTAGGGCTATGGCGGTTAATACAGGCTCTTTTGCGGACATCCAGGGCTTTTTGAGGACATCCACCAAGAGTCTCATGTGTCCCATCACACATTGTTTCTCTGTTTCGGAGACATGAGACTCTTTATGGAGCGAGTTGTTGGACGTATACAAAGCTCCAGGGCTGTTGCGGATATTATAGGCTCTTTTGCGGACATCTAGGGCTTTTATAGGAAATATGGAGCTGTGCAAGACTCTTTCGTGTGCGTGTGCGCGCATATGTGCGCATGTGAGTGTGAGTGAGTATATGTATATGTGTTCGTGTGTGTGTGCGTGTATGCATGTGTGCATGGAGGATCAGGGCTCTAGCAGACGCTGGGTCTGAATCTTGTTTCATTTGTGGATATGTCACATCGTTACCCCCTCCTTCCCCTCCTCCCACCCAATATGACCTCTTCCTCTACTCTGTGTGCATATGTGCCTCGCTCTCACTCTCTGCATCTGCTTGCTTCTTCGTTCTTCCCGTCTCCTCCTCCACTCCACAGGGCAGCAGCGATGAATAGGCTCCCTCAATTGCTAGATTTCTCTTTTGCAATGGATGGCAACGATTGGTAGGCTGCTTTGCAAAAGAGCCCTATAAAGAAACTATATTCTGCAAAAGGAACCTATAATTTTCAGGAGCCTACTAATCATAAACTACAAAAAGAGGGCTCTTTGCAGAAGGAACCTTGCAATTGAGTCCTCTCGACGACGAGCCCTCTGTTTGTGGTGTAAGATTGTTACCAACCAGTGCCATTACATAGCACTATGGGGTGGCTACGAGTAGTAGGCTCCTTCAAATTATAGGTCTCTTTTGCAAAAGAGCCCTATAAAACAGGCTATATTCTACAAAAGAGACCTATAATTTCAAGGAGCCTACTTATTGTAGCCACCCCATACCCCATCCCACTGCCCTCTCTGGTGAAGTCATTCTCTCACAATCTCTGCCACCATCTCTCGTCTCGCGTTCTCCTGCACTGCTACCACCTCTACAAGCAGCAGCACTATCGCCATGAAGAATGTTCCCCAAACACCCCCACAAAAACCAGCGGTGCTGCACCACCTTGCATCTGTCATTGCAATGTCTGTCATTGCGAGATGTGCACATCTTGCATGGTCTTTTGCAGAATGTAGTCTCTTTTATAGGGCTCTTTTGCAAAAGAAACCTATCATTTTAAGGAGCCTGCTAGTCGTAGCCATCCCAAAGCACTATGGGTTGGCAAGATGTTCACATGGTGCATTGCCTTGCATCATGATGCAACAGATGCAACGCTTGTTGCAGTGATGTGTTCATACACACTTGTCATTGCAATGTCTGTCCTTGCAGGATATGCACATCGTGCATTGCCTTGCATCATGATGCGACAGATGCAACGTCTGTTGCAGTCTTCTGTTGCAGTCTTCTGTTGCAGTCTTGTGTTCTTACACACTTGTCACTGCAAGGACATCTGCCATTCCAAGAACATGATGCACTTTTAACACATGCAGAAGGTATACACATGTGCTAACATACATGTCACATGTGCAATGCGCTCATACACACGTGCACGTAGACACCCAAATGGAGGCCATCATCGCCTGGACCTTCATGTGGACCCCCTCTCGTCAATCATACCGCCTCCCAGCAGCCGCACCATCCCCTCTAGCTCCCCCACCCGTCCCTCCGGCCACACTCCACACGCCTCCACTATCCGCTGTACCAGCTCCCCCGGCATCGACACGTATGCACAGTCCTTGCCCTTGTCAGCAGCAGCCAGCGCAGTCTGCTCAGTGCGGCCCAGCCGGCAATGATTGCCCATGGCGAAGGCGAGGGCGTGCAGGGGCGGCAGCCCGTGGCAGCGCCCGACGCGCGTGTCCTGCAGCAGGGCCGGGGCGACGCGTGTGGGTACCAGCTTCGTCTCGCCGTCGCCATGCCCGAGGCCCAAGGGCACTTCATTCTCCTCCTCATTGTCCTCATCAACCTCCTCATCATCCGCATCCACACATGATCCTTGGCCCCAGGTGTAGAGGCCGCCATGTTCGGTGACTGCTGCCGAATGAGCGTTCGCAGCGGCGGCAGAGACGATCTTGGCGTGGCCAAAGTGCTGCGCCTCGACCTGTGTCGGCACCAGCCTGGTGTTGTCGTCGTTGTGGCCAAGTGCGCCATGTTCGCCCAAGCCCCACGCCCACAGGGTGCCCGCCTTCGTCACGGCCAGGGTGTGCGAATCGCCGCAGGCTGCCATGAGCACTGGCGACCCCTCAAACTCCTCCTCTGCCCCCACACGTGCCGGTACCAACCTGTCCTCTGCGTCGCCCTGACCCCAAGCCCACAGCGCTCCATCAATCATCACTGCCACAGTGTGCAACCCACCTACCGCCACCAACACCGCCGCAGACCCGCCCAACGCCTCGCCTGCCAGCAGCGTCGGCACGAGCCTTTTTTGCGTATCGTTGTGGCCCAGTTGCCCGGAAGCATTAAACCCCCACGTCCACACCCTTCCCTCTGCCTCCAAAGCCACGTTATGATCTGCACCGGCCGCCACCATGACATCAGTGCCCCCCCCAACCGCTCTGCCGCCACAAGCGTGAGCACCAGATGCGTTGCTGCGTTGCCGTGACCCAGTTTGCCGTATACTCCTTCACCGCAGCTCCACACGAGGCCGGCAGCCGTCGGCACCAGCATGTGAAAACCCCCACAGGCCACCATCACGGCAGGCGACCCGCCAAACATCTCCCTACCCAGCCTTTGCGGCTGCTGTCTCGGCTTCCTGTCGCCGTGCCCGAGCTGCCCGGAACCTCCGTCTCCCCAACTCCACAGTGCTCCGTCCTTGGTCACGCCAGCAGTGTGCCTTGTTCCAGCTGCTATCATGATAAGAGGCTCGCCAGCAAACACCTCGCGCCCTCCCACGTGCGCTGGCAGTACCTGGTGCGCATTGTCGCCAAGCCCCAGCTGGCCAAAGTCGTTTCTACCGCAGGCCCATGCGTCACCCTGCTCTGTCACGATGGTCGTGAAGCCATTTCAACATGCCACCGCCATGACAGGACGTGTCTGGCCTCAGATGCGTCAGCACTTCACGGGTGTCTTGTGGCGGGCTTTGCGTTCCACAAGCTGATACATGCAGTTTCAACCTGACACAGAACAGCTGGTAGCTAGCGTGCCAAAGGCACCGCTCTACTTGCTTTTGGCCTCACGGTCTCTTGATGCGTCTGCAGTGCCTGGCGAGCAAATGCACATGCGAGTATTTGCGCATGTGTGTGCGTGTGAAACAGTGAGAGATTGTACGAATTTTGAACAAGTACATGTGTGTATTACATTGCATGCACGCGCATACATGCACTCGCACACATCTACACACACATCCACACACACACATGCACACACACCTACACATGCAATGTTTTTTGTCTTCTTGTGTGGATGTTTGTTGTATTTGTGTCTGTGTTCTTGCAAACATGTGTCACAACACATATGTGTTTGTCTCACACAGAAATATTTGCACACAAGTACCTGTTACCCAAACCCACACCCACCCACTCACCAGCAGACACACACAAACATAGACAAGACAAATACACAGACACACACAGACTCGGACTCAGACTTAGACACAGACGCAGACACAGACATAAAGACAAAGACACAGACACAGACACAGAATCAGACACAGAAACATTCACAGACGTAGAGTCAGACATGGACACGGACATGGACACGGACACGGACACGGACACAGACACAGACACAGACAAAGACATAGACAAAGACAAAGACAAAGACACCGAACACACACGCAGAAATTGACGAAGATACACACAACGACACAGACACAGACACCAAAAAAAGACACAGACACCCACACCAACACCAACACTGATACCAATACAGCCACAAACAAAGACGCAGACAAATACAAAGACACCGACACTAGCACAGAAATAGACACAGACACAGACACAGACACAGACACCGACACCGACACCGACACACGCAGAGACACAGTCATAGACCAAGACGCAGACGCAGACGCGGGCACAAGCATAGACACAGGCATAGACACAGACACAGAAACAGACACAGACACAGGCATAGACACAGACTGAGACACAGTCACAGACCCAGAAGCAGACGCAGACGCAGACGCAGACGCAGACACAAACATAGACATAGACCCAGACATAGATGCAGACACAGACACTGGCACAGACACAGACACAGACACAGACACAAACACAAATACAATGTCTGTTTTTTTGTACAGACACACAAGAACACACACACACACGCTGCAAAGCACACCTTCTCTCACACAACAGAGCCCGAGGAGTGCACAAACGCACCGTTGCACCCCTTTGTGACTCCTGCGTCTACAGATGCGCCTGGCGGCGGGGAAGTCTGCGGCTGGCTTTGCGCTCACACAGATGATTCACGTGGTTATTACGTCATACAGAAGAGCCAGCAGCTGGCGTGCCAGATCTCGTGTGGCGTGCGTGCCTGATTTCACCTGCCTTTTGACTTCGTAGACATACGAAGAGATCGGTGCCGGCACGCACCGATGGCTTTCATATTTACATCGAGAGTCGAAAATTTGTCCTGCATTCTCGCGCTTTCCTAGCTTTTTACTAACTTTTTAGCCCTTCGGTCGATCGACACCCTCTTGTTAGTAATCAAATGGGCACAGTAATCGCTGAAGATCGCACCG
>Ga0105055_10012915_pt1 | contig 10089 bp, 4 predicted proteins | sample BON03_FD_78090 | JGI IMG/M metagenome (GOLD analysis project Ga0105055, IMG submission 78090) | Freshwater microbial communities from Lake Bonney liftoff mats and glacier meltwater in Antarctica - BON-03 | ecosystem: Environmental > Aquatic > Freshwater > Ice > Glacier meltwater | place: Lake... | reverse complement strand
TGGTTCTACATTGTAATCACCTTCTATGACGATGGCATGATTGGCATGTATTAAAAGATGTCTGGGTGTGTACTCGAGAGGCACTACCTGGGAATTGAAGGTTTGGTCTAGATCCTCTAGTCCAATAACCCTCAATGTATTGACTCGTTCGCCATTCACTTGGCTGGTGGCAACAGCAACAATAGCTTCTCCAACATCATCTGTCACAAGACCACACGCCCAGCTTAGCGCATTGTACGATAATGGAACTGATTTATCTTTGAAGGCCAACCACGGTCGAGAACTCAACATCATAACTCCTGTTTCTTTCTCGGATAGAGGCACTCTCATGCAACGAACACTTGCAGCACCAAGAAATTGAGTTTGCGAATCCAACACACTTCCATTGCTGCTATCCAGTTTGGCTTTCACAACCACTCCATTACACAAACCAGCATATAAATAATCATGATGAAAACAAACAGTATCTGCTTGATCTGGGACGACTTGAGAAGACACCAGTTTCAATGGTGTGGCAGGATCTAAGGAGAGTAGCAGCACTTGCGACACTTGGTTACGTTTGAAAGTACCAATGGCTAAAAACGCAGCTCTTTGCCTTCCTTGTGGTACTTGGTCCATATCGACGCACTTCGCATCTTCCCCCAGTTGTAGTGTTGCTGTAGGGTTTGCCAGCATCTTTTGGCTGTCGTTGTTTTTCTCGAAATACACAACGGACCCTCCTTCAAGTAGAACCACGATCTGACGGGTGTTGATGGAAGCACAATCTACACGCTTTCCCATACTCGAATCCCATGTTTCAACTTGTTGACCATCGCGTATGAGAACAATGCCTTTCGGATGGACTTGCACAACCGTACCATCTTCAAGTGAACCAACAGCTAAAGTAGTGACATCAGTACGAATCCCCGAATCATTGGCCTGTTGAACCGTTTGCTCACCAACTTGGAGAACAAGAGTGGCATCTTTGAACGAGACGACAATGTATTTGTCTTTTCCGTCCTTTTTCAAAGTACCTACAGCGCCTGGAACACCTGGTAGTGGTGTTACAGCCATTTCTGTAACTTCTAAACCATGTCTCAAGATTCTTAACGAAGACCTTTTACCAGTCCCACAAGTGGTATACATTTGTCTTCGGTCTTCTTTGCATAGATCCGTTACTTGCAGTTGAGTAACAGGATGCAGTGAAGGCAACGTGTCCTTCAACACGAGATCTGCTTGAGTAAATTTGTAAAGGTAATGATCTCCCATTTCTGACGCAACAAATAAATGACCGCGCTTGGACAGGCATAAGCTGTTTGCCACGGGTACCGAGTCCAAGTATTCACACCGAATGCCAGACACGGTCACAATAGCATCTCCATCTAATTCTACTTTAAACAAATCACCATATTCCGTTTGTACAACGAAAAACAAAACCGTCTTATCTTGGAGCTTGGCAAGATTGGTGGCATAGGAAACCACTATCGTCGAACGAGTCTCGGGTACGTGAGCTCTTTTGGGGATCTTGATGGAATGGCGGATCGTTTCTTCAGGTGCAATATATTCAATTTGGTTTTCAGAACAGACAATCAAACCTCCTGGTCCTCCATTTTCCACACCAGGCACGGCAATTAACATAGAAGCAGAGTCATCCACGGTTATTTCCTTCTTTCTTTCGACATGGTTCAATCCCATGTCTAGTTCATACAACACTAATTTCTTCTCAGTGGTATTGTAATCGACTTCTAAGCATCCAAATTGAGGGTTTTCCGATCCAACATCTAGCGCCTTGCAATCAAACACAATAGCGTTTTGTCTGTGGGCTTCTAACGGGGACTCCAATAAAAAATTATTATTTGAATCTCTCGTGGCGACGAATACGAATTTCTGTTTTTCTACCGCGCATATCATGATGGCTCGTCCAAGAGGATCAGCTGCAGTATATTGACCAGGTACAATACGACGTCCACCACTTTTACCAAATGCATCACATTTGACTTTCTCAAACGCACCTTTCTCATATCGAAGGACTGCCAAGCGTCCGGAATCTGAACCTACTATTAGAAGATCCTGGGAGGACCCAGCTACTCGTAACGTGCACATGCTACGGACGTTGCCAAAAACGGAACCCCTAAATATGGATGCAATTGTACCAGTTGAAATCGAAAGGAGCTCAATTGAGGATCCATGGTTAATAATGATCTCGTGGCTTTTGGGTTGCCCTGAAAAATTTCCGTAAACAGCCTGGAAAGCCGCGGAGCTTTCGATAAGGCCAAGGCAGTAGAGATGCATCGATTGTGTGGATCTAATCTTTTTTTGTTTTTTTTAGGAAGAAGACGTAGAGAACATTGAACGAATAAAGATACTATGGATATTGTCCTTGGGTTAACTGGCAAAGACTATGTACTGTGTGTAACGGATATGTCATCGAATCGATCCATCAATGCATTGAAGCACGATGAGGAAAAGATCGTGATGATCGATGATCGAAAGATGCTGGCTTGTGGAGGAGAGCAATGCAGCAGAAACCAGTTTACTGAATACATTTCAAAAAACCTTGCTCTTAATCAGCTGCAGACAGACTTGGAGTTGTCCAACCATGGAGCTGCAAACTTTATCCGGAACGAAGTGGCTCGTGCGCTTCGGGCAAAAGGTGGCGCCTACCAAGCCAATTCGATCTTGGCCGGTGTCGATGATCAAGGCCCTGCAATGTACTACATTGATTATATGGGGAGTTTAGTGCAAGTAGATTACACTGCTCAAGGATACTGTGGATACTTTTCTCTCTCGATACTAGATAGGTATTGGAAGAAGAACATGACGTTGGAAGAAGGAAAGGAATTGTTGAAGTTGTGTATTGAACAACTTTCTGCTCGTTTTATCATCAAACTGAATAAATTGCAGATGGTAGCTATTGGCCCACAAGGGGTCATCTCTAAAGAAATCATAATCTCACCATAAAATAAATTCAAATAATTATTTCTGTATGCCTTGGCTCTTGTATTTTGGTATCTGGATAAATGGCCATGATTCCAACATACACATTGCAAAGACCATTGGGCCATGAATTCACTTTTACACCAACTGCAAACGATTCTTTCATTTTGTGAAACTCTTCAAAGATTGGAGGCTCCGATTCGTCGCCTAGTTGGCTTTTTCGAAGGACGTATTTCCTGACATCGCTCGGATCGGCTGAATTCACCTTGACAAAGGACAATCTAGATTTGTATCCAGGTGGAGTCGAAAGGATTAAAACTTTGGTCAAGCTCATGACCCGTCGATACTCCCTTGTTGTCTTCTTCCAGTAACCACCACTCTTTGAAATGGGGTCGGAAACCCATCCGTTGATCTTGGAGCGATCCAATAATTCCAATGCCAATCGAGCTTCTAAGAGCTCCTCCATCTTTGTGACGATAGCTCCATCTGCAAAGCGAGTGCTGGCATTATGCAAGCTCCGATGGTTTTCAATGCTGCTTAACAGCTCACTGTACATGAGTTTTTGCAACTGTTGTTGTTGCACTTCGGTCAATTTGGAGCTCAACGTTCGCGGTTGATAGTAAGGAGAAACTGCGTATTGGTTATCTTCTTTCACCAACTCCAACCATCCAAATTCAACACCTTTGTCCATGTCGTAGGTCATCCTACGAGGGTCCGTGTGTTCTTGAACACTGACCCAGAAATTCTCATGGTTGAACACCGCCACGAGATCTGTATACGGAAGCTGGAATTCATCGTTGTGCTCAAGACGTTTAAATTGGCGTTTGATCCAATCGACTCTCTCCAGATGAATTTTGAACAAAGCTTTCTTTTCTTCGTATGCTTTTCTCTCATCAAGCGCCATTTGAGAAAGGTCAGGGATCGACTCGTCGTCATCTTCGACCGTGTATTTTTCAGTTTCAACTTCTACAGCCGATTCGAATTGACGCACAGATTTGGCTGCCACTCCAAAATTGTCTCCTATTTCCGGACCGAGTTCAAAAATTTGATCTACATCGACGGATACATCGAATCTCCGTTTATCGTACAACAAATCCTCTTCATCCAGCTCTATTTCATAAGAAGTGCCATCGTCTTCTTCAGGTTCAGGTCCCCCTGTAACAACTTCCTCTGTCTTTTTACTAGTTGCCTTGGATTTTTTCTTCCGTTTCTTTCTCTTACTTGCTTGCATCACTTCATCATCATCTTGACCAGTCCACCGATTCGGCAAGGGAGAATAATATGCTCCTTGGGTGACTTCCCAGAACTTGACCGCCCCTCCAAAATTAGGAATGCCGAGATTTCGTAACTTTGATGTTTCCTCGTATTTTTTGGATGTCGTAGCACGAGTACACGAGTCACTTGTACTTTCTCTGGTCATGAGCCATACATACGGCAGCTTTCCTCCATCCACATTGGTAGCATAGCCTAAACAAACGTAGCAGTCGGTCATTAGGCCAAGAAAAAAGTTGGCCAGCTGCAACACATGGGCCTTGACGTCACCTTTTTTCATTCCCAGGAAAAAGGGTGGAGAAAGCCAAACATCCGGGTTGATGTTGACAGATCCATCAAAAAAGGAATCCACATAGTCCCAGAATTCCATGGCTCGAACAAATCGTGCTGCTTTGTAACAGCTTTTGGGTTTCTGCGACGATCGAATGGACATGAATTGAACTTCCTCAGGTGCTATGAAACTTCGAGGCGGTGTTACCGGTTGTAAGAATGTGCATAAGAAGTGACGTTCACCAAACTCGTTCATTCCTCGAAGAACATTCAAGTTTAGATCTTTTTGCAGTCGATTCAGCAACGCAAATCGTTCATTATTCTGTTGACGAATGCGATTGTAGAACAACTCGTATTGAAGACACAGTCTGTTGTTCTGAACATTTTGACATGTTTGTCGTTTACCTCCTCGCTGTCCTTGTTTCAAAAAGGTGCGAGCGCTGCAAAGACAGGAATATAATCCTTCTTTTTCTTTGTTGACCATGTTGGGTAGCAGCAGCAGATCGGTTCCATTGCGGGCAATTTTCAATGGATCCGTCTCTTTGAGATCTCCATCGCCAGGGGCCCTAAAAAAGGCTGCTACTTTAACAAACGATTCTACACCATTTGGCAACCCTTCCAACCGCAGGTCCTTTTCGAAAATTCGAGTCATGATGGTTTCTTCACGTAGCTTTTTTTGACCTCGGCGTTTTCTTCGTTTAACCACCATGCGTTTCGGTCTGGGAAAGTTGCGGTTTTCCCCATCATCACCGACTTGGCCAGTGATATGATGCAAATACAATTTACACGTCCCTAGTAAATCACTGGACCCGGTTTCATCAGAATCCCATACACAAATACGCACACAAGGATACTCGGCTAGTTCGTCCTGTCCAATTTTTTCAGCATTGAACGCTGGGACCTGAAAGTAAAGCGTTTCATCAAAAATAGGATTCAACTCCTCTGCAATCACTCGAGTTTTCTGCCGTTGATCTCCCCATTCGACGGTACAATAAGGGTCACTCAGACCACTTGCATCGGCGCCTATAAGATTTGAAGCTGAGATTATTCGGACAGCTAGATAGGAATAGTTGAACGGCGGGTAGTCTTTGAGTTCAGGAGGATGTAGTGATCCTACTTGAGCAAACTCACGATACAATCGAGCGTTGTTTCCACCGCGTAGAGCGTCCATGGGATTCCTCACGAACAGCTTCCAAGAGCGTGATTCAGTCACTTCGATATCGCAGGTTCCAAAAACTCTTCCAGTTTCTTTGATCGAGTTTGCTGGCGGTTCAGTAGTACATGTAATCCACTTGGAAGAGGAGTCACGTGACATGCTCAGACGCGCAGAAAGGAACCCACCTTCAACTACGTTTGTCAACGGTATTCTCGCACTTCCCAAAAGATCGTCTCGAAACGGAATGATACCTCCGTCGTACATGTGTACAAACAAAACAGATTCTTCGAAAGCTACACGGGTTCCTGTAAAGGAAATGTTGGAGTCGCTCGGTGTCGCATCGATTTTTACTGTGAAATCTCTGCCTCGAAAACTGACCTTTCGGGATTTCGTTCTCGTAGACTTTAGTATATTGTGGGCCGAGTGCAAATGAAATTTGAGGTATGGATACAGGATTTCCTCGTCGTCTTCTTCAATGTTTCGTAGCACCTCCCAAGGAAAAAATTTGACCGACCAATTCTGAAACTTGAGAGAATAGTTGAGCACCTCTTGAAGCACGCATTGAAATTCGAGGGCGCCAATGTTGACTTTTTCTTTTCGACCTTTTCTTCGGATATCTTTTTTAATCTCCCATTCCGGGCCGGCCATATTCATCTCCCCAGTAGCAATTTCAAGTAAACTTTTCTCTGCCATAGCAAGCATCTCATTGGGTTTGTAGTTATTGTATATCCATACTTCTGCATGAAGCATCAAATCATACAGGTCAAAGTAAGTGCCGAACCAATCAAACTCGATCTCATCAGGAATGTCCACCGTTTTACCTTTGTCTACGTCCATCACGATGCCAGTATAAATGGTTTTCCCCATTGTTCCGCTTTGAACCCACTTCCACCGTCTTTCCTCTTCTGCTTGTCTTCCGGATTTTTCTTTTTTTTTCTTTTTGGCTCCTGATGCCTTAAGTCGAAGAAATTTACGGCTCAACCTAAAATTGTATCCGAAATTAAACTTGACAAAGAAATCTCCAAGTTCCCCATAATTACGGTACTGGATGTTTCGAATCCTTACATTCCATACACGCCGTTTAATCATGCTCCGAACGTCATCTGCACTTCTATCTTGGCCAAGCGTATAGTACTTGGCAAAGGACTTGTCCTGAAACAGATCCTCCGCCCAGAACACAGCGTCCTGGGACACTTCTTCAGCCCCAACGCTCTCGTTTCCATCAATATCCCTTCAACACATGTTAAACAAAGTGGGGTCTTTCATATAAAATGACTTACGCTAAAGAGTCGTCGTCACCGGATTCCTCCACTTTCTCTTCTTTCTCTTCTTTCTCTTCTTTCTCCTCTTTCTCTTCTTTGTTTTCCTTCACCGCGTCCTCCTCCTCCTTCTTACCTGCAAACGGGTTCTTCATCATACCGGCACTCCAAAATATCTATTGTGTTGTCTGAAAAAAAAAAATTCTCGATTTAAAATTAAAAGTCGTCATCGTCTTCGTCTAGATAGTCTTGTGATTTCTGGCGAAGGGCTGTAAGGCCAGTGAGGTCTTCAAGATACGTTGGATTTTTAAACGTCTCTACAAGCATGTCGTAACCATCAGTCTCATACTTTTCCATCACACACATTGAACATGCAGTGCACTGAGGATATGCCTGACCGCTCACGTTGGTCATCTGAAACGCAGGTAAAAAACCACGAATTTGATGCGGCAACAACCCCAATTTTTGAATACCTCCCTCAGGATTGGTTTCTTCCAAGGAACTAGAAAACGGAGCTGCATTTCCCAACGGATGATGCAACAATCCAACCAATAACTCGACCAGTATAGCACCAGCGATTGGAGCTAGCCCAGGACGAGTGACCGTACATTGCTGATCAAGGGTTCGATCTTTCATAGAGTTCTGTGGTGCCACAACGTCATTGCAAAAGTAACAACCAAGTCGTTGTTGCTGCTTCAAAGGCCCATGTCTCATGACCATAAACGAATCAAAACCCAGAGCTGAGTTCAACACTAGTTTGTCGTATTTGGTAGACAACATAGTCGGAAGCCATCGTGATTCGCGAGTATCGGTTAACAGCACTACAACGTCGTGCTCTTGTATCAAAGTCTGGAGTCGAGCTACATCGTCTTTGGTATCCTCGGTAATAAAGTGACCTGGCATTGGTATTGACAAATGCACGCCTTTAGCATTGATTCCAGGAAGAATCTCTTGCAATGCCTTTGCTGCTGCTTGAGCCTTTGGTTTGCCTCCATCCAAACAGTCTTGAAACGAAAACAACGACTGACGAGCAGGATTGGAATACGATACAGTTCCATTGTCCAACATAGTGATGTTTCGAATACCCCATCCCAACATGCATCGTGCAACAGAGCACCCCAAGGTACCGGACCCTATCAATAGACACTTGGTGGAACCAAGCAATACGGTGTCCAACTCTGGTAACTGTCGCCAGCGCATCAATTTCAAATTAAGATCCGATGCAGCATTGGCCAGCTTGTGGGGATCCAACTGCGACGACAGATCCATCAAGCGAGGACCCATTTGACCTTTTAAATTAGGTTCAAAACCGATCCATTTTCCAGGCTTTTTGGTTTCATTCACACGAACCACCAAAAAACTGTTTTCCTTTCGAATACACAAAACTGAATGCACCCCAGGAAGACGAATGGAAGCCCAATATAAGAAATTCAGAATACACGAGCTGGGCTGATTAGGTAAGGATCCAGGGTCATGATAGGCCAAGCACTTGATAGTGTCGTGGGATACCAGCATCATCTCTGCTAAAGACAATACAGTACCATCACAAGAAACACCAAAAAACGGAGCTTGGTGATCAGGAATGGATGAATCAACAACAGGTTCGATTTCAAATTCACCGAACGCATCCATGGCTGGAAAACAAAACCAATACAAGAATTTATGGTTTTTCAAATCAGCGTAGGAGAGCACATGAAACTTGACCAATAAAGATGGGTCCTGTTCAATGCGACCACTATGAATGTCTTTGGTGATATCAGCTCCCAAGGAATTCAAAAGGTCTTTTTTGTCAAAGTTTCGAAAGTCCTCCGCAGTATTCAAATTGGTCAATGAACCTGAAGCTGGATAGAAAAGTACAGGTGGCGGAACGACGCCCCTTTCAAGGTCTTCCCCTCGCACCCTCAGCAACGCCGGCATACCTGCTACTCGAGCCCCCCCGTACCAGCCATGTATCTCCAAGGAATCCACTCCAAGCATGAGTTCTTCTAGCTTTTTTTTGGAAAAGCATGCCCAAAACCCAGGCTCCACCACACTGTTCCAGTGCTGGCAACTCATAGAGATCTGACTAAGAATCCGACAGCTAGACAAACGCCCATAAACGATCCAGCAGCTAGTGCAGGTGCTCCTGCTCTTCTTGTCTGAAGTACGTAGCCGCTAGTACCAATCAACTGCCCAAATGCAAACCCGTACGCTGTATTCTTAACTAGAAACTCTCTTCTTGCTGCTGCTTGTTGCTTTTCGTATTCTTTGTACCAGTCCTCGTTGTTCATTCACTTACACTTTTTTTTATTTTCATTTCAACAAACACGCGGCAAAATGACATCCAAGCGTCGAAACACAAAGAGCAAGCGCATGAGTAAACAGCACATGCTCTCTGGATCCAAAGAAACCCGCATCAACCCCTTTCAATGCGACGAAGTCATGAAGCCAATGGACAAAGTCAAGTTTGGTTTGGGTGTTTTGCTGTTGCCTCTCAAATTCCTTGTCATATTTGTCACCCTCACCGTTGGGACTCTTTTGATATCTCTTACTATAGCTGGCTGTGACACCTCGAAACCTCTACCACCTGTACGAGGAGCCATTCAGAGAAAAATCAGCACCATTATCGGAAGAGCTTTGATGGCGTGCTTTGGGGTATACACTATCAAATTCAAAGGCCAGCGATCGTCAGCCAAAGACTGCAAAATGCTCGTGATAGCTCCTCATTCAACCTGTATGGATGCCCTCCTGGTAGGCGCCTGCATGGGAGCTCCAAGTGGTGTGGGTAAGGCGGAACTGAAGGATTCCATCGTTGGTCCTTACATGGAAGCCAGTCAAACGATATTCGTTGACAGAGAAAACAAATCAAACAAGAAAAAAGTGGCAGAGGAAATTGCAAAACGGATCGCCAAAACGTCCAAGTGGCAGAGGCAGTTGGCCATATTTCCAGAAGGAACCTGTACCAATAGAACAAGCCTGATCAGTTTTCGTCCTGGGGCGTTTGCTCCTGGAGAACCCGTTCAGCCGGTGGTCATTCACTGGGAATACGATCATTTTGATCCATCATGGACAGCAGGAGCCCTTAACAGAGCACTTATTGTATTCAGAAGCATGGCACAAGTATATCAAAAAGTCACTGTGGAATTCCTTCCCGTTTACCAACCTTCAGAGGTAGAGCAAAACGATGCCATCCTGTTTTCCAAGAATGTACAACGCGATATGGCTGCCGCGCTCCAC
>Ga0105055_10012913_pt1 | contig 10090 bp, 7 predicted proteins | sample BON03_FD_78090 | JGI IMG/M metagenome (GOLD analysis project Ga0105055, IMG submission 78090) | Freshwater microbial communities from Lake Bonney liftoff mats and glacier meltwater in Antarctica - BON-03 | ecosystem: Environmental > Aquatic > Freshwater > Ice > Glacier meltwater | place: Lake... | reverse complement strand
TGCCGTGCGGCTCGCGCCGCTACGCTTATACACACATCAATCCAAACGGAAGGGCGCAAGCACTCCGGCATGTATTCCCAAACGGAAGGGCGCGAGCACTCCGGCAAGTATTCCCAAACGCAAGGGCGCGAGCCCTCCGGCCCGTCAATCCAAACGCCCGCCGGCCGTTCCCTACCTACCCCGTCGCCCAACACCCACGAGTATCAATCACCACCCGTTGATCCAACACCCGACGCGACAATCGCTTGAACGGTTTATGATCCACCAGCAACACCACAATGTCAGCCATTTGAATCGCTTCCTCCGCTGGAACCAATTTCGCTTTATCAGACAACCGCTTGGGCAAGACCTTCACGTGCGGTTCGCTGATCAAAACATCGCCAGGAAACAGATCCGCCAGCTGCACCGCGATGTCAACGGCCGGACTTTCCCGCAGATCATCCACATCCGCCTTAAATGCCAACCCCAAACACGCAACGACCGGCTTACGAAACCGTGCCGCCCGTTGCTTCACCTGATCGATCACATGCTGCGGTTTGGAATCATTCACTTCCCGAGCCGTGCGAATCAGGCGTGCCTTTTCCGGACAGGCCGCGACCACAAACCACGGATCCACGGCAATACAATGCCCGCCGACACCGGGACCTGGATTCAGGATATTGACTCGCGGGTGTCGGTTAGAAAGTTTGATCAGTTCCCAGACATCAATGCCCAACTGATCACATATCATCGACATCTCGTTGGCGAACGCGATATTCACATCGCGGTAAGAATTCTCGGTCAACTTGGCCAATTCCGCTGTCCTGGCATCGGTCAGGAAGATTTCAGCACTGCAAAAAATTTCGTATAACTCTTTCGCTTTGACTGCCGCTTCGGGAGTCAGGCCACCGGCGATACGATCGTTAGTCACCAGTTCCTTCAACATTTGCCCGGGCAGAATACGTTCGGGGCAGTGGGCAAAGTACAGGTCATCTGCACCAATTCGCCCGTCGGCCGCTTCGAACAACCACTGTCGCATCAACTCGGTGGTTCCTACCGGGCTAGTCGATTCCAAGATAATCAAATTGCCTTTTTCTACGCAGGGCGCGATCGATTCGGTCGCGGCTTTGATAAACGAGAGATCCGGCTCTAGTGATCCATCGTCCAATTTGGTGAACGGAGTCGGCACGGCAATAATGAACGTATCCGCGGGTTCAGGCTTCGTCGCCGCCTTCAGATTCCCACTCTGGACCGCGGCCCGCACCAGGATATCCAAGTCCGGTTCCTCGATATGGATCCGCCCTTCGTTGATGGTATCCACCACCGATTGAACCACGTCGACCCCCAGAACAAGTTTACCTTTGGTGGCAAAAATGGACGCCGTCGGCAGGCCGATGTAACCCAGGCCAAGGACGCAGATTTGAAATCGAGTTTCTTTCATTTTATCCAGTCTTCGTTCGAATCGTTAATGCAGTTGATCCACGTTGTTTTGTTTTGTTTCGCCACGCTACCGCGACTAGGCGGAACGCAGGAACATAAGGCGATTTTTTGGAGGACCTTTTTGACTTCGTCTAGTTGAACTCGGGCCTTGGCCAGCAGGCTTCCCTTCCCAAAACACATCAACATTTTTTTGGGTGCCTAGTGAGAGGAGTAACTGAGTCGTCTGGCACGGACCGGTTTTTTGTCCACGCTCCGGCTTCGGAACCTTCGCCAACATCGTTTCGCCGTCACAAAGGTTTTGTAGAATTTGATTCTTTGCGAATTTTGCGGAAGTCTGTGTTGTTTGCCGCAATAGATTGGATTGAATTGGCTGAACGCACACTGTTAGGTTGTGCCAGTTGTCAATAGGCGGATAAGATCGTCGATTCGGTTTTGAATGACTATTTCAGTCTCCGGAAGTTCGTTTGTTATCGCGTAGCTGACTTTTTCCGCAATGTCCAATGCTGAGAACGGATTGAAATCACAAGAAGGTTTGATAACATCGGCCACATACGGCAATCGGCTAGCAAGAACCTTGCACCCGTGCGCAGCGCCTTCCACCAAACCTAATCCTAACGTCTCGAGCAGTGAGGGGTGAATCATGAAACGACATTCGTCAAGTTGCATTCTAACTTTTTCCTTCTTGATGAAACCTAGATTTGTTACCGGCACTCCTTTCTCTTTTAGCAATTGAATTCTTCTGCAAATGGCTTTACTACTAGAGGGGACGGTCAGTCTTAATTCAGGCACATTTGGCATTCGTGATTTAAGTAGCTCCCAGGCGTCAAGGAGCCTGCCATGGTTCTTATGAGGCGGAGCACTACTGACATAAATGAAAGCGTTCGCCCTTCTACTCCTATCAGGGAAAGCGTGTTCTGTTGGTTCGAAAAAGGGCAATACGAATTTGTCTTGAACATCGCACTTGTAGAACTTGCAAAATTCTGTCCGGACAAAATCTGTTTGAAAAATCCATTGATCGGTTTTGCGTTGTCTTTTTCGCAGGAAATGAGAAAGTAAAAAGTATCGGGCACGATCCTTAAATCCATAAGGGCATTTGTCGATCGATCGAATTAGGTGAGCGTTTTGAAAGAACGTGATGACCCGACATCCAGTGAATTTCGAACGCGGTGGAATATTCCCAAAGCAAAACAGGCAACGCGCCTGATGCTCCGACACCAATTCACGAAGCATCTGTTCTCTCCGCTTACCGATTGGCGACAGCGCGGGACACCGAGTCCATGTCTCACTTTCCTTGAGGTCAACGTGTTCGGGCGCAACGACATGAAAAGGGACAGAGCGGCGATTGAGTTCACGGATAAGGTATTTGAGTAGTACACCACCACCGCCTTCAGCAATATTGCATGCATCAATTAGGAGCATTCGAGTCTTCCTGGGAGGATACTGTTGAATTTCGCAGTCCATTTGACGGTTGCAGCCACGGCGTTGTGGGTTTTGGGGCGTCTTCGTAGATGTATTGCATTATGTCGACAAAATGGCTCGCGACCGTTGCTCCAGAAACGTTCATCCGCCACCGCCTTGTATATTGCTCGCATCAATTCCAAGAATTCGTTCTGATAACATTTTTTCTTCACCAAGCAGCGAAAGTTACTTTGTAGGGACGCATCGCATCCAAGATTCTGGTTTCTTGAGACCAGCTCGATCGGGCGCAAGTACGTGAAACGGAATCGCTTTTTTTTCAAGCTGAGCAATTAAGTAGCTAAGCAAATTGCCACCACCGCCGCTGGCGGTATTACTAGTGTTCATCAGTATCAACCAAATTCTCCCTAGAAAACAATTCGGAACTCCGATAGATGTTATTAATGTTTGAGACTTTTCGTTAAAAAAAACGGCAAAGTTTGGTTTTCGAATATTTCGTGAGACTTATCGGCATTTGCGAATGCAAGAACTTTATGCAGAAGTGACAAACTTCTGCGAGTAGCGTTTTCTTCCGGTCGGCTAACTATCACAGCACCGCCGATTCCCAGGATCTTCCTAGCGTCAATTCCAAGGATAGTCATCCAATCTGTCAATCAACTCCAATTGGTGTAGCATCAGGCCACGTCGGGGCAAAAGCAAAAGACTGAAAGCAAAATGTTAGCACGCCACAGCCTAGCGACCGATGACTATTATCTAAAATCGACGTGGCCGCCTTGTGAAATAACGGACATGAGAAATCGGCCAATCCAATTCAACATGGCGCCTATGTAATATCCCGCGGGTTATATCCCCATATTTTGCATCATCCACTGATCCGTATAGGACACGATGGTATTTTGCGGCAATTTCTAAAACCTCGTTCGAAACATCTGCATACTGACCATATGGCCAAGCAAAATACTCGCATTCTGCCCCGAGTTCGTACTCTATACGCTCTTTAGATGCTTTAATCTGAAATTCAATGTCATTCCTGTTTAGTGCGGAGAGTTGATTGTGGTCGTGGGTATGATTCCCCACTACGAAACCACGTGATTTTAAATCCCTGAGCATCTGCCAATCCATGGGCTTGCGAAGCGCCACTTTGACTTTTTGATTACAAAATTCCGAACGGTAGCTTGAATCCCCGTCAATAAATCCAGGATTAACGAAAAAACAAGCGTTTACGCCAAACTCTTCAAACACTGGCGCTAAAACATCGTAACACTCTTGAAATCCATCATCGAAACTAAACGCCAGTCTGGGCTTCTCTGCCAATGCGACGCGATTTTTCATTATCATTTCGGTTGCCGAATCAAAATCAATAAAATCAAACGTTGCATTTAACATTTTCAATTTTTCCCGCAAAAGTTCAGGCCGATCTATTCCTTCTGGCGCAAAGTGGCCGTTCAAAAGATGAATACCTTTCGTTGGGTTGGAAAAACTTCCAAAAACTGACAGGTACCAAAATCTTGCAAGACGTCTCATCAGAAGGTATCCATCAAAACATTAACTTGCCACTGCTCAAGAAGAGCCAATAAAACATTTTCGGTCGCGATTGACTTTGCATAGAACGCCACTCGAGAATTTGCAGGCAATGGGATCGAGCATTGCTGGAGGTAATACTTCCACCCTCGAGACTTCACACCGTAACCAAAGGAGTAGATTTTATTATTGATTAGCTTTAGCTTAACCCCGTTGCCCGAAACAGCACCTATCTGTGAGCCATTATTAACCAACAAATGGTCCTTGTATCCGTGAAGCCTATAGCTTTTGGAAGGATGAGAACAGAATCGCCATTGAATGAATTCATTATCAACAGGAAGGGATGGGATCTGCTGCAGAAAATCAGATTCAATTAAAGCCTTAGTAGACCAAGAAGGAAAGCCGAAATTGATTAACTTGTAATTCTTTCCATAAAGTTTCCATCCTAATTTTTCGTAGGCTGGCCAACTTGAGTTGTTTGGAAAATTGACAACTAATGCGTCCTCAGCGATTAAGTCAAGGCAATTTTCGGTTAGCGTTCGAAAAAGCCCTTTTCGTTGATATTCTGGAGCCGTAACGGTATCACAAGGCTGCCAAATCGAAGATCCAGTTGACGGTAATCGCCAAAAGGCCCTAGCTGCTGCGAGCTTATCTTGGTCATCCCTTGCGTAAAATATAAGCGATTTACCAAGAGGATTCCGATTATGTTTCCAATCTAAGTCCGTCCATTGGCACTCGTTCCTGAAAACCCTTCTGATCAAAGATGCATATTCGTCAAGAAACTCCGTACTCCCGGACCATTGGAAAATTTTAAAGGGAAGCATCGTAGGCAAAACGTTTCTCCCTGAAAACCGCGTTCATTTAACGTAATTTGTTTTAAAAAACCTGGGCTCCGAAAATTACTCAGGAATTCGGCGGCCACGCAAGATGCAAGCTGTGTTTATAACAAGCCACACTGAAACGGTCATCAACTTATCTATGATCGCCATGCGAAAAACTGGGTCTGTATACGCTTAGCACCGCCGCAACAATTAAGTGGAGACCGTAAATAAGACAAAAATAGAACACCGCCGTAATTGGGGAACGAACAAAAAACAAAACAGTTGGAAACAATAAGCAAACGGCAACCGTATGCTTTCTCCTTCTCAAATCTACAAACAATTCGAGCTTAACCAAAAGATAACCGATTAACAGTGCAAACAAATAAGCCCAGGGACCAAAGTCATATCTTAAAAATCCAAACAGACCTGCCGAAACACTGTGACCGGTCCCAAAACCGGACTCATATTCCCTCGCTATCCAATAAGTAAGCATAGTTGGCTTTTCTGGCCATATAAATCGTGGTATCCACATTTGAAACAAAAAGATCGCTGCCTGCCCTTCTCCAAAGCCGTTTCTTTCAGTGTAGTCGTGAATGTACGCAGTTACTTTCAAGACACCTTCGACACTAAACTGGTGACCAATTTGCTCAAAGAATCGAGGGTTGGTGGTTGTTGGCGAGGAAAACGAGATACTCGCTTCACTTAGGCCAATACCCCGAAACTGCCGGATTAATTTAAGGAAAAACAAACCTAACATTGACCCTGTAAAGAGGCCAAAAAAAGTAGATAATTTTAGATTAACTTGTAGATAATTGAATCCCGAAAGCAAAAGCGGTAGCATAGCATAGACACACAGGAATCGTGTACCACCTGCGCCCATCATTAAACTGATTGCCAACACATTTGTGAAACAAAGTGTCCTCAAAAATCTTCTTTTAGTTCGTTTCTGCATGATTAACGCGAAATAAGTACTTGATAGTATCCCCATTATTGAAGCGATAAAAAGAAAGCTGCTTTCTTCTTCAAATTGGGTTGCCGCCAAACGACCTTTAAAGAAGGCGTTTGCCGCAAATGAGCCGAATACTAAATAGAATACGATGGCAACAACCTGCGCGACGTAATAAGGTACCGCGTCGATAGATTCACTCTCGGCAGCAACCGACACTTCGTTTTGGGGTAGCGACTTATACGAAAACGTATATCCGATAAGAAAAACTGCGTTAGCTGTACTGGTATATTTTACCGATTCCAATCCATATTCCATCTGCTCAAGTCGTAGATAGTTTACCATTCCCTCAGAAATTGTCGAATAGACGAGCACACCTAACCATGCATGCACGAGCTTAACTTTCCGATCGTATATCAGGTCGACCGCCAAATAGAGAACGATACACACAAACCAGATAGAGGACAGACTGTAAATATCATCGAACAATACTGATGAGATAATTGGAGCCAAAGCCAAAATCAATAAGAAGAAACGGCTATTTTCCATTTTTAGAATGCTGCGATTGGTGTAGAAGGTCGAAATCCAAGTGAAGAATCTAGTTAAGCAACTTTATCAACTGACCAACATAGCGCTTTAGAACAAGCTCCGAATGAAATCTTGTTCTAAATATTTTCCACGATGCTTCTCGCATCTCTTGGTAAGCGACTTCGCTGAGCTTGCTAGCACGCTCAATCACTGAAGCTATTTGCTTACAATTGGAGGGGTCAAATGACCAACCATTTTCTCCTTCCCTTAAGACCTCTGAAACGTTTCCGATTTTACACGACAGAATAAGTGGAAGTCCAAATGCCGTTGCTTCTATTGGAGACAATGGAGACGGATCCGACAAACTAGGTAGAGCAAAAAAGTCAACAAGCTCCATCAACGCTGCAATTTCCTGAGGTGTTACATGCCCGATAAGCTCTACGTTTAGACCACGCTGCCTGATTAATTCCGATAAATCATCATGCAACGAACCCGTTCCCGCAACAATGAAACGCATTGGATGGCATTCCGGCAGACAGCGAAAAAACTCCTTCAATCCTTTAAAAGGTTCTAGCCTCGCAGCAATCAAAACAGTTGATTCCTTATTCAATTTACCGGTTCTATCCTGGAACTCAACGGCCTTTCGCAGGGCGACTGATGTGTTAATGTTTACATTTTCTTTTTGATTGCGCAATAGCGATTCATCAATTACATTCGGTAAATAAACGACCTTTTCATCGCTTAACGCACCGGTATATTTTTCGCAGTACTCGCGAGCCTTTTGGCCCGTGAACTGATATGCATCGAAACGCCTGTACAATGTACGTTTCATGTACGACGCGAAACTTCCCTTTTGCTTTTCAGAAATCAGGTTTGATTCAACGGACAAAATTTTAAGAGCATTCTTCCGAAGAGTTAATGCAGTTAATATATGCGCTGGCGACGCTATTCCACCCAAAACCACGAGATCGTACTCTGCTTGCCTCAGTGCGGAAAACATTCGCAATGGAAAATGCGTGTACATTCCCATAAATTTGTTAACAGGGCGAGTCGAAAAAACCTCAAACTTGTAGTCCTGTTTCTCAGGATCAAATTTCCAAAACCGATCTGGCTCCGAAGTATTCATGTAAAAAACATTTAGTTCTATCCCTTCTTCGTTTAAATACTTATTAAGAAGATTAAATCGATACGTTCGATAAGGTGCAGGGATGTTTGTTATATACAAAATTTTTCGCGATGCCATTACTGTATTCGTTTTATGGTTAAGGAACGAGCTTAACGTGAAGTTTGATTTCGCAAGTGATTTTGGATAAACTATTCTCTCCGTGATCAGTTTTCATAATTTAGTCTGGATCCGGGCGTCGCGCAATTGGCAATGTTACAAAGCAAAAAATCGGAGTTAGTTAGACACACGTGACGTGAAGGTGAACTTCGTTGATATCGGCGTGGTAAACTTTGGCTGTTTTTGGCAACACTTTACCACCGTTGTTCGGATTGTCCAAAGTACTAATCGCAGCATCAGGTAATACACATGTCAAACATAGACAACTGAGGTTCATGAACTAGTATGGTTTGGAAAAAAACCTTTTAATTATACATTTTGGCATTAGGAAGGCGGCCAACACCTTGTGGCTGTGCCGAAGGTCGATGTTCCCAAATTCTAACAATAGAAATTGAAAGGCTTCAGTTTTGCTCGACTTTGCAAGCTCTAACAGATACTGTGTTTTAAAACGCCGCAATACTTTGGGATACCAGGGTTCACTTTCGAACGCCGAAATAAATTTTATTTTACCCGCATACATTTTTGACTTTTGACGGCCTAAGCTTGACGGCAAAATACGATAGTCAATCACTTGAACACTGGTATCGTAAATACAGACAAGATTCTGCCGAGTTACATTCCAATAAAGTTGGAGATCTTCAAATGGTATCGACTCATTAAGAGGAGTAATTTTTTTCACTGCGGAAGTTCGATACATGCACGCGACCGCATGAATTACAGGTTGCCTTAAATAGAAATCTTCAAACGTATAGGAATGCGTCATTTTAATTGGCCAATCTACAAGGACTTCCCCGCGATGGTCAACTTTGCGAGTCGCTCCACACACAAATCCAGCATCACAATTGTTTTCTAATACTGCTACTTGCTGCCCTGTGCGTGTCGCGTGACTTATATCGTCGGATGCATGAAAAACAATGTATTTTCCGTTAGCATGTGACACCCCTATGTTTACAGATCTAACTATGCCCTTATTTTTTTTATTTTTGATAAGCTTAAAATTATATTCCTGTTTCAATTGATCTAGAATTTTTAACGAGCTGTCAGTTGAACAGTCATCAACGACAATTAGCTCAATTGATTCGTAGTCCTGATCAACAATGCTACGGATCGCTTTCTCAACGTAATACTCATGGTTGTATGAACAGACTACGTAAGAAACGAGCGGTTTTTGAACATCGCTTTTGATTGGCTCGGGGGGATTATGCATGTTCTGTGACGCCATTAGTTTTTTGTCCCTGCCAACAGGTAAGTGGAACCCGGAATCCGTTGTAAAAAGCTCATGAATCGGTGACTCGAACCCGTTCTGCTTATCAACCCTCGGAAACAAATAACGCCGGCAATAAGACTGGGCGTCATCCCAGCGTTTTTTATCATCTTGACCGACACACCCTCACTCTTAGACTCTTTTAGGTTAGTTTGTTTATAACCCGTGTACGAGCCAACTGCCGCCTGGGAACCGCTTAATCGTCCGCACAATTCGATGTTCTGTTCCGACTCGTCTGACTAGTTGTCGCAAGCAAATCACGGCGCTGACAATGGCGACGCCACCACCCAAGACGGTTGATACCGCTTGGCTTAGTAGCTGGGGCAATAAAAAAGACATGGTCGCAAGGGGGAACATCCATACCAACTGTTGCTTAACCGCCTTTGACCAGGAAAAACCAATCACTCGCTTTGTTACAAAATAAACGATGCCAAGTCCACAAACGTACATTGCCGCAAAAGCAATACTGGTACCGATGATTCCGAACATCCCTAGAAACACCCAAACGTAAATAATGTGCATCCCATGCAACACAGTCTGTAGCGTCGCGTATGTGTAACCTCGTCCGAGCGCGAGTAAACTAAACCCAAGTGGCCACTGCAGGACGCGAATCATACATCCGACAACAAACCACTGTAGCATCGCCGCTGCAGGTGCAAATTCTGATGTGTAAAAAAGCGTGATCAGGTACGGCGCAAACGCCAAAGTTGCCAACAGACCAGGAAAAGCCAGAACCAAACCAATCTCCGTTTGCTCGTTGATCAATTGCGCCATTCGTTGATGATCAGACGCTGCTGCGGTCAAGCGGGGGTAATAATCCGCACCCATCGCCTGAAGAACGAACTGGACGAACATTCCAGAGAGACTAAACGCCGCCGTGTAAATGCCAGCTG
>Ga0105055_10012910_pt1 | contig 10090 bp, 10 predicted proteins | sample BON03_FD_78090 | JGI IMG/M metagenome (GOLD analysis project Ga0105055, IMG submission 78090) | Freshwater microbial communities from Lake Bonney liftoff mats and glacier meltwater in Antarctica - BON-03 | ecosystem: Environmental > Aquatic > Freshwater > Ice > Glacier meltwater | place: Lake... | reverse complement strand
TATATATATATATATATATATATATATATATATATATATATATATATATATATATATATACATGTATATGTTCATACATATATATGACATCACACACGCAGACATCACACAACACACGCAGACAACACACAGGGTTAAGGGGTTACGGGTTAGGGGTTAACCTCGGGTTAACTTTAATACACACACGCAGACACCACACAACACACACACAAGATGAGCAACGTGTTCATACGGATAGTCGGGCAAAGTGTCGTAGAGCCGCTGGAGGCCACGCACGGCACCACGGCGTTGGACCTGATACCGGAGGGGGGGGTGAGACAGCGGAGGATAGGGAGGGTCGGCGCCGCTGTTTGAGATGTTCAAGGAGAGGGGGGAGGAGTTGTACATACCATCTCAGGTCAACACGCAGACGCAGGACAAGCACAATACTACACCAACCGTCTGTCAAAACATAACAGGTCACACGCACTCACGGACTACAAGAACAAGAAGAAGATCTCTGGTCAACACACACACAACAAGCACACACGCAGACATGACACACACACGACGAGATGGATGATATGCATAGTTGGGAAGAGTGTCGTAGAGACGCTGCAGGCCGCGCATGGCCCCACGGCGTTGGACCTGTGGTTAACCCAATCTTAAGTCAACACACACACACAACAAGCACACACGCAGACACCACACACACACGCAGACACCACACAACACACACGACGAGATTAACCCTAACCCAATCTCAGGTCAACACGCACACACCAAGCACACACGCACATGACACACACACGCAGACAACACACAACACACACATCATACGCATAGTCGGGAATAGTGTCGTAGAGCCGCTGGAGGCCGCGCACGGCCCCACGCCGTTGCACCTATACAAAACATCTCAGGTCAACCATATTATATATATATATATACATTCATACATATATATGACATCACACACACAGACATCACACACACGCAGACAACACACAGGGTTAAGGGGTTAAGGGCTAGGGGTTAACCTCGGGTTAACTGCAACACACACACGCAGACAACACACAACACACACACGATGGGCATCGTGTTCAGAATCAGGACCATGATGATACGCAGAGTCGGGAAGTATGTAGAGGGTTAACCCGGGAAGTATGTAGAGGCGCTGGAGCCCGCACACGGCCCCGCAGCGATGCATGTTGAATATGCGGAGCGAAGAATAAAATACGGTATTCTATTCATATTTAACCCGGTTTATGAATACAGTAACCTTGAATATGAACATATTCCTGTCTAATACAAAGTTCACCGGGCGTAATACGTTATTCATGTTATTGTGGCTGCGTCCAAGGAATACGTGAAAACCTATTCAACACGTAGGCCCGCAGTGCTTCACCTGTGACAAAAGAATCTTTGCATGGTCCATAGTGAGACAGGTTCACCCGACATATATATGCTGACATACATATGCGGATACACATAGGGATATGTACACAAACTCACGCACGCACGCACACGCACGCACACACACACACATATATAGATACATCTACACATAGACATATATATATATACATATATGTATACTGTATATGTATATACACACACACACACACACACACACATATATATATATATATATACATATATACATATATACATATATATATTCGTATAGTCACCTCGTCGTCATCTTGCGTGGCCATGCAGAGCTCGTAGTGCAGAGGCTTCTATCTCTACATACCATCCTACATATCTTCAGATTTAACCATACTAGTATGTTGGTTGCAACTTGGGGCTGTCTTGTGTGTCCTCGTCACCTCGTCGTCGTCCTGGGTGGCCATGCAGAGCTCGTAGTGTGGCTTCTATCTCTACACATCATCCTACATATCTGCACATCTACAGATGTAATAACCATGGGGGTTGCAACTTGGGTGTGTCTTTTGTGTCCTCGTCACCTCGTCGTCTTCCTGGGTGGCCATGCAGAGCTCGTAGTGTAGAGGCTTCTATCTCTACATGATTATACATATCTGCTCAGCTACAGATATAATAACGATGTGGGTTGGAACTGTGTGGTGTCTTTTGTGTCCTCGTCACCTCGTCGTCGTCCTGCGTAGCCATGCAGAGCTCGTAGTGCAGAGGCTTGCAGCCGTCCACGCCGAGGGAGGCGGCGAGGGCGCCCACCGCGCCCAGTAGCGCAGGCTCGATTACGACGGCGCCCGACCAACCGAGGCGCGAGATGAGCAGTTTCTCCACGGCACGCAACTGAAAAAGGGACCAGCATTCGGGTTAGGATGCATATTCAAAGGTTGCATATGCGCATACTCAGAGGTTGCATATTCAAAGTTTGCATAGTCAAAGTTTGCACATTCAATGGTTGCATATTCAATGGTTGCATAGTCAAAGGCTGCATAGTTAAAGACTGCAGATTCAAAGGTTGCATATTAAGCAGAGTTAAGCGGGCTCGATCACGACGGCGCCCGACCAACCGAGGCGCGAGATGAGCAGTTTCTCCACGGCACGCAGCTGGAAAAGGGACCAGCATTAGGGTTAGGATTAAGCAGAGGTAAGCGGGCTCAATGAGCAGGCCCTAGTTTCGGGTTAACCCTTCCCTCGAATCCAGAATAAGGCTGAAGAAGGGTTTCGGGTTAACCGCGGGTAAACTCCGAACTCTTAAGTAACACTTACTGTTACCCCAAAAGGGGAGGGAGCCCAGAGCGAAAATTCCCTCCCGGGTAAAATCTGTGAAACCTCTTCGGTAGATTCGACGGGTTAGGATTCACTAGACTTCAGCGGGCTCACTCACGACGGCGCCCGACCAACCGAGGCGCGAGATGAGTAGTTTCTGCACGGCACGCAGCTGAACAAGGAAACGGGGACCCGAGTTAGGGTTAGGATCCACCAGAGTGAAGCGGGCTCGCTCACGACTGGGTTAACCCGATATGTGTGTGTGTGTATACATATGTGTGTGTAAATGTATATACATATTAGAACCAGTCTATGCTAAATATATGCGATTCAGCAACACAGAGATACAGATGTATACATACCTGGTCGGGGGGCGGCCTCTCTGGATGGTTGCTGAATCCGATCTCGAGGATGGAGGCGACTGCGAGCGTAAACTAAAGAAGTGTATATGGCTCTATGCGTAATCTATTTACAGAGTCGCACAGATACATACCTGGTCGGGGGGCGGCCTCTCTGGATGGTTGCTGAATCCGATCTCGAGGAAGGAGGCGACCGCGAGAGTAAGTTGAAGAAGTGTATACGGCGCTATACGCAATCTATATACAGGGCCACACAGAGATATAGATCTATAAAACATGTATGCATACCTGGTCGGGGGGCGGCCTCTCCGGGTCGTTGCTGAATCCGATCTCGAGGAAGGATGCCACTGCGAGAGTAAGCTGAAGAAGTATATATGGCTCTATTCAGGGTCACACAGCGATATAAATCTATAGAGCTACATACCTGATCCGGGGGCGGCCTCTCTGGATCGTTGCTGAAGCCGATCTCGAGGAAAGAGGCGACTGCACGAGTAAACTAAAGAAGTGTATATGGCTCTATGCGTAATCTATTTACAGGGTCACACAGAGATACAGATATGTACATACCTGGTCGGGGGGTGGCCTCTCCGGGTCGTTGCTGAAGCCGATCTCGAGGAAGGAGGCGACAGCGAGAGTAAGCGCCGTCTCAAGCTCTGGCGCGGCGGGCGCGGCATCGAGGCGTCGGCGCTTGGCGCCGCCGGCGGAGTGGGCGGCTTGCTTGGCGCCGAGGCAGATGATCGCCAGGGACAGCGCCTGCCAAAGGATACCGGAGGGGTGCGTGAGTATTACGATTCATGTGAAGAGGTACTAGTATGACTAATTAGGATGACACTTTTTTTTAGGATCAGGCGGAGTGGGCGATTCATATGAAGAGCTACTAGTATGAGTAATTAGGAGGACACGCTTTCTTATGAGGCGGCGTGTGCGGCTTGCTTTGCGCCCAGGCAGGTGATCGCTAGGGGCAAAGCCTGGGACAAGGCAATACCGGAGGGGTGCGTGACTAGGATTCGTATTAAGGTTCATAGGAAGAGGTACTAGTATGACGATTTAGTAGTACTTATCATGAGGCGGAGTGGGCGGCTTGCTTGGCGCCGAAGCAGGTGATTGCCAGGGACGGTGCCTGGATACCGGAGAGGAGGGTGCGTGATTATTAGTATGATTTGATAAGATTAGTAGTTGCTTGTCGGGTTAACCCGATTTATTTAGCCATTTAGACGCCTTCCAATATAACGGCCTTTGGTTTCCCTCCCTCCGCGTTAGCCGTTGCGTTTTTTTACAGTGAAACTAGGGCCTGCTCATTACCTGGAGGAAGTAGGGCGCGAAGAGGCTGCGCAGGAGTGTCTGGGTGGTGTGCAAGGATATATATGAGGATTAGGTATGAGTATTACTATGCGTACGATGAGCTATTATTATTCTGATTACTAATTCTGAGGGCTAGCATTACCTGAAGGAAGTAGGGCGCGAAGAGGCTGCGCAGCAGCGTCTGGGTGCCATGGAAGGTGCGGAAGACCGAGAGTGCGCGCGAGAGCGAGAGCGCACGCGGCGCAGCTGCGAAGAGAGATGGGGAAGGGAGGGGTGTGAGCACTATATATAGATATATTTATGTGTAGAGATACAGGTATAGTGTTTACACACACACAGACACACATATGTATGTATGTATATACATGATATATTGCATAGAGAGCGAGAGCGCACGCGGCGCGGCTGCGAAGAAAGAGAGGGGGAAGGGTGTGAGCACTATATATAGATCTATACATCTATGTGTGTGTATAGATACACGGATATGTTTACACACACACAGACACACATATATATGTATATATGTATATAGCGGCTGCGAAGAGAGAGGTGGGGAAGGGAGGGGTGTGAGCACTATGTATGCATATATACATCTATGTATGTGTATAGATACACGTATATGTTTACACACACACAGACACACATATATATGTATATATGTATATAGCGGCTGCGAAGAGAGAGGTGGGGAAGGGAGGGGTGTGCGCACTATGTATGCATATATACATCTATGTATGAGTATAGATACACGTATATGTTTACACACACACAGGCAGACATATATATGTATATATGTATATAGCGGCTGCGAAGAGAGAGATGGGGAAGGAAGGGGTGTGAGCACTATGCATACATATATAGATCTATGTGTGTGTATAGATACACGTATAATGTTCACACACACAGACACACATATATGTATATATACATTATATATACTCGCTCTCTCTCTCTCTATATATATATATACATATATTTATGTGTACATATATATATACATATATTTATGTGTACATATATATATATATATATATATATATATATATGTATATATATATAATATATATATATATATATATATATATATATATATATATATATATATATATATGTATATATATATATGTATATATATATATATATATATATATTTATATATGGATACATATATTAGTTATGAAATCTCGCACCGTTTGGTGCGTCGGTCTGGTTTCCGGTGCCGGCCCATGCGAGCGCGCGGGTGAAGAACTGCCCGAACGAATCCTCATATATATATCTATATGTATACATGTATATATATATAGATAGATTCAGTATGAAGTCACCGTTTTGGTGCATCGGTCTGGTTTCCAGTGCCGGCCCATGCGAGAGCGCGCGTGAAGAACTGCCCGAACGAATCATCATATATGTATATCTATCTACATCTATCTATATATACATATATATCTATCTATCTATCTTCTATCTTTCTATATATATATATATGTATACATATCTATCTATATATATTAAGTCACCGTTTGGTGCATCGGTCTGGTTTCCAGTCCCGGCCCACGAAAGCGCGCGAGTGTAAAATTGTCCGAACGAATCCTCATCGAGTCGGACGACCACCTCGGCCAGAGCGGCGGAGGTGACGGCCTCGACGGCGGTGGGGGGCGCGAGAAGAGAAGACTCGTGCGAGGGTTGCGAAGCGCGGAAGACTAGCCCCGAGAAGAGCACCTACAAGCAAAAAAAAGGGCAAGACGGGTTCTGAAACAAATAGATCATACGATTACTGATAGTTAAAAAGAGGGGTGGGGGGCTCGAGGAGGGAAGACTCGTGCGATGGCTGGTAAGCGCGAAAGACTTGGCCAGAGAAGAGCGCCTAAAACAAACAGAAGAGGTGAGACGGAAGGTGAGCCCAAATACTTAGAAAGAGAGGTGGGGGGCGCCAGGAGGGAAGACTCGTGCGAGGGTTGCGAAGCACGGAAGACTAGGCCATCGAGGAGCATCTTAAACAATAAAAAGAGGGGAGACGGGGGAGGTATTGTACACAGTAATAAGGGTGAACCCGAATACTTAACGAGGGTTCAGGGGTTATCCGGAAGCATGGAAGACTAAGCCAGAGAAGAGCACCTAAAACAAAAAAAACAGGGCGAGACGGGGGGTCAGACAAAAATAGATCATACGATTACTGATACATATTATAAAGGGGCGGTGGGGGGGGGGGAGGAGGGCAGACTTGTGCGAGGGCTGAGACGCACGGACTCGGGTTAGGGTTAACCCGACTAAAAAGGGGGGGGGGGCGGTTAACCATATAGATAGACATCTGTAATAGATATTGTATAACTGTGCACCTTGAAGACGAGCGCGTGGTGCGAGCGCGCCTCTGCCGGTGGCCTCAGCATGCTGAGATTAACCCGAGCTGGAATGTATGTATATGCATCCACATAGATATATAGATAGCTATTATAGGTAAGGAGATCAGCACCTTGCGGACTAGTACGTGGTGGGAGCCGACGGCCTTAGCATGATGAGGTGAACCCGAGCTGGAATGTATGTACGCATCCATGTAGATAGATTCACCCGAGCTGGATGATATGTGTATGCATCCATATAGAAAGACATAGGTGAAAGATATGATATAACAGTGCACGAAGATGAGCGCGTGGTGCGAGCGCGCCTCTGCCGAATTAACCCGAGCTGGAATCTATGTACATGCACCCATGTAGATACATTCATCCGAGCTGGATGATATGTGTACGCATCCATACAGATAGATACATGTGACAGTGCACCTTAAAGACGAGAGCGTTGTGCGAGTGCGCCTCTGCCGGCGGCCTTAGCATGACGTGTGTCTGGAGCAGCTGGAGCAGCTGCACATCCATCCACATAGATATATAGATTGCTATTATATTTAAGTAAATAGGCACCTTGAAAACGAGCGCGTGATGCGAGCGCGCCTCTGCCGGCGGCCGCAACATGACGTGTGTCTGTAGCAACTGTAGCAGCTGCACATGCGCGGCGGCGCCTGCCTGCGTCGAGTGCGAGACGGCGTCGACGATGGCAGGGAGGAGCTGGCGAGAGGGCACCGCCTGAGGGAAACAAGAAAAGGAGGGAGAGAGTTAATCCGGAGGGGGAGGGTCAGAACGTATATGTTTACATAAACATATCGTAGGGTTACTCTAACCCAAGGTCTATAGCTGGGTTTAGATATATAACTATGCAGATCGTCGATAATGGCCGGGAGGAGCTGGCGAGAGGAAACCGCCTGAGGGATACCGGAGGGAGGGAAGTGCGATAAGATAGTATGTACATGTATATATATGTATTTCTTGATAGACAGAGAAAGATATATATATATATATATATATAGATATAGATATAGATCGATCGATAGATAGATAGATGGAGGAATGTATAGACAGATCGATAGACCGAGAGATGGAACGATACAAATCTGAACTGCTGCGCACCTTATCGATTGCGCGCGCGACGGCGTTGACCTTGGAGAAAGAGAGAGAAAGAAAGATAGATAGATATAATAGATAGATAGATAGATGGATGCATACACAGAAAAATAGACCGAGAGATCGAAACGATATAAATCTGCAAAGCTGCGCACCTTTGCGATTGCGCGCGCGACAGCGTTGGCCTTGGGCTCGAGTAGATAGATATTATAGATATAGATCGATCGATCGACGGATAGATGGATGGATGTTTACTAATAGATAGACAGATAGATTGAACGAGATCAATCTGAAATGCTGCACACACCTTTGCGATTGCGCGCGCGACGGTGTTGGCCTTGGGCTCGAGTGCGGCGGCTGCGGCCGCGGGGCTGTCGAGCGCGGACAGCTCTGCGAGGCGCAGCAGAGAGCGCAGCAGGCGCGGCAGGTAGGGGTGGAGAAAGAGTGGGAGCGCAGAGAGAAGCGCGGCGCCGCAGCCCTCTAGCCACGAGGCAGCTAGGCTTAGGGCTTCGCGCGAGGGGGAGGCCAGCAACAGCGCGTCTTCGAGGCAGAGAAGGAGCGGCGGCATGAAGAGGGGCATGTGCGGCACCAGGCGCACGCCCAGCACCTACGAGGAGGGAGGTGGTATAACGTAAGTACGGGTCGAAGGTTGGTTCTACGGCGGGCACGGGTCGAAGCTTGGTATAGGTCTTAGGTTAGTACGTGGCTACAGTGAGTATGGGTCTAAGGTTAGTACGTGTCTAAGTTTAGTACGGGTCTAAGGTTAGTATAGGTCTAAGGTTAGTACGTGTCCAAGGTTAGTACGGGTCTAAGGTTAGTATGGGGTCCAAGGTTATTACGTTTCTACAGTTAGTACGCGTCTAAGGTAAGTATGTGTCTAAGTTTAGTACGAGTCTAAGGTTAGTCGGTCCAATGGTGGGTACGTGTCTACAGTGAGTACGTGTCTTTAGTACTACGCTTAGGCACGTACTCACTGTAAAGGTTCGTATATTTCTGAGGTTGGTATGTGTCTACGGTTAGTACATATCTTATGTTAGTCTAGGTCTACGGCCAGTATGTGTCGAAGGTTCGTATACAACCTTTTCCGTCGTCTGCGTGAGGACACTTTTGAGCGGGCTCGACGTTTGACCTTGCGGTATAGTTTGCGGCTCTCTGTGTGGGTTGACCCACTCGCCGAGCACAGTTAGTATATGTCTTGTGTTAGTCTACGTCTACGGTCAGTACGTGTCGAAGGTTCGTAGTACGTGTCGAAGGTTCGTACTAAGGTTTGTACGTATCGTGATGAGGAAAATAATACGGTATTCTCTTCATACCAAAAAGCCTGATTTGTAAACACATTCACCGTGAATATGTAAGCAGGTTGAGCACATTGGCCCCAGCAGGCAAGCAGGGCCGACGAGAGCACCACGGGGTGGCCATAAGGTCCGTACGCCTTCACGGTGAGTACGCATCTCAGGTTAGTATAGTCTAAGGTTAGTATAGGACTAGTATATGTTTACGACTATATTCAAGGCTCACCGCGATAAAGGCCGAGCAGGCGAGTAGGGCCGACGAGATCACCACGGGGTGGCCATAAGGCCAGTACGCCTCTACGGTTAGTACGCGTCTCAGGTAAGTATATGTCTGAGGTTAGTATAGGACTAGTACGTCTATATTTCAAGGTTCACCGTGATGAGGGCCGAGCAGGCGAGCAGGGCCGACGAGAGCACCACGGTGTGGTGACAAGCTTTGTTCTTGTCTACGGTTGGTCTCAGGCTAGAACATGTCTAAAGTCGTACGTGTCTATGAACGAAGGTGAGCTAGAGTTTGTACGCACCGTGATGAGGGCCGAGCAGGCGAGCAGGGTCGACGAGAGCACCACGGGGTGGTTAGAAGCTGTCGCGTCTACGGTTAGTCTCAGGTTAGAACGTGTCGAAGGTCGTACGTGTCTATGAACGAAGGTGAGCTAGAGTTTATGCGCACCGTGATGAGGGCCGAGCAGGCGAGCAGGGCCGACGAGAGGACCACTGGGTGTCGCTCCGTGACGAGGCGCACCACGGCGGGGAGCGCAGGCTCGAACAGCTGAGGCAGGGTGGCGCCTGAAAAAGACAAAAGGAGCGGGGGCGGTGGGGTGGGTCAATAGCTTCGGGTTAACCCTAACCCGAGAGGGTGACGTCCAGACAAGAACAAAGAAACGGGGAAGGCGGAGTGGGTCAGTAGCTTCGGGTTACCCCCCCCCCCCCCCCCCCCCCGCCCCGCGAGGTGGGCGGGGCGTAAACCGAGAAGGGGGCCGCAAAATATATAACACACCTCCCAGCTCCTCCG
>Ga0105055_10012906_pt1 | contig 10092 bp, 11 predicted proteins | sample BON03_FD_78090 | JGI IMG/M metagenome (GOLD analysis project Ga0105055, IMG submission 78090) | Freshwater microbial communities from Lake Bonney liftoff mats and glacier meltwater in Antarctica - BON-03 | ecosystem: Environmental > Aquatic > Freshwater > Ice > Glacier meltwater | place: Lake... | reverse complement strand
ATATACACACATATATATATAGACATATATACATATTTATATACATATATACATACATGTATACATATATATATATCAATGTACATAAATTACGTGTAGGCATATATGCATATGTGTGTAGATAAATATGCATATTTATATGTATATGTATATATGTATATATATATGTATGTACATAGAGATATATATATATATACATGATATATAGATATCTAGATATATATACATAAATGTATATGTATTAACATATATCGAGGGGCGCGAGGCATCGTCGGGCACTCGCACAGTGGCAAGGGAAACGCTGCCGCGCGCAACTCCACTGCAGACCTGAGGTTGCACAGATTTTGACAGCGTTCCTTTGTTTTTGGCATTTTCCCCAACCATTGGTCTTTATAATAGACTGACCTTGATTACTAATTCACAACAAAGCCATGTATACCAAAATTGCTCTACTACTGATTTCAAGCATGACTGGGACCGCTCTGTTATCGATTAGCAGAGAAGGTCCCAAGCGAAAAGACAAAAAGCTGATCGTCGTCAAGAACATGTCATTTGGTACGAAAAATCTACCAGGAAAATCAGTCTATCAACAATCGCTTTCGACTCAAGTCGAGTTGGTTCAGTCATTCGAAATAAAAATCAAAATGTATCTTTGAAAACTGGTTTGTCTACAAATCGAATGTCCGATTCGAATGGCGCACAGCGGCATGAGACAAAACTGCAGAGCGTTCAAATCCTTGTCCGCCGTGCGCTCCGAGACAGTGAACGACAGTGCAGGAAATGAGCGTGACACTGAAAACGCATGAAGGCTTGCTTTAAAAAAAACTGTCTTTGTCTGTGTTCGGGATAAATTGCGCACCTCGAGCACCCAGTCTCAATCGATTTGATAGTCAAGGGGGTGTCCTTGGCCTCTATATCAAAATACACACCGAACCTGCGCAAGCTCACACTCAGTCAGGCATACACTATTCCACACCTTGACACGAGACAATCTCACAGACAGGTTCAGTGGACATGGGGGTGACCCCGAAAATCCGCCCTTTCTCCATGCTGCCCAGATGCTGCATCTGGGTGAGCGGCAGCAAGCCCAGCGCCCAAGTTAATGTCCCGACATTCCCGATGCATTATCACGATAATGACCTATTCTAAATTCCGTAGAACGGTAGTCTGCTTCACATGGCAGCGCAGTTGCTTTAGGACATGGTAGTGCTAATTTCAGAGCCCCGCACATCCCACGGCGCGTGCCCAAGCGATTTTGGCCCCGACATCGTGCTAGCGTTCCACTCATCAATACACTGTGGATCGGCACACGCTGAGAGGGCGTGTCATCTGGTGGGGTTGGCACCAGGCGTGTGACGTGCGTGGCTTTGTCACCAGTCTTTGGTCGCTCATCATCAACGTGCCTGCCCCGCGCAGACTCCCCACCGTTCCACCCTGCTTGTCTGCTGTAACCTGCGTTGGCAGTAGCCGCCCCCTTTGCAACAAGATGTTCTGCCCGGCCGTCGCCTGGCACAGCGCGTGGCGCGCTCCTGCAAGATGAAGTGACGAGGAAGGGCACGGAGGCGAGAAGGCGCCTCGGGCGCCAGGGGCGAGGGCCGTTGCTAGAGCTGCAACCAACAGCATGCGCGCCATATTTGACTCCGATCCCCTCCCAACAAGACTTCAGTCCTCCTGCTTTCCAAACCGGGGGCCAAAGGTAAAGGATTTTGGCGCTGTCGTCTCGCAATTTGCTCAGAACAAGATTCTTTCAACCGTAATCCAAACGCCACGAACCGCCGTTAGTGCGTTTCTTAGTATACACTTCCATCGAATGACTAAAGTTCCATATTCGAAACAAATAATGAATCTGAGGTTCGCACATTTCCACAATCAATGCATATTTTCTGCGGCTCCCGCCACAAAACGTCCTTTTTCAAAAATGGTCGAGAACGAGGGCACAAGGCGCGAGAAGAAAGGGGCGACGCCCGTCGCTCTGCGGACCAACAACCGACAACGTGGGCGGCATGCAGGCGCGATTTCAGCGCTTCTTTTTGGTCACGGTCACGTTGGCAGTGTATCCCCCTCGACGACAGCACTGCCAACAACTGCAGAGGGAGTGATGCGCGGGACGCTCCTAGGAGTAGAGGTGCCCCTTGCCGAGGCAGTGAAGTGTGCCACGGACAACGATATCAGAGAGATGCTTGACGATGCGCGTGCCACTGGGCGGCTGCCAAGCCTTCTGGGCGAGCGCAACCTGCGTCGGCAGACGCCGCTGCACATTGCCGCTGACGCCGGAAAGGAAGGGGCTGTGGAGCTGCTGCTGGACTATGGCGCGTCTGCGAACGTGGTGGATGGCCGCGGCGAAACAGCACTGCATGCAGCGGGCGCCAATGGGCACACGCACATCGTGCGTCTGCTCCTGCGGCGCGGGGCCCAGGTGCTCTCCGACAAGCAGGGCCAGACGGCGCTGCACAGGGCAGCGCATCGCGGGCATGCGACGGCTGTGGCTGCCATGCTCGACCGTGGCGAGGCCTGGTTTGCATGGTTTGCCGACAGTTTCGAGCGCGGTGAGGCTCAAGGCGGCAGCACGCCGCTGCACGCTGCCACAGTCGCCGGACATGCTGCTGTGGTGAATGTCATCACCAAGAGTTTCAGCCACGACCCCGAGAAGCTCGAAAAGCTGAAAACAGCCGCCAACCGCTGGGGCGTTGTCCCTGCAGATATCAGCGAGGGCCAGGCACCCCCAATGCTCACCGCATGCGTACGAGAGACGCTACAGAAGCGCAAAGAGGCGCAGAGTGAAGTGAAACGCCCGGCCGACGCAGAGGGCGTCCGGTGGTGTGAGAACCCGGCGATGATACCCAGGATACCCATCGGCGTGCAGCGGAAGCTGGAGAAGGAGGCCCGCGAGCGCAGCCAGCTGCAGTTTGAAACTGTACAGCGTGAGATGCGATCTGACACAAGCGATTCTTACCCTCACACCGCATCAGGATACACTCACAGCAGGAATGGTAGCCAGGAAGACGGGGCAGGCGGGCAGGCCGGCTGGGAGACGCCGCGCACCATCCGCAAGACTGCATTCAATTTTGTGCTACTGCCTGACGGAGAGGTCGATCTCGAGTGCGTCTATCAACGTTGCTCTCCAGAGGGCGAGGGTGCTGGTGTGCAGGCACAATCTCGTGAGGAGGCCAATTGGGGCGAGAACACCCAAAGCACCTACCACAGGGATGTAGGGGAAGAAGGGGACGAAGAAGAGGATTTGATAGACGGGGACTGCGAATTTGAGTTCAATTTTGATTTGATGGGCATGTTAGACGAGTCTGAGGACGAGAGTTCATCAGATGACGAATCACAATAAGACGTCGGAGATGAGCGCGGCCGAGTCTCGAAAGGTGAATATGTCTTCGATCCAATAAAAAAATCTTTCTATAAAAGCGCCTCACCCACAACTATAGAGAAGTACCTTGAGTTTGTTTTTCTGGGGCCGGGGGTCTTAATGTGCACGCAGCGAAGAGGGGCATCAGGGTTGGGGGGTGCAGGGTCTTTTCCATTGATGAGTCTGTAAAACACTGTATTCACCTCGTATTGTTGCTTCTTCTTCCCCCTCATACCACGGTTGTGCACGGCCGTGTACGTGTCCTGAGTGATTGCATGTTTGCAAAATATTTGTTTTTGATTTTCAAACGGGCCATCCGGAGACGACGACACGAGTGGGAAAATGCCAGCATCATCATTATCAAGTGTATTGTGTGGTGTGCATGTGTGTGCGCGCGTTTTTGTGTCTGCGTGAGGCGTGTGTGAGAGAGACAAGACACTCCATGCGTGTTTGTATGTGTGCGTGCCTTGGTCTAAGTGATGACTACTGCCGGAGATCTCCGTCAGCGTGTGAGACCGTTTACACAGAGCATGTGCAAGTGAGCTTTATTCTCAACAAACGGTAAACAACTCACGAATCGTGCCGATTCTCTTACGCTATGCACGAGCTGGGGATCCAAAAAACAAACGTTGTAAATGGCAATTTCGTTCTCTGTGGTACAGACCCTTAGATGTATGAAAGAAACTCTATTCTGATCTAAAATCACGAACTGCTCACGAACTTCTTTTATAACTAAGTGGTATCTAGGTGGTCCACTCACGACCTCTCTCATGACTAGATGGTCGATGGATGATGTATCGCTCTCCCCCATGCACAATGCGGCCAGTTATAGAACACATTGGGCAATCTAAAAAAATATGATTCGGGAGAAATCACGAGGAACAAAAAAATTGAAGGGCAAAATAAACACATTAGGAGTACAAAAACTTCAAAGCAAAAGGGGTTTGGCCCATCATGACGCAGCGGTGGCCGATGAATGCGGGTGAAGGCAGAGACTTGGTAAGGGTATGGCGACCGTTTTATGTGTGCATGGAGGGATGAGTTTGATAAAACCAGCCTTGACGAGTTCGCGCACGAAATAACGGTGGATGTCAATGTGATGCGAAAAATTTCGGCGCACTAGATTTTCACTCATGGCAGCACAGGCCAAATTATCCTCGTAGATTTCAGTTGCATTCTGTTGCTGATAATCAAAATCTTTGAGGGTTTCACGAACATAGAGAGCCTCTTGCCCGGCTTGGCTTGCGGCAACGAACTCGGCTTCGGAGGTAGACAAAGATACATTGTCTTGACGGTGACTTTTCCAAGAAATAGGTCCGTCATTCATCATAAGAATGTAGCCAATGTGTGAGCGGCGCGAATCGGTGTCGCCAGCCCAATCTGCGTCGACCCAGTCCCAGAGTTCATTGGGGTTTCGAGAGCCACGAGTGTATGTAATAGACTCATTCCAAGTGTCATGCAGATATTGCAGAACGTGTTCAGCCGCCTCCATGTGTGCGATGCCAGGAAACTGGACATATTTGCTGAGTTCAGAATAGGACCAAGCCAAATCGGGGCGGGTCATAGTGACAAGGTAACCAAGGCTGCCGACAATGCCACGATAGCGACAGTTGAAGTCAGGTGTGGGGCTGGGGTCACAGTCATCTTTTGAAAGGCGATTGTTGGGTTTCATAGGTGTGTTCAAGGTAAAATATCCCAAAATCCATATGATCACAAAATCTCTTCGGCGTAATGCTTTTAAGAAAGAGTGGTGGTGCCGGTGATGTGATCACGGGCAATTTCACATCCAAGGTAGTCTTCTAAGGGTCCTTCATACGTGACCTCGAATGCCTCCAACAGACACTTTTGGAAAGCGTCTAGGACTGGCTGATTGGCGCAAGCGATGACGAAATCATCGATGTGCGCACCGAGTAGAATCCGGTGGCCGTCAAATGACGACTCGCCATATACTCTTTTCGAAACCCACGGTTTCGCAGCCTTCTCTTTCCAGAAAAGCGCTCATTGTCGTATGCCACGCACGAGCAGCTGACGGCATGCCATAAAGTGGTTCGAGGAGGCGATAAATATATCGAGAATCTTCTTCATAACCCAGTGGAGATGAAATATAGACGTTTCCATTGTGGCCGTCCCCGGGTAGTAATTCACCTTGTACAAAGGCCTGTGAAATGTCGACATGATAAGTAAACATGTCGAGATGGGAGGCAAGACTAAGAATAGTGCTGAAACCGCTAGCAGCAGGCACCGGGCTAAAAGCGTCATCATAATCGCCGACTCTGTCAGCGCCTTTGCATTTCATGTGTTGACCTTGTACAACGAGTCAGACTTTGAATTTGTCGAATTCACCTCCTTTTCTTTTAATCTTGTAGCGGAAGCGAGTGCTGAAAACTCATTCCTTGGGGGTGAAAGATGTCTGTAAGACTTTCTGAAAGACGCCTCGACTCCAAAGTCCTTGCATCTCAAGGCCTTGACTTTGGATCCATTCTGTGCGCATGGGGCTACGCATGGCTTGGCCATGGTGTTTAGGATCGGGAGTGGCTCGGGTATAACCGATTGGGTCACATACCAATCGAAGATTGTGCCCTTTTTGAAATCGAAGATTGTGCCCTTTTTGCTTGCACTCTGATGTCTCATTGTCAAGAGGATCGACTTGGGTGACATCAAACGGTCCGTACGGGCCCCCCTTTCATGCTGTTGGAATCAACCAACATTGCTCTTGTGATGTCGGCGGCCGACATGACGCGACCTCTAATGTCATATAGTGACTTGACTTGAGAAAGTGTGTATTTTATAGCGGTAAGAATGCTAAGGTCAGCACTTTGGCCGAGACCACGTTTGGGCTCGAGACTAGTGCAATACATCTGCATGGTGGAATTTTTGAGAGATTGTGGTGTCAGAAATTTGACAATCAAAACCGCTTTCATCTTGTTCAACTTCTTGGTGTCTATAACGAGACGAGCACAAGGTTGTAAGCAGTCAGGTTGTCGGCGGAGACAGGAACGACGCAGTTCACCATCAGACTCTTTCAAATCCAAACACTTTACTAATTGGCACGAGGAACAGTTATATCCTAATCCTCTCGGTGTAAACGTATCATAAGTGTTTCTCCATACAACAGGAGTCTATGAGAGTCCGTGACTCTTCAGAAGCCCTCTTCCTTGTAGTGTACCGTGACACTTTCTCACATTCACATCCAAACTGGATGCGCAGGCAGGACACCTGCAAAATTTTCGCGCAACATAAATACCCGTCGCGTACAGGTTAAACGGGAACTTGCCCCAATAAAATCATATCATGATACAAACCAAAACATACACAAATTCACAAATGATATACAGCAGTGTTGAACTCTCCTGTTCATATACATACATCCTGCCAACGAATCTGGTCAGCCTTACGGGCCCTCGCCCCAGCGCTTGACTTGATGAGGCCAGTCGTGCTCCCATGGGTTGTGAAACTTGCCCCAGTCAACGTCGAGCGCCTGGGTGTCATCCGCTACTATTTCACAGCAACGAGCTACCTCCATGGCGTGCGCCACCCACCCTGGGCTGCCACCAGGGCCCTGGCCAGAGCATCAATGCAGTCCCAGTGCCGCTGAAGCCGTGTGGCAGCGCTCGGTCTCAACCTCAGACCACCACAATGGTGTGTTGTCCGGAGTGACACCAAGGTAGGAGTACCCTTCGGGCGCTGAATGCATCATGGAGGTCGAAGCACGCAGATCAACAAAACGGGGAGGCCTGCGGAGATGATACTGTCCTGGAACTTCGCCCAAGTCGTGTAGTGCCAATGGTGCGGGCTGTAGATTGCCCGACTGGATCAGCTGGTCCAGTTGAGTCGATATCCAGCGCACGTCAAACTCCCTGTTGTTAAACGACGTTGCAAGACAAATGTTATCCACGTACATGCCACAGTATGGTGTCTCCGTCATCTGGTGCTGTCTGTGGTGCTGGCGAACTCTGCTGCGGTGCCGCTGCCCGCCGCCGCAAGCTACACGTGTTGCGTTTGAGCTTTTAGAGGCACCCTGATGCGTTGCCTCTGCCTGCTGCTGCAAGCTACCTGCCTCGGCCACGGTCACTCTCGTTGCCCCTTAACTTCTTGAGGCTCTCTGCTGCGGTGCCGCTGCACGTTCTGCCGTGCAGGAGGTCGTCCTCGGCGCTTGTGGACGAGTGACTGCTGCTGTCTGCAATACTTGATTCCCTCCTCTTGGTGGACGCTGCGGCCCGGTGTCGGATGACGTCTTAGCCTCCTGACAAGCCAAACTGTATGCACGATGGGAGCTAGGTCGTTAAATCACGGCCCTCAAGGCGCCGTAGCCTCCATTCCACACTGCAGTGTGCTGCTCGAGTTTGCGCGAAATCTGTTACACGTACTTCCCGAGCTACAAGCTTTGCTGTGTTTCCCCTGACTTCTTCTTCGGTACTAAATATAACGAGACGAGCACGAGGTTGTAAGCAGTCAGGTTGTCGGCGGAGACAGGAACGACGCAGTTCACCATCAGACTCTTTCAAATCCAAACACTTTACTAATTCGCACAAGGAATAGTTATATCCTAATCCTCTCGGTGTAAACGTATCAGAAGTGTTTCTCCATACAACAGGAGTCTCTGAGAGTCCGTGACTCTTCAGAAGCCCTCTTCCTTGTAGTGTACTGTGACAGTGTCAACACCAATGACGCGCATCTCACCCGTCACATCTGGTCTGTAGTGAGGAGGTAATACAAATTCAACCGAGTGTCGTAAGAAAGCTCAAGCAATGGCAAGTTCGTTGTGATTAGCTAGTTCGTCAGAAAGGGTGATTTCGTCAGTGGTGGAAGCGAAGGCGCGCGGCGGCGGCGGGGCGATTTTGGCGCGCAGTGGCGGCGGGGCGATTTTGTCGGTGGTGGTAGCGAAGGCGCGCGGCGGCGGGGTGATATTGTTGATGGTCTGACAATCTGAAGAAGGTGTCAGTATGATGGGGTCGTCAAGGGCCTTTGGACAAGGAGTTCAGGGGGTCGTCAAGGGCCTTTGGACAAGGAGTTCAGATCCTGAGGTGATACAATACATGCAAATACACAGCGTGTCGTGGTCGGCACAAAGGTACATGCCGACAACAAAACGATCTCCGAAGGATATGTTTTGACCAGAGGATGTTCTCGAGGTAAACATCCTGTCACACGAGAGCCAAAAGGTATGGCAACAGTTTTGTATGAGCCTGCGAAGGCAGGTTGCAGAGGCCTACCCAGGAGGCCTGTCCCAGGAGGGAGGGTCTAATTAATATTGTTTATTAGACCTGTTGAGTAAAGTAGAATAAATCCTGATTAAAAACTCTATTTTAATACCACTATCAACAATAACGCATTCTCACTCCAATTACTATTCGTAATTTTGGAGTGGCCAAAACCTGTTGGTACTGATATTTTTTCTTTTCTGGAAATTTCTTTGACAAATTCTCCCAGTCGTATCTTGTCGTGATGAAGCATACAAATGATTCATTCATTCACGTACCAACCCTCTCTGTCTGTCTTCCACACGACATCAATGAGTTCATAATCAGAGGACGTCACGAGACAGGACATTCGAAGAAAAGAAAAAATGATCGGCAGAAGACGTAGTTTCCTAGTACAAATTTTTTAGTCACCCGTCAATTACGGATAGTACCTAGAGTGAGAATGCATTACCGACGGTAGTGGTACTAAAACAGAGTTTTCAACTAGAACCCATTGTACTTTACTCAACAGGTCCAATAAACAATAATAATTAGACCCCCCCTTCTGGTATAGGCCTCCTAGGTAGGCCTCTTGCAGGTTGCATGCGATTGTTGGCATTTGACAAATCACCATGTTCATCACGTTTTGCCCACAAAGTATTTTTCTTGCACGTAAAGTCGACTGTGGCGTCTGGCCAAAGACGGGTGGGCGCGTTGGCGCACACGATCGCGACTGGGCTGTGTTGCTTTGAGCAGCCAATAGCACCTTCAACACTACACTGCATGGTATGGTTGCGACCACAGGTTGCAGAATGATGTCATTTTCACTGAAGAAATCCGCCATTTCTTGCTAGGTGAATTCTTTTGCGTTGTCATTGCGCAAGTAGCGAGGCGTACGGCCCGTTGTAGTAATGAATTGTTTCAGTAACTCGACTGGTGTTCCCGTGCCTCGTGTTTTACTGGGGTAAGTGGCCCAGTACTCTGTAACTTTGTCGAGTATCAAAAGAAAATATCGATTCAGACAAGGCAATCGTCCAAGACTGCAGGCATCTGCCCAATCCATTTGGAGATCAGTGTTTGGTGGTGATTGAGTAGCGTTTAGTTGTTCACGCCGGGTCATAACAGGTCCATGAGGGGTGTCATTGAAGTTTTGGAGAGCTGCGTTTTCGGTGAAGCGTGACTGACAGCGACAATTTTCGCTGCCGAGAGGTATATCTCCCCCAATCACAGAAGTAGGGTGGGGAGGAGGGGATGGTAGAATTGTGGTCGGTATCTCGTCCCAGATTGGCCGAGATGGCCATCGAGATATGGGTGATGTGTCAACTTACGGAAAAATGATTCGAAACCTCCTCGGTTCGATGAAACCTCCAGTTTCGAATCTTTGTGCAGATACTTCGAGATACGAGTATTTCAGAGCATCTCAGAGAGTGAAAACAAAAAGAGACCTGCATCGACTGGAAAGAAATCTGTCGTTTTGAATATTTGGCAGTAATCCCAGGATCTAGGTCGTAAATAACAGTTGAAAGCAAAATTGTTCACCCACGAGAAAATAGCTGT
>Ga0105055_10012902_pt1 | contig 10094 bp, 4 predicted proteins | sample BON03_FD_78090 | JGI IMG/M metagenome (GOLD analysis project Ga0105055, IMG submission 78090) | Freshwater microbial communities from Lake Bonney liftoff mats and glacier meltwater in Antarctica - BON-03 | ecosystem: Environmental > Aquatic > Freshwater > Ice > Glacier meltwater | place: Lake... | reverse complement strand
TATAAAAGTGAACTACTTTTTGAATTCTTTTATAAAAGTGAACTACTTTTGAATTTTTTTATAAAAGTGAACTACTTTTTGAATTTTTTTATAAAAGTGAACTGTGTTGTGAAATTCACCCTTTTATTTTTAAAATGACATGTCAATTGCTGCTTCTGATTACCTCGCGAATTGTTATTAGGCTCTTTTCTTTCAACAAGTTACTCTTGTTTATTAATAATTAACCGTTTGATGGCTTGTATCCACTATTTGAAGTGTCTTAAATACGGTATACATAAATTAGAAGGCGTTGAACCTGTAAAATGGTCGCTGATAGTTGGAACACAAAATGTTCACAACTTTATGGCATATCTCGTTTCTTGCACATATATTAGAAAGGTTTTCATAGGCCACTGGATGAAACTTAAGAGGACGCATGCGCTTCAAATAATCATCAGTCTCCCCATGGCTGTCTACATAAGGAGCACTGATATCAACAGAATATTCACGAAACACAAGTACAACAACACATTTCTCCACCAAAAGAAAAGCACCACTACCACCACCACACGCTTCTGCGTGCAAACATCCTGGTCCCACTCCTTTACGTTGACAACATGCCTGCCCTGCGCATATCACTGTACCACAACGCAAACATAGCCCAGGATTTTTAATGCCTTTACCGGTGGTGGGGCACACAGCAAATTGAACGACTTGTGCCAGTAATTGCTGAAAGTTCTCAGGAAGAGGCACAAGACTCACCTTTGTGATGTCCAAGTCAGGGACAGGAATACTTTTGAAATTAGGAATACACGATTTCCATTTGCTGATCAAAGACAGAGTGTCGGGGTCTGCTAGTACATCTTGTAATGGAGGCAATCCAAGGAAATGGGTCCACAGGATATCTACTTCTGAATCGCCAGAGTATGGAATAGGTTTCATCTGACCACCTAGCGCCATGTTCAAAACCAAGACACTGCATCTCAGAAAACGCAGGAGACCAATGTTGAGCACAGCATGGGCCGCTTGCAAATCGATTGCACTATCGATCTTCTGTAACCCTTGGAGATACGTCTGTGATTTCTGGTAATCGCCGCGCTTAATAACGCCACGGTGAACGACTGCATGGACGACAGCCATCAATGCAAGTAGTCGTGTCACTGCCCAATAGTCTCGAGCAGTTACGGAACACAAACAAGCAACATGCAATGCAACAGGATCAGCGACTTGAAGAAGGACTCCGGCATTCGAAGTCTGACGTTCTATAATCGCAATGGTTGAAGATCGAGAGACTAACACATCAGTAGGACGCAACTCAATCGATGCACCGCTGCTGGATAAGTTTGATTTCATCGCCTGGTTCAGAGCGCTTCCGACTGGTAAATCTGTCAGGCGGGCATCAAGGGAGACGCGGAATTGCTCCGTTGATGCCGGTGCTAATATCTCACAAAGATTATTAGAACAATATCCATTTTGAAGCATGTGTAGCATCGGCACAAACACCGTTTCCTCGTCAGCACTGTTTGAGCCCAAGAAATACTTGCTTATTTTTGATCCAACTCGTGACAATCTTTCTTTGTTATTGTTGGGAATCTGGCTTTCTCTCAAAAGGAAATCTTTCGTACACTGGGAAGTGTGAGCGAACAATGCCGCCCATTGGTGCTTGAACTGAACGACATGGTCTACCATCACTTGAAACTGCGATGCATCTAGTTCCTCGTGACGTCGCTCCGCGGCTTCTCTTGCGGATGCCGAGAATGAAATCGTCTCCCATCCGGCTCGAAGTAATTCCATTGTGATACATGGTACTGAATTTACCTCTCTTTGAAGTATGCGATGCTTCCGTTGATCAATTTCACGAAGTGAATCCAGCATCTGAAGCTGCCACCTGGAGGAGGATTGTTTATCCATTGGAAACTTTTGAAAATCCAAAGTAACAAACTGATTCAAGGTTTCCTTCCAAGACAATTCCTCTCTAGCATCGAGAAATAGTTGTGGCGAGGAAGGGATGATGATGTTACTTAAGTGTTTACACATAGGGCACGCAAATTCATGATACTGGATATTTGGCGGATAGTTACCAAGCATAAGAAAGCTGGCACGTGATGTGGATAACGATTGGAGATGACCACTCAAACAATCCATATGCATTGCATGAGAACAAAAATTAACAAATACCTTGGCCTCACTATCACGCACTACTACTTGTGGGTTCTTCTGTTTGCTCTGACCCACAATAAGACCGTCAATTCGATTTGTAATATCTTCGTGGACAACATTGAACGTGTTTGCAAATGCTTCAAATGCAGTTGCTCCGTCATCCTCCATTTCATCGTCAGACGACTCTGGATCCTCGTCTTGGTTGGTGATATCAGTCATCCCCCAATTCATAGCAGCTGAACTACTGCTACCAGAAGTGTTCTCAACGGAAGCACTCCACCCTGCAGGTTTCCTGGAAATACTCAAGATTGTAGGGGGACACGTTTCATTGGACTCCAGCATCACTGGATTTCCCCACGCGGACTTTCTAGCAAATCCTAAATGCCCATACGGATTCTTTGAGAGGGCTTCGTGACAAAGCACGCATATATCAGTGGCGTCGTCGGGCACATCTTCAACTTCATCGAAGTCTTCGTCACCCTCTTCAAATGCAAACGCTTTGAGTGCATCAGCTTGCGCGTTTCGCATCCGTTCCAGTGCCAGGCGTTGAGCCTCGCCTCCTCGATTCTTCTTGTTTGTATTTTTCTTCGATACCTTCTTTGCCTTTCGCTTCTTATCCATACCTAACTCGGAGCGCAGGTTCTCGATGACAACCCGCGCAGCTGGCGAAATGCGACTCAACTCATCATTGCACCATTTCACGTGTGCCAACTTCTCATGTTGCTGGTCCCCTGCATGCATGGCTTCAAGATGAACCAACAAATCCACCAAACACGCTTGCACGGAACCCTCTACAGAAAGATACGGATGTTCCAACTGGTTCGTACGACAATGGTGCACAACTAAAGTCACTAAATGCATCGTGGTGTGAAGCAATGACGAAGATACCTGTTGAGCAAGTTTTGCCTGCTCGTCCTTCGAGAAAGTCTTGCAGAACGTAGAGCAGTTAATCCTCCCTGTGGACACAGCAATACAACGATATAAGACTACCTTCATCATCTCCAACAACGTCTTACTCACTAGAAAGCTTCTCGCTTTTGAAAAAATTGTGAGTACAGGTGATGGAGGCGGAGATGTCATCGGCCATGATTCAGCATCTTTGTTCGTATTGGTAATCTGCTGAGAAATAAACTCCTCTGCAGATTCTCGATGCTTCATGACGTTCTTGTAGAAAGGATCTACCTCCCTCCATATCTGCGGCTGCAAGGAATAAGTAACAGACGCAAGCTCTGGATTACTTGCAATAGACACCTGACGTAGAATGCGTTCAATCTCATGATTCGTGACTCCCGCAGTATCATCATCGTCGTCCTCTGCAATGCATTCCTCGGCGGATGCATAGGGAATGTGAGCTGCGCGAACTGCAGTAGCGATAACAGAAAACGCTGGGGGGGTCCGCGACGAAGCGATTACATGAATCATTTCTCGTCGAAGAGCGTGTGTGCTCTGCTTGGAAGCCACAGGCACTTCAGTGACAATATGTATAATAAGTTTAAAGAGCTCATCTGCTAGAAGCGTATCTTCTTCTGCTCCTTTTTCGCCTAGAAAGAATGAATGAAGTTGGAATTTGTGAACGAGAGCATGCAAAAAGTGCGAGTCGCCCATAGCAATCACTGCGATCTGACAAAACGTTAAATCAGATTGATACATAAAATTCGAGCAAACGTCCTTGTAATTCAAAACTACACATTCGGAAGAAGAGCCATTTCGAACCCACATTTTCGCGTGGATTTGAGCATTGGCAGCAAAGATACGAAACACATCTTCGATTAACTGAAGCATATCTATTCGAGTCGACAGCATTTTAAACACGTTTTCCAAATCAATCTTTTCGCTCCCTTCGCGAGAGCACAGCACTAACCCGAAATTTAACATACATGATGCAAAAAACCTATGGACAGGAATATGATGTGACACTGGGTCACCTATAAATACATCGGAGTCGACAACCGAAACAGTTCCTAATGTGCCGTCTATGTAAGGTATCTGTTTTAACGGGTATCGCAAATTGTCCGCAGATTCAGTGGAGACACCGCCTACATGATGCACTCTACACAGCCCTTCGTTGGAAATACATGCGCATATCCTTCCCAACTGGTTCTCCAAGGAAACAATCGCAACATTCTCCCCAATTTGCCATCTAAAGGCGCTACTAAAGAGAACGTGAGCGACTCTAATAAACATAGCGTCTGCAAGATCGGCAGTTGGATCCCGTTTGATTTGCTGAGAAAGCAGCACGGCACAGTCGAAGCCCGCCTTGAGCGATCCAGGGCGTTCCACTCCTTTCAAAAACAGACTGACATTAAAAGCAGTTAACCAACTATGATTTTCTTGGTCTACATGAGCACGGCCTTGATGCCTTTTGTGCTTATCCATGCGTTGGAGGCAAGACAATACCCCAACAAGAGACTTGAATCTCACCATAGAATCATCCACAAGAGCCAACTTGCTCATGCGGAACACATACTGGACGTTGGATATCAATGGAATGTATCTTTTCTGCTCCAAACCATGACTACGTAATAAATCTAATTCGCTAGTATACACCTTACTACCTTCATACTTGTCCGTCTTGCAACAACTCCAGAAAAAATACTTCAATGAATCGAAGAACTCAACGAACACATCATATGCAAAGCTTCCTTGTTTATAATCGTCTTCAAGCATTTTCAACAGACTAGGTACTGTAAGAAGATGCACGGACAGCTGCAGGGATGATTCTCGTCGAGTGCCTAGTCCCCCGCAATATGCAGATGACAGTCGATTGTTGACCATGACGAATTGGGTTCCCAAATAATGTTTGAAATCTAAATCAACTAACAGCGAAAGAAAAAGAGATTGACATGCCATAATCAAAGGTTTGGGTATCAAAGAATCATAGGCTAAAATGGCGCGTATGATTGGGAATGAAAAATTACTCTCCATCCGTTGCGGCCACGAGGTCGTCCTGGCACACCATTGGCTTATGAATAACTCTGCATTACTAACATCTATAGTCATCGGATTTACCGAGAGTGCTTGTACTATGCATTGTGTCATTCCATGAGACATCTTACAAAGCTCGGTAAGCCATTTGACGCCTTGTACGACTCTGCGCTCAAGAACCAACTGGCAGTCAAATGAGACACACGAGAGCAAGTTGGATTGATGCAAAATTGAACAAATTTTCTTGATATTCCCATTCAAAAGGTCTTGTAGCTCCTCAACGGAGGTAAAACGGGCGGTGTAAATGGGTGACCTTCCAGCGTGATGGATCAGATTCATCATTTCCTGTAGCTTGCTCCCCTCCGCCAGCCCAGTGATGTGCTTTGTCTTCTGTAGACTTTCAACTACATGATTCCCGGAATTCACATCATCATTATTGAGAACCACATTCACGTTTCCAACGGGTACCTTCCCACGTGAGAGTTTCAATGACATAAGAATATCTTTGGCTGATTCACCGGTGCTAAATGACCCAAATACTTGATCAAGGGTTTTCACGAGGGTGTGTAAAATATGAGTCACCATAAGTTTGACCTGGGCTACAACTTGAGGATCCAATGTAGGAGCTTCGGTTGTTTCACCATGTTTGGAGCAGAACCCAGTGGGATCCCACGCTTCTTCGTCGCCACAGTCACAGCAACCACCCGCGCCAGTTCTGTGAAATGTGACCTCATGCCCGGTGTGGTCGCTATTGTCGAAACAACTCTGACAAAGAACACATGTGCTGTCAATTTGACACGTACGACAATTAAATGCGAGATCCCCATTTTTGAAAATATATCCACAAAGATGGTGCGAGTTCTGATCCACTAGTGCGTTAATCGCATCGTTAACCGAAGGTTTGCTTCTACAAAACAAGAGTTCATTGAGCAACCGAAATGACTTGGTTTGGTTTGTAACATCAAGTGCTTCATTCACCATATCCAGAATATTTTCTTCCCATGACTTGTCGTCTGATCTAAATTCCCAACTCCCTTTAAATGCTTGCACCTTCAGAAGCGCATCACTCATACTACTGGAGCGTCGTTCCATCGTCTATTTTTTTTAATATGGTCTACTCTGACGAAGGTTCTCTCGCAGTACGAGTTCTATCTGCAGGAGTATCTACCAATGAAGATTACCATTAAGCCATTGAAAGGCGGCGCCTTCGACGTTGAGCTGGACGTCAACAAGTCGGTACTTGATGTGAAGAATATTTTGAAAGAAATGAAAGGATGGGAAGTTATTGAACAGAAACTGATTCACCAAGGCAAGATTATGGCTGATGAAAAGCCCGTTTCGGAGTACAAGGTCAAAGAAGGTGGGTTTATTGTCTGTATGGTATCCAAGCCAAAATCAGCCCCTGTGGTTTCTACTCCAGTTGCAGCTCCTCCCTCCCCAGCTGTAGTTTCTGACTCCTCGGCAACGAGAACTCCTGCTCCAGCTCCTGCACCTGCTGCACCATCGGCACCATCTCGTCAACCTGCAGCTTCTGAAGAGAATAATCAGCAATTTTTGGATGCTCTTGCGCAATTACAAGATATGGGTTTCCCAGAAGCAGAATGTAGGGCTGCCTTAACAGCTGCTTTTGGCGATGCTAATCGTGCGGTGGATTTCTTGATGAATGGTCTTCCAGTAGATGCTTCTCAAGTAAGTGCTGCATCTAGTCAAGTGGCCTCGTCGTCAAATGAAGCCCAGGCAGTTGGATCTGCTTCTTCGGATCCGTTGGCGGCATTGAGAGCCCATCCTCAATTTAACAATCTTCGACGTGTAGTACAGAGCAATCCTTCCGCTCTAAGTCAAGTGCTTCAACAAATAGGGCAAGGAAATCCCGGCCTCTTGGCAGCGATTGACCAAAACCGTGAAGAGTTTGTGCGTATCATGAATGAACCTATTGAAGAGGATGGCACGGATGTGGCTTCGGGCGATGGAGTGGGGCATTTACCACTGGATTTTACCGGAGGAAATGGCGATCCTAATCCTGAACAATTTCTTGCTGTCTTGCAAGCAATGCAACAAATGCCACCGGAACAACGCGCCCAATTAGCCCAGGCAATGGGAGTCCCGCCAGAACAGCTACAAGCCATCACTCAAGTTATGCAGAATTTGCCGCCACAGGCCATGGCTCAAATGATGGAAACTATGATGCAAAGTGGCCAGCTCGGACAAGGCGGTGGTGGACAGCCCGCAGGAACAGTGTCTCTAACTCCTGAAGAGGCTGCGGCGATTGATCGACTTGCGGAGTTGGGGTTTCCCAAACATGTTTGCGTTGAAGCATATCTTGCTTGTGACAAAGATGAGCAAATGGCGGCCAATTATCTTTTTACCAATGCTTCTGATTTCATGGACGATAATTAATTATAATACCTCTTCGTAAAAGTAAAGAGTTTCAAATTTAGTGAATGTATTTGGGGGGCTTTTTTGTTTTTATCCGTTACGATGAACCAGAGTTCACCTCGGGACGAATCGGACCTCAAATTCGTTCTCCGTTTTAGTGATCACATTGATTCGACAGAGTTTACCTCCAAATTTGAGAACTTCATAAAAGATAATTGCCATGTGATAGACCTGGACACGAGCGAACACTCCCATGAGTATTATGAGTTGTATCAAGACTATACAGTCCTGATAGAAGATATGCTAGAGAGCTTCTTAGAAAAAGAACAATTGGATTCTCCATCTGAATTGTATAGGAAGCTCAGAGACGCCTCGAACGAAAACGATTGTGTTGATGATTATCTTCAATATGTAATTGCTGCCGCCGAATATGAGAGTTTCGCAAAGGTGATGCGACAACACTGGAAAGAATTCGCAGAAGAGCATAATCTTCTCTCTCAAGAAAGTGAGTCAAAGCACAAATAATTCAAACTTTACTAGATTTTGAAAAGTATAAAAACATGTTTGTTACGAGTTGGATACAATCTGAAATAAAGTTTCTCGAAGTTCTTGTTGGTTGCCCTCAAGCTCATATGATTGGATAGCAGCTTGAATATCTGGGTTTTGTGGGGAAGCGCCAATGGCCCATTCTACAAGTTCCTCAATATCCATTCGTTGTAGATCCGTTTCCTCGACTTCCTCCTCCTCCGTAACACACTCACTAGGCGTTGGACTACATGCACTTTCCTTCACCCATTCATCATCTGATAACGTTCGTGCACTGCTGCTGCTGTCATCCGAAGAATAATCTATTGTAATTGCAACTATCCTTTGCAATGTGTCTGCCAAGTCATCGATGTCGTCTTCCATGCGATATACATCGAACGCCGCCAACAATCTTTGGTCTCGGGAATTCACCAATTCTGCTAATATACTTGCTTCTTCAGCAAGTATCAGTTCTTCATAGACCAAATAATACATTGTACTGAGAATAAACTTTTCTGCTTTGAAGGCGTCTGGTTTCTCTTCTGACAAATATTCCGGTATTGTTGCCAATGCCTCAATCAACGAATCAATGTCCTGGCTCCTAACGTATGAAGCAAACGCATCTAGCAGTCGTTGATCGTTCTTGATGACTAACCGGGTCACCAGCACGTATTGATCCTTACTCAAAAGTCCATTTTCGAAGAGACTCTCGGAAAGCTCCAATATATCTTTAAGAACAGGGGACAATGTAGTAGCAGTGACGGAAACTTCACATAACCGTTGGAGTGAATCAATACACTCTGTCATATCTCCATCATCCAGCAAAACATCGAAGATGGCAAATATTCTGGCATCATTCCTTGTGGTTCGTTCCGTCAAAAATTTCACATCTTCAGGTGATAGTACTCCTTTTTCTAAAAGGTGTTGAAAAAACTTTATAGGGTCATCAGCAAACAGGAGAGTCAGAAGCTGATCCACCAAAATGCTTTCACTAAGATGGTGGCAATATTGCTTCCAAGCGTTCGTCACCGAAGATTTATCATCGCGAAAGGCATCCACTAGCGTAACTAAATCATCTTTATCAAGCATACCAGATGAAACCATTGACAAGACAACGTGATCGAAACCATAACGTGACGCGATTCGCCGTAAGGTATCCCCACAATCATCTGCGTCACCATCGTCTTCAAATACTTGTAAAGCGCCTCGAATAAGTGGATTTCCCATATCCACCAAACGCTTCATTACTATTAATTCAGATGTGTTGAGTAGCTTATGTCTGAATAGGGCGTCCAGGACTTGATGGGTGAGTTGGTTCGATTCCTCCGATACATCACTTTCCTCACCAGCATCTTCATCACTAGCATCTTCACTGGAATCTTCTTCTTCCGATTCAGTTTCCTCGTCGGTATCCGTGAAATCACTGCTATCTCCATCGAACTTGGCTAATTCAATTTTAGATAGACAGATGAGTGTATCAACAAAATCTAGCCAATCGTTGGTTTGTTCAAAAGCCTGACTCGCAGCCACAATTCTAGTATCCGCATAAGATGTAAGTATTCTCAATGCTTCGGCTCCTCTACTAGGGATTAGTTGTTTCTGTTCCATGATTTCAAGTGCATGTAGTACATGGGATTGCTGTAACCACACACCATCGTCCTCATCGCTGCTTTCTTCCAGTGAATACTTGGGACGACGACTCATTTGTTTCTTAACTTCAAATACTACACGGAATGTTCGTTCTGCTAATACCTGTGGGATTTGACAAGCCAACGAGAGGGATATGACTTCATCGCCGTTAAGGGTTTCCAGGGCTACAGCCCCATTACGTTGAAAGGTAGACTCTAGCAGGCGCTTGAAATCCAAAGTCGGAAGTCCTTGGAAAACATGGACGATTCTGCTTGTCTCGCGTGATCCCACGAAGACTTCGAAAGGGTATGACTGGAGGTTCATATCCTTTTTTACTGGTCCACTACTCCATTTTTTTTTTAAACAACAAAAATCGATTTTTTTTTTTTTTTTAAACAACAACAAAAATCGATTTTTTTAAAACTACTAGTAGTGGATAAAAGCCATCAAATGCTAATTTCTTAATAAACAAGAGTATCTTGTTGAAAGAAAAGAGCCTG
>Ga0105055_10012889_pt1 | contig 10103 bp, 9 predicted proteins | sample BON03_FD_78090 | JGI IMG/M metagenome (GOLD analysis project Ga0105055, IMG submission 78090) | Freshwater microbial communities from Lake Bonney liftoff mats and glacier meltwater in Antarctica - BON-03 | ecosystem: Environmental > Aquatic > Freshwater > Ice > Glacier meltwater | place: Lake... | reverse complement strand
TTTGCAGCCATTGAATGCGAACTATCCGCCGCGTGTGTTGGAGCGGCAGCAGATTGCGGGGATGTACCGCGCGGTGTGGCGGTTTTCGCCGCTGGGGTGAAGCTCGCAGCGAGGACGCTGCGGCTATGAAAAGGCACGCGCTGCTACTTCTACTGCAACTGCTACTGCTACTGCTACTGATTCAGCATGCGCTGGAGCATGGTGCGGGTGGCGTTGAGATCGGTGCGGGTCATGCCTGCGCTTTTGAGGTCGGTGGTGATGGCGGGCAGCCAGATGGTGGCGACGGGTTTGTATTTGAGCTGTTCCACCAGCCGGGCTTCCATGTCTTTCATGTGGCCGGCGCCGTACCAGACCGCGATGGATTGCGGAGCGTCCGCAGCCTTTTTGCTCGCCAGTTCTTTCTTGAGGTCATCAATGACGATCTGATTGCGATCTTCGATGAGCACCTTCATCAGGGCCTTCATACTTTCGGGCACCTGTTTGAGTTTGGTCATGTCATCGCCCACCTGCTGAAGCATTTCCATCATCATGACTTTCATGGTGCCTTGCATGCGCGGGCTTGAGCGAAGGATGGCGAAGCCGATTTTCGCGATGCCGCCCATGAGGCCCGAGCCTTGCATCATGCTGATGAGCGCGTCCGCATCGCCGCCGCTGGCTTTGGCGCGGTCCTGGATCGCTTCCATTTTCATGTCGCTGTTGCGGTAATGTTTCTTGTCAGTATCGAAAGCACTTAGCTGAAACGTCAAGCCCAGCGCGTGCGCCATGTCGCCTTGCAATCCGCCTCTGCTGGTCACTTCCGCCTGCGTCACCGGCTTCTGATCCGCGTAGCTCACATCCGCATCCGCACCTGTGCCGCCCGCTTTGCCATCAGCGCCGTGACTGATCAGCGTGAAGCTTTCCTCGCTCTTTTTATAAGCCAGCGACTTACCCCACGCATCGACCACCACCTTCTGCGTTCGGCTCTGCTTGATTTTGCTTTGCTCGCCCACCGCTTTCACCAGCGCATCGAGACTGGCGGGATATTCTTTGAAGCCGTTCTTGTATCGTTCGAGCACGATCGCGGTGGCGCGCAGGTGGTCCTTGGTCCGCTGCACTTTGCCTGCGGGAGTGTTCTCATCCTGATCGTGATGGCCCACGCCTTCGAAGAGGATCAGGTCCTGCGAATCGAGCGTGGCCTGGGCGAGTTCGTAGAAGGATTCATCGGCGATGTGAATCGCGCCGCCGAGCATGATGGTCGGGCCTTGGCCGTCGATGGGAGCGAAGATGCGAAAGGCCATGTCCATGCGCAGCGTGTTGTCATCGACATCGACGACGCGCATGTAGGATTTGATGTTGTCGGTTTGCGCGTGGGAGGCGGTGGCGCAAGCGATCGCGATGACGAGGGACGATAAGCGTGCGAGGTGCTTCATATGGAAGGATAGTCGCGCCGGCACGTCAAGGTTGCAAGCGAGCCGGGGCGTGTCGCCCCGAGAACTACCGATCCATGAATAAATAATCATTGACAAGAGTCCATCACGAATTAATCATTCGTGAATGAATGTTCAATTACCCCAGCAATTCCTCGCGCCAGATCGCACGACATGGCACATCACCTTAGGCACCTACGGTACACGCCTTCATGGCGGCGATCGTCCGACTGTCGATCGAGAACACAATCATCGCGGAGAAATATTCATCGCCCGCAATGCTGAGCGTGAAAAATTCGAGCGTGATGCGATGCGAACTTCCGCAATTGTATTGCCCATAGAAGTGCGATCTTTCATCGAGCAGAGCATTCCCTCCCTGTGTATTCGCGGCAATTGGACCTATCGAACCTGCGCAGCCCCTGCTGAGGAAGACCATGTACACATCATGCTCGATGCGGAGCGGCAGATCCACGGCAAGGATGTTCGCAAATGGCTTAAACGCTGGCTAACCGAAGCTCTTAACAGCAAATTCGGCAAGCCGCCCGGTGGCGACTGGTGGGCCCAGTGTGGTTCGACCAAGCCTGTCAAACACATCGAATATTTGAACAACGCATTCCCATACATCTGCAATCAACGGACAACACCATGGCGAGCCGGGGCGTGTCGCCCCGATGCTCCCGATGCTCCCGATTCAACTCACACTTGAACTTTCCGGGGCGACACGCCCCGGCTCGCCAACTCACACTTGAACTTTCCGGGGCGACACGCCCCGGCTCGCTTACTCACACTTGAACTTTCCGGGGCGACACGCCCCGGCTCGCTTACAACCTTGCAATCACCGCATCTGCGAACTCGCGGGTGCCCAGTTTGCCGCCCAGGTCGCCGGTCTTTGCGCCGTCAGCCAGGGCTTTGTTGTAAGCTTTTTTGATTCTGTCAGAAGCGGTTTTGCATGCGCCATCGTTGCGTTTTTCGGCGAGATAGTTGAGCATCATCACGCTGCTCATCAGGAGCGACAGCGGGTTGGCCATGTTCTTGCCGGCGATGTCCGGGGCTGAGCCGTGGACCGCTTCGAAGATGGCTGCGTCGTCGCCGATGTTAGCGCCCGGTGCGACGCCCAGGCCGCCGACGAGGCCGGCGCAGAGATCGCTGATGAGATCGCCATAGAGATTTTCCATCAGCAGCACATCAAATCGGCTCGGGTCCTGCACCATGCGCATGCAGCCGGCATCGATGATGATTTCTTCATACTGCACGTGCGGGTACTCCATCTGATGCACCTGCTGAGCACAGCGGATGAACAGGCCATCGGTGAGCTTCATGATGTTGGCTTTATGGAAGACGGTCACTTTCTTGCGGCCGCGCTCGGAGGCATACTTAAACGCATACTTAGCGATGCGTGTGCAGGCCAGTTCGGTGGCGACTTTGAGACTCGTGACAACGCCGGGCGCGACTTCGTTTTCGATACCTGAATAGAGGCCTTCGGTGTTCTCGCGGAAGATGACGAGATCGACGCCGGTGTACCGCGTCGCAACGCCTTCGAGCGATCGCACGGGGCGCACGGCTGCATAAAGGTTCAGCGTCTTGCGCAGCTGCACGTTGATCGACTTGAAGCCTTTGCCCACGGGTGTGGTGCACGGGCCTTTGAGGGCGATCTTGTGCAGGCTGATCGCATCAAGCGTGGCTTTGGGCAGTACATCGAGGCCTTTTTCGATGGCGGGCAAACCGGCGAGGTGTTCGATCCAGTGAATCGGAGCTTTGACGGCTGCAAGAATGCGCTGCGTGGCGACAGTGACCTCCGGGCCGATGCCGTCGCCGGGGATGACTACGATGTTGTGGGTGGTTGACATGCCAGAAGGATAGCGTCAGTTGTGATGAAAACTTGGGGCGGTGTTTACGGACAATAATCAAATCACAAGTTTCAAATCACAAACAAGCTCCAATTGTCAAAGGGGAGAAAATCAAACGGATGCTTTGGGCTGAAGCTGATTGGCATTTGACCATTGGTGATTGTTTGTGATTTGGATTATTGAGATTTGGAGCTTTCATGGATGGGTCTCTGTTTGACACCGACCCCTGTTTACGGGTAATTTCCGTGGCTCAGAATACGTTTGAATGGCGGTCCCTCAATCCCACCACGGCAGCACCACCGCCTGCCGGAGAACCAAGCCCATGAGAAAGTCTTACCTGGCGGCGGCGATGATGGTTAGCGCGATGCTCTTCACCGGCACGCTGCATGCGCAGAGCGATCCGGGGCGGCTGCCCGGCTCAGCGCTGGGTTCTCAAGGTCAGGTCAGCGAAAAAGATCAGCAGCAGATTGTCGCCTACATCGAGTACTGGGTGAAGCAGTTGCAATCGAGCGACCCCGAAGCAGTCGCCACAGCACGCGGCCGCCTGATCGAAGCTTACAGCCAGGGCGGCACCGAGACGTTCATCAATTACTACGATCAGAATCTGGCGAACCGCATCGCGGCAGGTATGTCCGCCAAGGAAGTAGCAGGTCGGCTCAACACGCAGATCGTGGCCCGTTTTATTCGCCATGAAAAAGTGGCGGACGTGATCAAGGCGGGTCTCAGGGATGCATCTTCAGCCGTCGCTTACCAGGCGGCCTACGCGGCGGAAGCGCTGACAAAAAATGCAAAGGTCGGCGATCAGGTGAAGCTGGGCCTTCGCCTTCCGCTCATGGAATCGCTCAAGAAGGAATCATCTTCGTACGTACTCTCGTTCCTCTACAGCGCGCTGGTCGCCATTGATGACCCGGCTGGCTGGGATGCGGTGCTCACGAAAATGAATGAACGCCTGGCGGTGCATGTCGCAGAAGAAGACGCGGGCATCGATGCCGAGGCCGAGGGACTCAAAGCCTTTTACAATCGCCTCGTGCTGGTCAAATCCGCAGGCAGCAATGCGGCCATCAAAGTCAACGACAAGACCTTGCACCTGGCCACGCTGGTGAGTGTGCGGTATCTGAATTATGCCTTGACCATGGCCAGCGCGAACGAAGCGACGAGCCAACTGATTGACACTTGCGATTACATCTCCAATACCGCTGCTAAATGGCTGGTGGAGCGCGGGGCTAACATTAATGTGCCAGCGCTGGTGAAGACCAAAGGCACGAAGCTGGAGAAGCAGCTGATGCTCAACGACTGGCGCGATAAAGTGCTGACGGTGGAGCCTTTCAAGTTCGCAATTGCGGACGTGGCGCTGCCCAAGAAGCCTTGAACGTCGGCTGATTCTTGGCGTTTTCTTATTCCCCGCCCTCCTATGGAGACCTGGAAGGGAGGGGAGTACGAGCCGAAGTTACCGTGCCTTGTATTCTCGTTGAACTCTGCACTTTTACCTTGCTATAATCCCTCAAGATGTCGGGGATTCAATCGCCTGCCCCGGCTGTAGAAAGGGATCCCATGGCCACCAGTTTTGGTGCCCTTTGCACCGATTTTTCCGTCAGCCACAAGCTCGCACTGAAGATGGACCTGCCAGGCGATCGTGAAACGATCCTGCACCTGATGGATCGCGTTCGCAAGTCGGTCCCGGCAATGAACAAGCTTCAGCCGTTCGAGAATGAACTGGTTCTCGAGTCTTCCCGCCGCGACCCTGAGTACCAGTTGCTCGGGCTTGCGCGTCGTCATCTGCGCACTGCGTATTTCAATCCGCCTTCGATGACGCGGGCTTACAACTATCACAAGATGATCCTCGAACTGGCGCCGTATCACCTGACGATCAGCGCGCTGGATGTGGACTCGCTCGACCTGACGCTGGGCTTCGATCTCGAGTGCAAAGGCAACCACGATGAGGTGGTCTATGAAGCGCTTTATGCGGGCGGGCCGCTGGGCGATCTGCTGAAGGTCGGCGACTCGAAGATTCTCGATGTGCAGCCATATTTCAATCTCGCACTGAATCCGCAGGGGACATTGCAGGCGTTCTTTGAAGTGAAGACCCGCACGCGTGGCCGCAAGGGTTCGACTGGAAGGTTCAAGCATGAGCCGATCAGCCTGTTCCTGACGGTGCGAAAGTTCGGGCCCATCGAAGTGATCGATGACCTCAACACCTCGCTCAAAGAAATGGCCACCATCGCGGAGACGTTGGCGACTGAGCGCCTCGTTCCGCAACTGCTCGCCCCGATCTCCCGGCAGATCACGTCGAACAACGCGTAAACATCGCAACGAACGGTGCCGTAACGAGCCACGACCGTAAGGGAGTGGGATTGATCGAACTAGGCACTGTTTGCAAGCGCGATGCCTCGTCTGAGCCGCCAAGCGTAAGCGAGCGGATGGTCCGAATTTTCCTGTGCTTCGGGGCATCCGCTCGCTTACGCTTCGCGGCTCTGATGGAGTTTTCAGACAGCGTCTAAAACCCCGCTTCCTCACGGGCGCGGCTCGTTTCGGAAGACCCAAGCGACTCACTTCCCATGGCCCTTTTCGGACGCGACAGTCAGGCGGATCTCCAGCGGGCCCAGCGCTTCAAGGCGTGGTTTAGCCAGCGAACGCCTTATGCGATCCTCAGCGCGGCAGCAGGCCTGTTCTCCGTCGTCGATTTCTGGACGATGGTGCTGGGCGTCATCGCGGGGGTGGCGGCGATCGTCCTGGGCACGCGTGGACTCAAGGAATTGCGTGAGCAGCCGAGCCTCAAAGGGCGGCGGCTGTGCCTCGCGGGGATCACCCTGGGCGTCCTCGGACTGCTGCTGAGCCTGACGATGTGGATGTGGGTAATGACGCGGTGAAGCGAAAAGTGGCGTTAATCGACAGGTTTTCCACATCGCCGTTACACAGCCGTTGCGCTTTTTCTGGAGGCCTTGGCATATCGCTGTTCCGACAAAAATGACGCTGGAAAGTGGTCTCGTTCCCTTGGGGGTAAAAAAAGTAGAAAAAATCTTCAAGAATCTTCACGAGCGTAGCCGATGGTCAGAAATGTCGGGAATATTCGGCTTTTGCTGAACACAGCCACGATCGCTGGCGTATGATATTATGATGGTCGTTGGCCCGTAACGAGCTTGCAAGACCGGCATACAGATTCAAGTTTTGTTCGCAGGAAGTTCGATAGCTACAGACAGCTACAGGTAGCGTGTCCAAGAAATGTTTACCCTATTTGGACGGGAACCTCTTGCGGAATTATCGAAAGTGTGATAATCTTCTAATTAAGGATTGACCAGTTCCCCGTTGCTGCTTACGATTGATTAGTCGAATCCCCTAAAATAGAAATTTCTCCCCAAGTCTCTTTCTCCTTCTCCTCCGCCCCGTCCGGCCGTTAAACGCCGGTCGGGGTTTTTCTTTGGGGCGAGTTTCTCATCCTCAATCTTTCAACCCCCCTTCTCACCGCAAACGCGGCACCGCTGATCATTCTCCGCATCCGCGCCCGCGACGCTCAACCATCGCTTCGCCGAAGCCATCGGTAACAGTCGGCGACAGCTCGTCGCAAAGGCCGGCGACAGCAATGTTGTCCCGCACGATGTTGTCCCGCACGATCAGCTACCGATTCAGGAGCGCAGAAAAAACCCGAGCGAGGTTATTCACCTCGATCGGGTTCTCGATCTCCGCCTCCTTCTTCTCGGATGGCCCTTGGCCGTTCTCCCGGCTCCTGCGCCCCGCTATTCTCCTACAGCTCCGCCCGTCCGATAGCTGAATTGATGAGCCAGATGCTCGACTGGATTTGTGCTGTGAATGATGACTCATCACCAGCACCGCATCAGCGGAACATGCTCCCCTTCATATGCGACCCATGGCCGTGTGTACACGGAAACCCGCAGATGGGTGAGCACGATCAATCTTGGAAAAATGATCGCCTCAGATACTGTCGGATCATACCACATCAGGCCCCGTCGATGCAATAAGAATGATCCGTAAACCGGTAAGAAAAGACAAGAAAATACCTTGGAACTACATTGAAATGTTAAACTGGGTAAAATGGGTAGTTTGCGGTTGATGCCCGCGCGAAGAAAACGGCGAACGGGTCGGATTGAATTGGAGAGGTGCGCGTCGATTACTCGCCTGCATCAAGGCTGATTCAGGTGGTAGAGCATGACGTAAATGAGCACGCCGGTGATGGAAACGTAGAGCCAGATGGGGAGGGTGATCCTGGCGATTCTGCGGTGCTGATCGTCGCGCCGTTTGAGGCCGTGGCGAATGGTGATAATCGCCAGCACCGGCACCGCCATCGCCAGCAGGATGTGACTGATGAGCATGGGGTAGTAAATCGCGCCCAGGAAGCCGCCGGCGGTGAACTTGGTGTGGACTCCGCCATGCACCGAAGCCCGCCAGGCGTAGTGCGTGATGTAGGTCACCAGAAAAATACAGGACATCACAAATGCCGCGATCATGCACCGGCGATGGGCATCGATCTTCTTCTGCTTGATGAACACCATGCCCACGACAAGCAGCACAAACGCGCTGCCATTGAGAGCTGCATTGACGGCGGGAAGAAACGATAAGTCCACGAGTGCATCCTTAAAAAACAGCGTGATAATCTGGCGTACCCCGACGGTTCGTCCACCGGAAAAGCCTCACCATCGGGCTTGGTCTTACTGACCTCTGACCTCTGACTTCTGACCTCTGACCTCTACTCCTGCAGCAGTCGCATCAGATCGCGCATCAGCTCCTGCCGTTTGGCCTCATCCAGAGCATCGTAATATCCCACAATCTGCTGCTGCTGATCGACGAGGACATAGCGCGAGCTGTGGGCGATGGACATCTTCTCGCCCGGCTTCGCATCACCTACCGCCAGTTGAAAACCATCGCGGCTACTGGTGAGCGACCAGATTTCTTCCTTGCTGCCCGTGAGAAACAGCCAGTGCGTTGCATCCGCTTCCCACAAGCTGGCCCGTTCATCGAGCACCGCTGGCGTGTCATATTCAGGATCGACTGTGATGCTCACCAGCCGAACATCGTCCCACTGCGGCGTGGCTTTGAGTTTTTTCTGAAGCTCAGCCGTCTGTGCGAGAACCTGCGGACAAACCGTCGGGCAACGCGTGAAGAAAAAACAATAGACCTTCACCTTGCCCTTGATGCTCCTGGAATCAAACGGCTGACCAAATCGATCCGTCAGCACAAAATCCTTGAGCGGCCTGCGCTGATCCAGCGCCGAGTTTTGCTGCGACCCATAGCTGCCACCTTGCAGCGGCGGCCCGCCATCGCGCTGACGATTACGCATCGAGCCGACAATGAACAGCGCCGTGACGGATACAAGAGCCGCCAGCACCAGAGCGATCAGAAGACGTTGTGCAGCGAGTTGAGTCATGGGGCGGGATGAGTTCAAGGTTCAAAGTTCAAGGTTCAAAGTACAAAGTTCAAAGTTCAAAGTTCAAGGTTCAAGGTTCAAGGTTCAAAGTTGAGGCAGCGCTCATAACCTTGAATTTTGAACCCGGAACTTTGAACTTTTCATCCTTGCCCGTCTTTGCGTGGCTTCATGACCATACGGACCGCCATGGCGGTGATGGCGACGGTGAAGGCGATGGTGATGAGGATGCAGATGGACAGATGCACGGGGATGCCGGTGGTCGCTTTGCCGCCGGTGAGGGTGGTGGCGAAGGCTTCGTGGGCGTAGGTGAGCGGGTTGATCATCATGACGATCTTCAGGCCAAGGGGCGCGGTTTCCACCGGGAAAATCGCACCGGAAAGGAACCACATCGGCATGAGGAAGACCATCATGATCGCGTGAAACGCCGCCGTGGAGTCCATCGGCCAGGCAATGCAGAATCCCAGCGAAGTCATCGCTACCGAGAGCATCACCAGCAGCGGAATCGACGCGAGAATCAGCCAGATGTTGATGCTCGGCGCGACGAAAGGCCAGATCAGCAGAAAGATAAATGCGTGAATCAAAGCGATGGTCGCGCCGCCGAGCACCTTGCCCAGCACGATCGCCAGCCGAGGCACCGGCGAAACCATGACACCTTGCAGAAAGCCTTCACGGCGATCTTCAATGACCGTGATCGTAGAAAAGATGGCGGTGAAGAGAAGGATCATCGTCACTGTGCCGGGGAAAAAATAAATCAGGTACCCGGTGGAATTGGCGGTGGCTGTGCCCTCCGCAGCCGGCGCGATGAAGGACCGGTTGAGGCCAAAGCCGAGCATCAACCACGTGAGAATGGGCGTGACCAAGGCGCTCATCACGCGATTGCGCTGACGAAAAAAGCGCACCATCTCACGACGCCAGAGCGTGTAAACAGGCAAGGCGAGATTGGAGCCTTGGCTGGCAGCAGGAGCAGCGGCAAGGGCGGGAGCAACGACGGTAGCGGTGGGGGTCTGTGTCACGGTGACATGGTAGGCGGAATCGCGATGTGAGAAAAAGGGGAATCAATTGATGGCAAGTCAGTGCGCTCTGGCCTCGCAAGATGCCTTTTACTCTCCTGCTAGAATCGCGAGCATGGCGACGATGGTTTCTTCATCCACTGCTACACCGACGATTGATCCTCTGCGCTACCGCGCTGCTCGGGAGCAGTGTCGCAGGCAGTGGCCTGATCTTTTTTTTGCTTCGCACTTCACTTCCAAGTCTCGGCGATATGCGCTCTATGCCCTGGCGGCACTGTCGCATCAACTGGGCGAGATCATGGGGCCGCCGCAGATTGGAGGCAATCCGCCAGCGATTGTTTCAGAGCAGGCGGCTGCCTGTTGCAGCGGCGGCTCGTGTGAAGGTGAGTCGATCGCCAAACGACAGGAAGTATGCTTGGCCGTCATCGATCATCTGCTGAGCGGGCAGCTCACGGGCAAGCCG
>Ga0105055_10012887_pt1 | contig 10104 bp, 12 predicted proteins | sample BON03_FD_78090 | JGI IMG/M metagenome (GOLD analysis project Ga0105055, IMG submission 78090) | Freshwater microbial communities from Lake Bonney liftoff mats and glacier meltwater in Antarctica - BON-03 | ecosystem: Environmental > Aquatic > Freshwater > Ice > Glacier meltwater | place: Lake... | reverse complement strand
GCTTATACCAATCCCCATCTGAAGTCTCAAGATAGGTTGGATTACCATTGGTATCATATTCACGCTTAGACCAAAACCCAGTTGAATTCTCATAATATGTTTGCTTACCATTGGTATCATATTCACGCTTAATCCAATACCCAAGTGAAGTTTCATAATAGGTTTGTTTACCGTTGGAATCATATTCTTGCTTCCACCAAGACCTAGTTGAATCTTCAAAATATGTTAGATTACCGTTGGTATCATATAACTTCAATTCACCTTTGGTGAAATCATGTTTTAATATTGGTTCTTTCACCTTTTGTTTGGTATGTTAAACAGATGGTACAGATATCTCTATGCTTACTATTACTAACGTAAAAGATACTACTAGTACCATCATAATGCATGTGGTCACATTCAACTATTTTCTAAGCGCTGTTTTATAAATTTCTTCCCACTCTTCATCACTATACCTCATAAAGAATCTCCCAGAAGGTTTAATCTTGGGTGTTCTATATACCCAATCACAATAATCCCAATTATTTATAATCTCTTTAGGATTTCTAAGGTACATATCTTCATCGCACCAGTTAACTTTAACGGTACGTTTCCATTCTTGACGGATAGTTGACCAATATTTGTGGGTGGTCATCCCACTGTCTTTAGAGACAGCGTATTTTTTTCTACTTCGACTCATATTATTCTGAATTAATTCAGAACACAGCAAATAGTCTTTCGGATTGATATTTCATTTTTTAAACGTTTTTAACTACGAACTCACCATCATTGGGTAGGTTGCATATTATTTTGCCAATAGAATGATAGCAAATCCGTAGTATAAGTAAATAGATGTCACTTACCGATAGTTTGAATACCGTAATAATCAACGATTAGTTTCCTAATATTGGTACCTAATTCGGTATCATTAGATTTAGTGGCAGTTAAAACCTTAATATCCTTAAGAATTTCATAATCAGTTTTTTCTTCCATCTAACTTTTCTTTAAGTAGTCTTATAGCTTCCACTCTGGTTTTACCTCTAGCGTAATCACCGTCACCACCATTGAAATAGGATGGTACTGATTCCACAGTCATAGCAGCCCAATTCTTAGCGTAAGTGTTACGGTGATAAACGAATCTATAATCTTCCCCTGTAGTCATTTCTTTATACTTTAGGTCACAAATATACAATAAAAAAATCGGGGATGCAAACATTCCCAACTTTTTATTACAATTATTTACGATTTAGACCCACAATTAGGGCAGAACTTGTAGTTTGACTTAACTTTACTACCACAATTACAACAATATCGTCTATTATTCAAATCATTACTAGTGATAATCTTTGTAGATTCTGGTAATAGATTGAATTCATAAGTCTTGAATGGTACATCATTGAAGGTGATGTTAACCTGTGTGAATTTCTGAGTTGAGTGTGAACCTTCTTCAACTCTACCAGTTTCAATAGTTTTATTACCACTAACTTTACTGGTAAACCTTCTGGTAGGGTTAGAACTTACTGGTTTAATTTCTGTATCCCCCAAAGTTGCACCCATATCCAACATACCCATCATATTTAAGGTAAGTTCACCAGAATATAATGTATGATTGGAACCACTATCCATAGATGTACCACAGTATATTGTATACGGATTAGGTACTATTGGTAATACTGTTGGTGAATTCCAAGGATGTATCGGTTGACCCCAAGGGCTACTTTGATAAGGGTTAATTTGATGATAATTATTGTAGTACCCATAATTAGGTGCCACATATTCCTTATGAAAGGTTACCTTTAGGTTTCCGTTATTCTCGATAACCTTACGAATTTCAGATGTATTATCCACCTCATAAGTTTCAAATCGGAATTTTTTAGATACATCGATATAACGGTCTAGGAATACCCTTTCTCCTGGTCTTAAAACTAAACCACCTTGACCTATATTCTTACCATTCAATGAGATACGTGCTGATATATTCTCAGATGTAGGGTTAAATACCTCTAAACTAAACTCTTGATTATTAGCCAAGTAGTAAGTTGGTTTTCCGTTTTTAGAGTATGACTTGAGTCTACTCTTATTGATTGCTACGTTTACAGTGGGCATAGCTTCCCCACGTTGAGTGTTGTTCGACATGTGTTTAAGTTTTAATACGTCTTGTTATTAGCTCCCAATCAAATCGTTACCATTCTAGATAACTCTGACGCCCAAATGACGTTAGACTGAGATGTTCCTTAACTCGTTTATAAATATAGGGATAAAACCCGAAAAGGTCAATAGTAACCCTAAAAAAAACTTTTCACTGGCTGTCTCTCAATTCACTTTGAGATACGATATCGAAGTACATTACTTTTCTTAATGTGTTTACCTCCAGATTACTAGTAGACTTAATATCAACATAATACGTTGAAGGAATAAGACTGTTAGTATCTATTAGGAAGTAGTTATAGTTTGTCGCCATTTCCACTGGTTGGAAGTCTATTATGGTAAGTTCATTCTTACCTTCTTTAGCGTATAACCTGTACTCTAAATTGTCCATCTTTTGCTCTTGGTTAACTGTGTAAGGTATCTTAGTTTGCACTATTACCTTTCGAATGTCACCTCTCTTAATCTTCTCACCTCTATCGATACCAGACGCTACTATCCCAACTTTCTTAGGTAGTCCAGCATTGTCACCAATGTTGTACCAATCGTCAGAAGATTTAAGTGCGAAATCTAGCATGATATTAGGTCTGCTAATACCATTGATAGTTACCCCAGACCACACATCATTAAACATCATACAATCATTAGCAGTAGAAGAAGTTACTATGTTGATATCAATGCTATAAACACCCTTTGTAACGTGTGTAACAGCACTTGAGGTGTAAGCCGAGTAGACACTCCCATCTTGGTCTAAGACTTGAACAGAAGGTTTAGTATCGAGATTAGTGGGCGTACCCCCCAAGTTAACGTATAGGTATAGTTTATTGTCTTTATCAAGGTAAAAATCATGTCTATCATCTGAGATGTGGTCGGAATAGGTAGTTTCAACATATGGTTCATATATGCTCTGAGTGTGATTAGTGAAGAACCCTACGTATTGGTATTCGTAGGTTGGTAATTCTTCGTATTCTTGTTGAAACGCCAGAGCTAAACCGTTGTTAGTCGCACCAGTTATTAATCCGTTCACAAAGGTTGTAATATCCATATTGATATTCTCATTACCAAGTGGGAAATTTTGGGTTGCTACTGTGATACCACTTGTGGCACCAGAGACGACACCTTCCTCACTCCATGCACCTAACGTAGTTGCTGAATACCAGTTAGATGGTACCGCATTATAAGCTGGTTGCCCAGCAGTGTATGTATAGTCTGCGTAATCGTACCCAACACCTTCAACCCAAGATTGGGTAATAGGGAATAGAATGAGGTCGAAAGAAGATGCTCGGTCTTTACCTGCACAATTCTTCTTACCCAATAATTCTTTATCTAAACAACCAGTATTAATCATACGTAACGTATGGGTCATTTTGGCAATATCTGGGTACGTACTACCAGTGTATAAATTCTGTAATCTTGAAACGTCAAAATGGAATAAGAATCTGGTGTATTGTTGCGTATAAGTACTTCCAGTACCACCACCATAATACAATTCCGTTACAGGATTTAATCCAGTATTAGTGTAACTATCCAGTATAATTGTATTATTCCTATCAAAATAGGTTCTAATTACCATTGTATTAATCTTTATTATAAATATTAATGATAAAGTTAAAGTTCTTGTTTTTCTTATTATTTCGTTTCACAAGTGAATATAACCTCAAATCGATTAATTCGTCTTAACATTCTTAGAAAGAATTGTCTGTACTGGGTACTCTAAGTATTCCTTAATGAAGTTCTCACCATCAATGGCACTAGGTTTAAGACCAGGAAATCTATGAACATGATTCATTAGTGCCAGTTCCAATTTCTTAAGATATTCCAATAATGTGTCACCGAACACTAATGGGTGAGCTTCATCTAATATCTTAAGTAATTCCGATTCACTTATATAACCATCTTGGTCAGTCAGCGTAAATCTAGGTGCCCCTTCCTTATGGGTTAATAGGTTAATTTTATTAGCCACCAAGTTCACCACACTACCATATTCCGCTTTACTAGACTTATCTTCACTCGCTTTTAATTTAGCATTAAACTTAAGTTGAATATAGGCTGGGTTCTTATTATTGAATACTAAACTATTATTCAATTCGTGTTGACCCGCCCTTAGTAAGGCTTCGTTATTCTTTAGTATTAGGTCAGAATTATCCCTACCCTGTAATGATACATCTTCTCTAGCGGGGAAAACACCTTTATTCTCAGGTATTGTATCCACATTAACGTTGGGTGCCACTGGTGATATACTTAAACCAGCGAGAGCCGACTTATCCACGGTATCCAATTTAAGTTTCAGTGGACTAGAAATTACTGGTCCTATGTAAAATCTATCAGCGAATTTAGTACCATTATTGAAGACTAGTATATTGACCACCTCACCTATCTTAGGTACCACATTTATATGTTTTGGTAATAATGGAAAACAGTTAGTTAAATCATTATCTACCAAGTCTTTATCCCAATCATTTCCTGGTATATAGCAACGTATAATATCTGGGTCAGCGTTAAATCTTTCATCAGATTTACGCTTAGATTCGTTATCAACATTTGGTGCTACAGTTCCAACGACTCGAACCGTACCAAGTTGCATTATCGATAGCTCACCATGTTTATTGAATTCGCTAGTTTTCCCGAATGAATATTTACCGTTAGCCATTTCTACTATCTATTATTCTTTTCACCTTACCATAACGAGCCGCAAGCTCATCCAATTTATCACTCTCCTTAAGCATCTTATCCTTAAGCGCTTGATATTCGTTTTCCAGTGATAATTTTTCCATCTCCAACTCACTATTTGATTTTTCTTCTAATTTATCCATAACTTTCTATTATTGGGCTACCCCCGCACTACTTACCATACTTGGGTTGGTTCCGACACTTATAACGGGCCATCCAGCATACCCAACACCGTTGGTTTGAACTAGAATACTACCAGGGTCAATTACGTTTGAAATCTTCATCTCCGTTTGTATTGCGTTAACAATTTCTTCCATCCTAATAACTTCTAATGCGGTCATAGCGTTGTTACCTTCTTGAAATATTTCACCTCCGACAGCATTCGCTTCTGAGAATCTTGAGATAACTCTTGCTGAGATATCTCTTGCTGAAAGTCCAGGACGCAACTTACTACCAATCATGATTAACGGTGGTGGTAACGTTTGTGCTGGTTGTTTCATTAATGAGAATGCACCAGATAATATCTTTAGTATGTTACCCATAGAACTGAAATTACCAGCACTCTTAGGTACACCTATCTTCTGTGTACTTCTACAATCTTGTGGCATGGTTATATTGGGCTATTTTCTCGTATCATTCGTATAACGTCTTGAGGGACACCTACAAGACTTAGTAGCATTGCTAATTGGGCTGAAGCCTTTTCCTTCAACATCTCTACAGAGTTGGTTGCGATTAGTTTCATAATGAATTTCAATACTTTGTTTAACAATGCCTTTATTATTAAATCTCGAATACGCTTTACCAAATTCTCCAACAGTGTTTTATTCTTAGCTAAAAAATCTACAGGGTCTAAGTAATCAGAGTTTTGACCATATACTACCATATAATTAATTAGGAATACTACTAGTACCTTTGGACTTAGAATTGAACTAACTATAGCTTTGATAATCTTATCGAACATCAAACCCACAAAACTTAATTCAATTGAATATTTATCTACTGGGTCACCAGCACCTTGACTAGATGTTGCTAATGCCATACTGTTGATGCTAGCACTAATAATGTCTCCCCTTTGAATCATTTGGGATTGTGTTAACCCACTAAGTTGTTCTTTAAGGTCTATTAGGTATGATATTGGAATTTTAATATCCACATCACCACATGTTTTAAGTTGTCTAACACCCTTTCTCCTATTGGTGGCACCTTCCTTAATGTTTCGTATCTGAGAGTTACTGAATTCGAAAAAAGTATTATCAATTACGCTATCCTCATCAGCGTTTATGATACATGTTACAATGGAATCAATCTTACCTTCCATTTCCAATTCCGATTCGGATTTGTTTACGTTGGCTTGTACTGCAATAGTACCAAATAGGCTATCTATGATATTTATGATAAGGTCTTCAGAAGCGAATAGTTGTAGGCTGTCAACAAACTTATTGTTAAGGTCTGTAAGATTGGTAATGTTTGGTGCTGGTTTAAATACTAAAGTATTTGTTTCTGTTAGGGTGTTCTGACCGAATGCCGCTTCCAAGATATCTTCACCAGTATTAGGGTCTGACCACATTTCATAGTCGGCTGGTAATGGTGGGTTAGCTGATGCACCATCAGCTTGGATTGTGTAGTATAGGTATGTATTATAGTCAGTTGATGTCAATCCAGCCGCGATATCATTGAAGATTAAACCACCAGCTTGTGTAACTGGGTTAATCTTCATAATATTCAAGAAATCAACCTTTTTAACCTGTATCTCAATACCATCACTTACAAACCATATTGGTAGACTTGGATTAACCCCACAGGCTACCAGACCCTTTAATTCCACTTTTAAGGTTTCCTTAACGATTATCTCCGCTTCTGAGGTGGCATACACCAAAATATCGACCAAAGTGTCCCTAACCTCTTCATAACCTACTAGTGCTTTAAGTAAGTCCACAAGGAAATCTTGTACGTTACCACCGTTATTAATGGATGGGAACGAATTATTAGTTTTTAGGTTTGGAAAGTCATCAGTAAGAGTACGTAAAGCACTGATACTACCAAAAACCTTTTCTTTTTGGTGTAATACCCCCATTAGTCGTCAGATTCTTTCTTTTTATCACCCTTTTTAGATTCGTTAAGGATTAAATCCCTAATCTTACTATAACTTTCTAGACTTATTTGCCCATCCCCAACATCATTAAGGTCAGCTTTAAGGTCACCAGCATGTTTAAGACTATCATTCTGCAATTTAGCCACTTCCAACTTAACTCTGACATTATCCGTCTTAGTTTTTAAAAAGTCGGTTTTAGCTTTAGCCACCTTTACAAATTCGTCCACGTCTTCGGGTTCAGTCGAAGTTTGGATTATGTTAATCCCTTCTTGGGCTGATTTAATGTTACTACATGCTTCATTATATACTTCCTGAAGAACCCCTTCAAGACTTAATAGGTTATTAACCTTAACTGTTTGGCTCTTTTTTCTTGGCATAATTTTACGTTTTACGTTTACGTTATACTAATAAATATCGAAGAAGTAACAATTATTCTTGAATCCCTTCGTCTATTCCTTCTATTTTGAGTATACCATAGAGACCTTTATATCGCCTCATACCCAATCGGATATCCTTAGTAGTCAACCCCGTATGATTTCGCATAGTCTCAAGTATAGCAATCTTATTATACTTGCTACCAGTGCTAACGTGAGCCAGAACTTCTTCCCAATTCTCTAAGATATCAATTAATGAGTGACCCACTAGTCGTTCACTCTCACTTAACTTTTTCTTAGTTGTGGCTTCATCTTCCAATTCTATTTTAATACCATCCACTAACTTCTTCATGAATTTATCCAAGGTGAAGTCATCATGATTTACTATTTCATATTGGTACTCATCCTTAGTCTCAAGATATGAGCTTACATCATCAAATGACGAGTATTTCCTCATATTCTTATCATCGTTCTGGACTTGTCCCAGAACATACCTTTTTATTATCGTTCCGTAATAAGAGTAAGCTTTTTTACCTCTCCCACCGTCAAATTTATCTGCTTTCATCATCACATCGCCCAGCGCATCCATGTGCTGTTGTTCAAATGACATACCTTTTCTATAGAGCTTATACGTTTTTATGATGTATTCCACCATCTTATTCAGAGGCTCCCTGAGATGTTCGTTGTAGATGCGAGTCCGTTCAATTTGGTCTTCACATGCTACATATAATTTTACCGCTTCTTCTTGGTCAGACCCGAAATAGGGGACTACCGTCCTTTTTCGTCCTCTCTTAGCCATTAGTCAGTTATTTTTTCGTATGTTAGTTTTCTATCCTCATTCCAGAAATACTCCTTCATAGCCTTTTGCATCCACCAACGTGATTCGGTATCATCCATTTCATTCCTGTATTGTTGGAATAGGGAGTCTGGTCTTAGGTTAACATGTTTATACCCAATTCTTGGGATAACCATGGTTTTTACACCACTGTGTGTCATTCTCAGTAAGAATTCGTAAATGAAAGTTAATTTTATTGAGGGTTTGAATCCACCGAAATCTTCGATTACTTCTTTCTTCATCACGATACCATCAGTATTAAAGTTCTGATATCTCAATAGAGCATCAGTATCTAGAATACCCATCTCATCAGAGAATTGGTTCGCCCATACTGCTTCGTTGGTACCACCAATGTATTGCTCTTGAGGTTGTTCTAGTTTATTACCTTCAGCATCTTCATACTTTATTGTAACATCTGCAATCATTGGCATGAAAATACCCACCTCTGGATAAGCTTCCATATACTCAACTGCGTTCTTGAACCAAATATTAGCATATTCATCATCGTATTCTAAGATTGAGAACCATTCTGTTTCAACTGCTTCGATACCGAAATTAATTTGGTTACAGAAATCTGTTTCACCATCATTCTCTAATATCGTATACTTAGTCATACTCTTTGGTAGTAACCCACTAACAGTTTTAACTAGTTCACTACCTTTAGGTACCACAATTAATACTGCATCAGGTTTGACTTGTTGTCGTTCAATACTACCTATAGCTTTCACAAATAGTGGTGTACTCTCTTCCGTTAATTGGTGTACTGGTAGTACAACACTTATCCCACTTTTCTTTTTGTTAATTATTTTACTCATGTTTTATTCTTTTTAGTCGTTTGTAGCCTCGACTACAGTTGCAGTAACCTGCTTCTTGTTATTCTCTAATAGAGCTTCAATTTCTTCTACCCTATTTTCCACCAACTTACCATACACTTCTTCAATCTTAACTTTCTGAGCTTCTGATGTGTATTGACCTTTACTCTCTTCCATTGTTTTCAAGATGTCAGTTGGTACATTATCTTCTAACCACAACTTCAAGTACTTAGCAATTATTTCAGGAATAGCGTGTTGGGTGTTAGTCCAGATACCATTATTCTTAATCGTAGGTTCGTTGTTCTCATCTTTAGTTTCCATCCATTCTGGGATGAATTCTGGCATCTTACCGATTACTGGTGTGTTTGACTCAAATGCTTCCAATGGGAAGGTACCAAAACCAGCAGTATCATCAATCCATACTGAAAGAAAAGATGTAGCCAATTCGTCAGCGAACGCTCTACGAGATAGACCCCTCATTTCCCTAAACGTAATCCACTTGTATACTGGGTATTGTAGGTAGAATGCTTTCGCAATCTTAGCTGCTTGCCCATTATTCCTACATAGAATCGTTACGACAGGTTTCTTAGGTTTATCACTCGGCTTGAAATACTCAGGGATACTCACAGGTACCACTTGGGTATTAAGTGATGGGAATAAGGATTTAAGGTACTCTGCTTGTCTTTCACTTGTTGTGATAGCATCGTTAAACCCAAACTCACTATTCCATCGCTTACCTAACGGTAGTAATTCCAATAGATATGATGGGCTTTGACTGAAGACAATCTTCTTACATGGAAATTGTTTGACTTGGTCCATGATATTACCAAAAATCTCAGGGATTAAAATAAAGTCACTTGGTTTAATGGAAAGTTTTTGGCTTTGGATTGAGATATGACTCAATTCTGCATACTCAACCCCTAACCAATCAGCTAGACCCATAGACCCATCTTCACCAGTCTTTAGTTTATAATCATCATGTTCATGAATGATGTGGGCTTTATACCCCAATTCAGTTAATACCTTAACATGCTCGTAGATGTTAGCCACACCCGCAGTTGGGTTACCCTTAGTGTCCAAACAAAAGAAGTAAAAATCACTCTCATTATTCTTCAGGTCATTTACAATGTCCTCTAATTTATGCCCCTTTGGTGTCGGAACTTCTGTGTTCTCTGTGTTTTCTGTGTTTTCTGTGTT
>Ga0105055_10012885_pt1 | contig 10105 bp, 7 predicted proteins | sample BON03_FD_78090 | JGI IMG/M metagenome (GOLD analysis project Ga0105055, IMG submission 78090) | Freshwater microbial communities from Lake Bonney liftoff mats and glacier meltwater in Antarctica - BON-03 | ecosystem: Environmental > Aquatic > Freshwater > Ice > Glacier meltwater | place: Lake... | reverse complement strand
GTATTCTCATTTGGGTAACTTGTGGCTATTTCGAATAGTGTCATCTCTCTCTGTATTTGTTTGATACAAAGAGAAGTTGCCGATCCGTAACCTATTTACGGGGTGAGATTGCGGATAGGCATTTTTTATTATCCTTCAAATTGTTTCAGTCAAAACATCAAATACAGAAATGCCCCGACCTTGGTAGGACAGGGCATTTTAAATCAGCATTCAAAATAATCTATTTCTTGTCTATTGCCGCCTTCTGAAACAAATACGAATTAATCTTCTCCACCTCGGCTTTCAGCATTAGATTGTCTGTTGCCTGTGCATTTACTTTGCTTTGCAGCGCATCAATAATAAGTTGTTGTTCCTGTAATGCCTTGGTAAGTACAGAAACAATGGGTGCCATATTTAGTGTTTGGGGCTGAATTTTACCTTCTGCCGTTAACGCATCCTTTTCGCCATTTACTGCTGATGGGATTACTTGCTGCAATTCATCGGCAATGAAACCCTCTACCACATTTGGGCTTCCTGTAAATACCGTTCCTTCAACGTTTTTGTACTTGAAGCTAACGGGCTTCAAATCCATAACCCGTGCAATGGCATTGGCATTCATTGTCTCTATGTTGCTCTTCAATCTCCTGTCTGAGGTAAATTGGAATGTTCCCACATTTGTGCCGTCTATCCATAGCCTTGCGCTTGCACCAAGCCACTCAATATTGAAAATGTTTCCCGTATATGCTCCATTGAAACCAGACCTTGACTGATAGCCAAGCGCCCTGACAACCCCATTGACGTGAAGCGCATCGTCAGGCTGGGTATCCATATTTATGCCTACTCGCGCATTACCAATGGTGTGTTCTGGTATGATGATGGCGGGAGTTGCGTTACCATTGTAGAAAAACCTCAATGCGTTGGCCGTCTGCACGTTATTGTAGTTGTCGATAGACCACGAATTTGATTCAGACATGGCGTTTATTCCGGCATTGTTCAGTATGAGGTGCGCTCCTTCCTGCAGTGCATCATTCGATTTAAGGGCCAGAAGTCCATCGCCTCTAAGAGCCATTACAACTTCTTCAACTCCGGTTTGACCGTATCGTCTCCAATCGAATCCTCTATCTGTGTTGTTAAAGGCTGTGGCCTGCGTGTTGTCAGCGGTATTCCAAAAATCCACATTGCTGGTTCCCGATCTGCGGTTCATTCCAATTGCAAGTGCACCAACACCAGATGTGAAACTGGTGCCAGGTTGGTCTGCGAGATTGTTTCCTGTATTGAAATTTCCTATTCGAGTAAACCCACCAACCGCGTCTAACAGAATATTAGCGGCATCTGGAGAATTAGGGGTAATAGTTGCGGCACCAACGCTGCCTAATCGTAAATTTCCTAGAGCAGTAACCCTCGCTCTTTCAAAATTACTTGTACGAATAACCCAAGGAGACCCGTCTGTTGTTCCGATGAAATTGGTGGGAGGCGCGGTACCTGCATTGCCTGTTAGAGACCAAGCATTTAGCGCACCATCTGCACCAGTTGGCCCTGTGACTCCTGTGCTTCCGGTAGCTCCTGTGGCTCCTGGCAGCCCGTTTAAACCATCTGCTCCCGATGGCCCAGTACTTCCTGTTGCTCCAGTCAAACCTGTTGCTCCATCAGGGCCAGTTGGCCCCACAGACCCTGTACCTCCTGGGCCAGTTGCACCAGCGGTACCAGTTGCTACAGTTGCGCCAATGCTTCCAGTTGCTCCATCAATACCATCAGCACCCGTTGAGCCAGTAGGTCCTGTTGCACCATTTGCACCATCCTGTCCGTCTGTTCCGTTTTGCCCGGGCGAACCAGCAACTCCTTGCGAACCCGTTGGCCCCGTTGGCCCAACAGAGCCACTGCCTCCATTACATAGGTTTTCCCAATTGCCCGATGCTGGGCTGAAAAAGAAAAAGCAATCTATATCGGTATCATAAACGAGCAACCCTTGTGCGGGACTTGCAACGCCTAGGCGCTGAAGTGTGTTTAACCTTGGAACCAACATTCCTTTTCCGGTTGACGAGACATCTAAGATTGAACTCGGCTCTGGAGTGGTGGTGCCGATTCCGACATTGTCGTTCTGAGCATGTGCTCCCATACTCAACAATACGGTTAGTGGAAGGAATAATCTTTTCATAAAGTGATTTTTCTGTGTTCGATTTTATTTTTTTGATTGTCTGCCTGAATAATAGAACCCATCAGCAATGGTGCATTTGAGGGAAACTTCGAGGCCTCCTTGGAAACCTGTTGCCTTATTTAATTTCGAAATGTTAACATCGTAACTAACTCCAAGGCGAAAATATAGATATTCAACAGCTACCATAGGTGTAATTGCATCGCCCCATCGGTAAGTAGCACCAAGACTTAACGCACCACCTTTAACGAATCCAGTTACTTGGGCGGCTTCTTTTAGCAGGAAGCGATAAAGCGCTCCAAAAACGGCTTCGGTGGAGCGGCCTTGCAATTGAAAAAGGAACATGGGAACGATGTAGCTGCGACCGCTTCCAATTCCCATCATCGCATCTGCATGAAGCGTCCACCGCATGTTCAGCCTGTCGCCTACTCCCAAATTGAATCTCTGTTGAGGGCGATTGAGGTGAAATAGCCCAGTTCCTGCCCTTATCTGAAGGTCGCGGAAAGGGCCAATGCCTAGCGGCTGATTGTAATTCCAAGAAAAACCGAGCGAAACATCGGGCGATATGAACGAATTGAAGTTGCTGACCTCGCCAGAAGAAACGGTCGGGTCATAGTTATCGCCATCGTATTGACTTCCCCAAATGGCGTTGGTCATATCAATCCCACGGTACAGGATTCCGCTTTGAATTCCGGCAGTTACCGACTGTTCGCGGGTAAGATTCAATGTGCTTGCCAAGCTGATGACTCCTGAAGTTGTGTGCAGTCCAAGATCTCCGGCATCATCCCTATAGGCAGCTACGCCAACGGCCAAACTGGCTTTTTTCTTGAGTTTTTTGGGAGTGATGCGATGGTCGTAATTGAAACCGAAGGTGCGATAAGGCGAATCAACGGTTGCCCATTGATCGCGGTAGTTTACTATAACCCTCATCTTTCCCTCAAAAACGCCTGTAAGACCAGGGTTGATTAACTGTGGCGTTTCTGTGAATTGAACAAAATGGATGTCTTGCGCCATCACGATAGTTGAGGTCAATATGAACAGATATGTGGTCAGAAACCTCATCTGAGCAAGGTCACGTTTCCTTTAGAAATAACTTCTCCTGCGGATAAGATATAGTACACGAACACCGCGCTGTTCATTGGGTCGCCTTTGAAGGTGCCGTCCCAGCCTTTGGCCAGTTCTTTGGTTTCAAACACACAGTTGCCCCAGCGGTCGTAAATGCGCATTTCGTAGTCAAAAGGTTCTGTTCCACGAGGTTTAAACATATCATTTCTGCCATCGTCATTCGGTGAAAACACGTTGGGAACGAATATCTCTTTGGCGAAGGCTGCAAGCGCTATTTCAGGAGTGCTAAAATCCCAATCCGGGGTTTTGTATGACATCAGTTCTGGTCCGCTTCCTAATAATGGCCCTTCAGTCGTTCCTGCGTTTTCTTGCCAAATTGCTGTTTCTTGGTGTGCTAAGGTTTCAAATCGCCCATCCGAGACTTCTTCATAAAAAACGGTAATGGCACCAGATGCATCTCCATCTGTCCGAATCATATCGTGATAAAAGATTGGGTTGACGTAATAGAGTTCTGAACTTCTTTGGATGGCGTTAGGTGTCGGTCCGGGAGCGTATCTGACCTTGTATGTATTTGCTCCTCCGTTTGGAGCGATGGTAACAGGCCGAATCTTGAAATTATTCTGTGTGCTACCGACCGGGAAGAAATAGTCCTGCGAGGAATTGGTGATGCGCGAAAGTCCGCCTCCGGCATCTGCACTTACAAATCCCTGATTGTGAATGGCCAAAACAGTTGCTGGGCTGGCATTGATATGGAAAACCGTGTTGGTGGTTGCTCTGAGTTCGCGGTCTGTCAAGTCGAGCGTTCCGGCTGTTTCAATATTCTGAAGCATGAATTTTACTCCTCCGCCAATCAATGTCAGATTATAGAAATTCAATTGCTGCGCACCTCGCAAGAATTGGTCGTCTCCATACAGCTCAAACAGACTTTGGCCGGGCAGCATTTGACCATTGTTCTCGATATCGTTCAATACTCTGAAAATTCCTGATGAATTTCCTCCGGCAAGAATCCCAGCATTCAGAATGTTTCCCTCTACTACAAGTTCTCCTGCATTGGAAAGTTGTCCTGCCTGATTCTGAATTCCACCTTCAGCAAATATGACCTGACAGCCAGGATTGATGCGGATGTCTGTGCCCTTATTAACCACAAATTCAGTTTGCCCGAAGGATACCATCGGAAGCAAAAGCCAAACGATATGAAAGATCTGTTTCATCAATTTGTTCTTCTCCAAAAGATGACGGCCACATTATCTGGTCTCGTTTCTGCTGCCGATGTTCCTGTGATAGCACCAATTACCGTTACAGTTACAGCATGATTGTGGTCGGGAAGCGTGTGCGAATGAGCGGCAGCATTTGACGTGGCCCTGGCCTTGAGCCAATGTCGGTGTGCATAAAAGTTGTTTGTGTGAGAATGACTTCCATCGGGAGTAATTGTGTGGTTGTGATTCATACAGTTGTCATTCAAACGGCCCATAAAATTGCCGAATGTTTGCCTTCCATCCCAACCTCCACCGCATTGAGATGGGTTGCTTCCTGGGGAAACGTCCTTAACATTGGCAGAGGTGTTATCGTCATAAGGAATCCAAATGCCACCTGAGTATGGATTTGCCCCAGAAGACGTGCCATCATGCGCATGATTTCCAATAGTGCTAGAGGCGAGAGACGTATATTCGACCATATTACCGTTTGTGCCGCCCCACCAGAAGGCCCCGTCTGAAATGGTATTTCCGGCTCCGTTTCCTTCTCCGCCAGTGTACTGACGAGAATCATCGTTGCTCCACCATCCTCCCCAATCGTGGGTATGAGCGCCTGCAGCGGAAGTGGTCAACGCCCCTGAACCAACTGCTGTTCCTCCGGCCGCATGGGTATGGTCTTCAAAGGCATCTCCTTGCGGCACTCCGCTCAATGCAGCTGCCGCAGCAACATTGGCACCTCCGCCTCTAGCACGGATGAAGCTGCCATTCGTAATATCAGAACTTGCCCAAACGGTATTCGGGTAAATTGTATTCGGGTCGGCAGCATTTGCCCATTGAATATAAGTCGCTCCAATAGGTGGCGTATTGATATTGACCCAAGCAGTACCAGTGTAAACCTCCATCGCTCCCAAAGTGGTGTTGTATCGCATCGCTCCTGTTGGTATCACACCCCCTGGTCTTTGTGCTGTTGTTCCGGCCGGAACTCCTATTGCATCGGTTGTGGCAATCTGAAGAGAAAGGGTAGCCGTTGTAGTTCCGATGCCGATGTTATTGGTGTTAGGGTCGTTGAAGAGGTTGCTTGTTGCCACCCAAGTGGCGCCATCATGGCGAAGGGTCTGCCCCAAAGTCCCACCCATGAAAGTCCCTGTCGGACCAGTTGCACCTGTTGCGCCTGTAGGACCTGCAATCCCCTGAATTCCCGTTGGTCCATCTATTCCTTGAATTCCCTGTGGGCCAGTCGGACCATCAATCCCTTGTGCCCCTGTAGGGCCGACAGCACCATCTGGACCAGTTGGGCCAATTAATCCCTGCAGACCCGTTGGGCCGTCTATTCCCTGAATTCCTTGTAACCCAGTTGCGCCAGTTGGCCCTATGCTACCTTGAGGGCCGGTTGGCCCATCAATTCCAGTGAGACCGATTACCCCTTGTGGCCCTGTTGCGCCTGTTGGCCCCTGAATGCCCTGTGGGCCGTCATTTCCTTGAAGTCCTTGGATTCCATCGGGGCCAGTAGCACCTGTCGGACCTTGAATTCCAACACCCGTAGCACCCACTGCACCCGTTGGCCCTATTGCTCCTGTTGGGCCCACGATTCCGGTTACACCTGTTGGGCCGTCAGCTCCAATGGCACCTGCAGGGCCAGTCGGACCAAGCAATCCTTGCGGACCCGTGACTCCATCAATGCCATCGTTGCCAGCAATTCCTTGTGGACCTGTTGGTCCAGGATTTCCTTGAGCTCCTGTTAAACCAAGTGACCCTGTTGGTCCAATTGGACCAATTACCCCAGCAATTCCTTGAGCCCCAGCAGAGCCTGTTAGTCCTGTGGGACCAGTCAATCCGGAAGGACCCGTAGCACCAGAAACCCCGGCAGCACCATTTACTCCTGCTGGTCCTTGAACACCTTGATTTCCCTGTGCTCCGGCCGGACCAGTTGGTCCAGTAGGGCCGGTTATTCCATCAACGCCAATGGTTCCAGGAACTCCTTGCAAACCAGTTGGTCCCTGTGGGCCTTGCGGTCCCTGTGGGCCAATGGCCTCTACCCAAACGGTTCCATCAAAATACCAAAACGATTGTGTGTTGAGGTCATAGACCAATAGACCAGTTGCTGGATTGGCGATGGACAGTTTTTCAGCGGTGGTCATTCTGGTGATTAGAAAGCCCATCGTATTGGCCTGCAACTCTAGCAAAGCCGATGGGTCCGGATTGAGAGTTCCGACTCCCATATTTGGCTGTTGAGCGTTGACTTTCAGCCCGCACAGGGTCAAAATCAACAATACTATTTGAATTTGCTTTCCCATGTTAAAATCCCGTTCCTCCTCCTTGGGCTGACGCTGGTCGTTGGTCGTCTGCCATTTCCAATTTCACAAAGAGAACATCCATGCTCCAATCCTCAGAATTCGCTCCTTCGTTATCTCCTTTAAACCACCATGTTCCGCCACTACTGTACATCCGGGCACGGGTTGATTCCGAATCGCTGTTAGCAGTTGGGTAAAACCCTGCTACCCAAGCCACATAATCCGCAGTAGAAACCCCCGTATTCCTATTCGGGTCGTCACAACCGTTGCAGAAAAATCTACGCAACAAAAACGGCTTGCTGCCGTCAACCCAAACATCTCCATTAGCTAGCGCACGCATCTTTTCCGTGCCCACTGTTGCAAAATTCAGGTCTTGACCATCTGTGGTTCCCAAAAAATTATTGGTAGGATTGGTGCCTGCATTTCCCAAGGTCATCCAAGCAGCTTGAGATGTATTGAGCGTAGATGATGGATCCGTAACTGACATGATTCCGTTTGCACCAATCGCAATTGCCGTATTAAAACTCGGTGGTCCCATTGGCCCGGTTGGCCCCAAGATTCCTACATCGCCTTGCGGACCTGTATTCCCCAAAACTCCAGCTATTCCCTGAGGACCAGTGTTTCCGATTGGACCTTGCGAACCTAAAACCCCTTGTATTCCCTGCGAGCCCGTTGCTCCAACCAATCCTTGCGCTCCAGTAATGCCATCAACTCCATCAATTCCGACAACACCTTGAGGGCCCGTTGGCCCTGCAAGTCCTTGAGGGCCTTGAGCACCCGTGATTCCATCAATACCAACAGTACCAACCACGGTTGAAGGCTGACCTATTGGACCTGGCGAGCCAGTTGAGCCATCAATTCCGACCACACCAATCGGTCCCTGTGGGCCAGTTAATCCATAAGGCTGTACCCATTGCGCTCCATCAAAATACCAGAACCCAACAGTGGTAACGTCAAAAACCAGAAGCCCATTTGTAGGGTTAGGGATTATTTGCCGCTGTACACTTGTCATTCTTGGAATCAAAACACCTTTACTAGTGGATGCCAGTTCCAATTGTGCGGTTGCAGCGGGATTCATCGTTCCAATACCAACTCGTTGCTGCGCAATCAGCGAACCGCTGAACAAAACCAAAGATGATATGAGGAGAAGCCGTTTCATTAGAACCCTGTTCCTCCTCCAGTTGATGTTGCTGGGCGTTGATCGTCCACCAATTCCAGTTTTATAAAAACGACATCTACACTCCAATCTTCGTTATTTGGACCTTCCGTGTCTCCCTTAAACCACCAAGTGCCACCGCTCGAATACATCCGTGCACGCGTACTTTCAGCATCGCTATTTGCTGTAGGATAAAATCCACCGATAAACGCCACGTAATCTGCTGTGGAAACTCCGGTATTTCTGTTGGGATTATCGCATCCATTACAGAAGAACCTCCTTACCAAAACGGGTTTGGAACCATCCACCCAAATATCTCCATTGGCCAGAACACGCATTTTTTCCGTGTTGTTTGTTCTTACAACCAACGGTTGATTATCAGTGGTTCCAACAAAATTCGTTGCCGGATTTGTACCAGAATTACCCGTTGTAAGCCAAGAGCCAGCAGTGGTTGTAAGCGTGCCGCCATCATCTGTCAAACTATACGTTCCGTTTGGATTGGATGTAAGAGAAATATTGTAACTAGCAGAACCTGATGGACCCGGTGGCCCTTGAACGCCTTGCGTGCCCGTTGGGCCTATTGGGCCCTGAATTCCCTGTGCCCCTGGCGGTCCGTCCAGACCTTGCAGACCTGTAGGGCCTTGAATTCCCTGCGGGCCTGTTGGGCCATCAATACCTTGAATTCCAGTTGGGCCCTGAGGGCCTTGCAAACCTTGTAGACCAATTAGACCCGTTGGACCTATTGGGCCCTGAATGCCAGCAATTCCAGCAGAGCCCTGAAGTCCTTGTGGGCCTTGTGGGCCAGGAACATTTGAATCTGCTCCCGGTGGGCCAGTGGGTCCCGTTGGCCCTTGAGGCCCTTGCAATCCCTGTGGACCTGCTGGCCCTATCGGGCCAAGTGCTTCAACCCATTGGTTTCCATCGTAATACCAGAAAGATTCGGTGGTTGTATCGAAAATGAAAAGTCCTTGTGCTGGGCTAGCAATTCCGTTTTTCTGTGCAGAGGTCAATCGCGGAAGAAGCACACCTTTATTTGTACTCGAAACTTCTAAGATAGCCGAAGGGTCAGGGGCAAGCGTTCCAATTCCCATGTTATCCTGCGCCATGGCGGCAGAGGATATGAATAGAGCAAAAAGGGTGATTCGTAAAATATGCGTCATATCTCGGGGTTGAGAAGCCATGAAGGTAATAGAACGTAAGGAGATTTTACTTGATAGTAAACGTAATGGATTCAAAACAGAAGCTTACCAATCTAGCAACCATGCAAAAATGAGTGGCGCAACAATGGTTGCATCGCTTTCCACAATAAATTTTGGCGTGTTGATGTCCAGCTTTCCCCAAGTGATTTTCTCATTCGGAACGGCTCCAGAATAAGAACCATAACTGGTCGTGCTATCCGAAATCTGGCAGAAGTAGCTCCAGAATGGAATGTCGGTCATTTCAAGATCTTGATACAACATGGGCACAACACAGATTGGGAAATCGCCCGCTATTCCACCTCCAATTTGGAAGAATCCAACGCCTTTTCCGCTTGAGTTTTTGATGTACCAATCGGAAAGCCACATCATGTATTCGATTCCCGTTTTCATAGTAGACGGATTCAATTCTCCTTTGATGCAATAGGAAGCAAAAATGTTTCCCATGGTGCTATCCTCCCATCCCGGACAGATGATTGGTAAGTTCTTTTCGGCAGCGGCCAACATCCACGAATTCTTCGGGTCAATTTGATAGAATTGTTCCAAATCTCCGTTCAAAAGAATCTTGTACATGTATTCATGCGGCAAAAATCGCTCGCCTGCATCCTGTGCATCTTTCCAAGCTTTGAAAATGGGCTTTTGAAGCCTTCGGAAAGCCTCTTCTTCAGGAATGCAGGTATCTGTAACTCTATTATATCCACTTTCTAAAAGGTCCCATTCGTCTTGCGGAGAAAGGTCTCTATAATTCGGTACGCGCTTGTAATGATTGTGGGCAACGAGGTTCATCAAATCTTCTTCAAGATTGGCACCTGTACAAGAAATAATATCCACTTTTCCTTGGCGGATAATCTCGGCCAACGACCGACCCAACTCGGCAGTGCTCATCGCGCCAGCTAGGGTTATCATCATCTTTCCGCCTTCGGCCAAATGGGTTTCATAACCCTTAGCCGCATCCATAAGGGCGGCTGCGTTGAAATGGCGGAAATGTTCTTCTGCAAATTTTGAGATTGGTCCTTTCATGGGTTTGGTTGCGAATTACTAATATGCACATTTTGGATTTGAGTGCGAATATG
>Ga0105055_10012882_pt1 | contig 10107 bp, 14 predicted proteins | sample BON03_FD_78090 | JGI IMG/M metagenome (GOLD analysis project Ga0105055, IMG submission 78090) | Freshwater microbial communities from Lake Bonney liftoff mats and glacier meltwater in Antarctica - BON-03 | ecosystem: Environmental > Aquatic > Freshwater > Ice > Glacier meltwater | place: Lake... | reverse complement strand
GCACAGGCCGCCGAGCCGCACGCCTTGGTGAGACCGGCGCCGCGCTCCCAGGTGCGAATTATAATGTGCTCGCGCGACACGATATGCGCGAGCGTGATGTTGGCGCGATCCGGAAAGATCGGATGGTTTTCCAAAAGCGGGCCGAACTTGGCGAGATCATAGGCATTCACGTCATCGACCCAGAAGATCGCGTGCGGGTTGCCCATGTTCACCACTGCCGGCGAATGCAGCACCGGTGCGTCGATCGGCCCGATCTGCAATTCGATCGCGCGGGTGTCGCGGAATTCCTCCGCCAGCGGAATCTCGTTCCAGGCAAAACGCGGCTTGCCCATGTCAACGGTGAACAGGCCGTCGTCGCCCTTCCAGCAATTGAGAATGCCGGCATTGGTCTCGAACGTGAGCGCGCGCTTGCCGCTTTCGTCCGCCACCAGTGAAGCGACGCAGCGCATGCCGTTACCGCAGGCGCCGGCTTCCGAGCCGTCATTGTTGTAGATGCGGATGTAGGCGTCGGTGCCGGGTATACGCGGTGCGTAAAGTGCCATCAGTTGATCGTACGGCGCCCCCGCAGGTGAAGCCGCGGCGCGCGCGTCGTCGGAGTCAATTTTGCCACCCTTCGCACGCAGATCGACCACGACGATCTCGTTGCCGATCCCGTTCATCTTGACGAATGGCTGGTTGGCGAGCACGCCCATAAGAATGCCGTATAAACTGGCGAAACATCGAGCCCCTGCCCGGGTTCCGCCCGGTTTATATGGCGAATAGTCGCCGATTGACCAGTGCCGTGATAAAAGGGGCTAAAGTTGGCGAATCGTCGTGCGGCAAATAGCGGAGAACCCTTGATGCCAGCGCGGTCCCGCCTGCCAAACTGCCTTGCACTCGCCGTCGTCGTGCTGCTCGCCGTCGGGATGCGCCCCGTTCTGGCGCAGGGCGCGGCTCCCCCGGCCGTACCGAACCAGAAAGACCAGGGTATTCCCGCCCCGCTCCAGCCCGGCGATGCCTTCGGCGAGGAAATGACGCTGACGTCGCACCCGATCGTCTTTCTCAAGGGCAAAGCCAATTGGGACGACGCCTTCGCAACGCTGGTCGACGCCTTCAAATCGCTCAACGAATATCTCGCCAAACAGGGCCTCAAGCCGAACGGTCCGTTCATAACGATTTATACCGAAACCGACGACGCCGGCTTTTCGTTCGAGGCCGCGGCCCCGATTGACAAGGTGCCGGACAATCCACCGAAGGGCGATATCGCGGCCGGCCAGTCGCCGTCCGGCAAGGCGCTCAAATTCGTCCACCGCGGCTCTTATGCTGCGATCGATTCCACCTATGAGGCGATCACCAATTTTCTCGACGAGAAGAAACTGGACGCCAAGGATATTTTAATCGAGGAATACACGACAGATCCGGTGAAAACCGATCCGGAACGTCTAACAATCAACGTTTATGTGCCGGTGAAATAACATGAAGATATCGCACCTCGTTTTTTCGCTCGTCATCGCGGCCGCATTGTCTGCACCGCTGCAGGCGCGCGCCGCCGAGAAGCTTCTGACCGTCACCGGCGACGCGAGCGTTGCGGTCGCACCCGACACCGCCGTGATGCGCATTGGCGTCACCAGCCAGGCCAAGACCGCCCGCGAAGCGAGCGCGGCCAATGCCAGTCAGATGACTTCGGTGCTGACCGCCATCAAGGAGACCGGCATCGCCGACCGCGACGTGCAAACCTCGCGGCTGTCGCTGCAGCCGCAATACGATCCCAACAAGAACGGCACCGCCCGGCTGCTCGGCTTTCAGGTGACCAATCAGGTCACCATCAGGATCCGCGATACCGACAAGCTGCCGGCCGTTCTCGACCGCGCCATCGCCGCCGGCGCCAACGAAATGTCGGGCATCGAATTCATCGTGTCGGAGCAGTCGAAACTGCTCGACCAGGCGCGCGACGACGCCATCGCCGACGCCCGCCGCAAGGCCGAACTCTATGCCAAGGCGGCCGGCGTCAAGCTCGGCAAGGTCGTTGCCATCAGCGAGGAAGGCGCCAACCCGCCGGCGCGTCCGGTCATGCAGGCGATGCGCTCCGGCGCGGTCCCGGTGGCGCCGGGCGAGCAGATACTGCGCGCTTCGGTCGGCGTGAGTTATGAGATAACTTACTGAAATAAAAAGACTTTTTCTGTTCTTGACTTAGAGGCCCCCCGCCCCTAGGTTCCGGCCACTTCGCGAGACGTAAAGAAGACCAATTCGCCGACCGGTCCATGAGGCCGGAGGCCACCGCCCGACAGCGCAATGCGCCCTCGGGCGTCAAGTCGTTTTGATGTGCTGTAGAGCTTTGGGATCTCGATGTTCGACTCACTGTCGGAAAAATTAGGCGGCATTCTCGACAAGCTCACCCGCCGCGGTGCGCTGCGCGAAGCCGACGTCGATGAGGCGATGCGCGAGGTTCGCCGCGCGTTGCTGGAAGCCGACGTCGCGCTCGATGTCGCGCGCGCCTTCGTCGACAACGTCAAGAAGCAGGCGGTCGGCGTCGAAGTCGTCAAGTCGGTCACGCCCGGCCAGATGGTGGTCAAGATCGTGCACGACCAGCTGGTCGCCACGCTCGGCGGCGACGCGCAAAACGGCAACAACGCCATTGACCTGCACGCCGCGCCGCCGGTCGCCATCATGATGGTCGGCTTGCAGGGCTCCGGCAAAACCACCACCACCGCCAAGCTCGCCAAGCGCCTGACCGAACGGCAGAAGAAAAAAGTTTTGATGGCGTCGCTCGACGTGCGCCGCCCGGCCGCGATGGAGCAACTCGCGGTGCTCGGCCGCGAAACCCAGATCGACACGCTGCCGGTCGTCGCCGGTCAGCTGCCGCCGCAGATCGCCAAGCGCGCGCTCGAGGCCGCCCGTCTCGGCGGCTACGACGTGGTGCTGCTCGACACCGCCGGCCGCACCACGCTCGACGAAGACATGATGAACGAAGCGGCCGAGGTCAAAAAGGCCGCCAATCCGCATGAAGTTTTGCTGGTCGCCGACGCATTGACCGGCCAGGACGCCGTCAATCTGGCGCGCGCCTTCGACGAACGCGTCGGTCTCACCGGCATCGTGTTGACCCGCGTCGACGGCGATGGCCGCGGCGGCGCAGCGTTGTCGATGCGCGCCGTTACCAACAAGCCGATCAAGCTGATCGGCACCGGCGAAAAGATGGACGCGCTTGAAGAATTCGATCCGGCGCGCATCGCCGGCCGCATTCTCGGCATGGGCGACATCGTCTCGCTGGTCGAGAAAGCCGCCGCCAATATCGACGCCGAAAAGGCGATGCGCGTCGCCGAGAAAATGCGCAAGGGCGCGTTCGACCTTTCCGACATGCGCGAGCAGTTGACGCAGATGGCTTCGATGGGCGGCATGGCCGGCTTGATGGGCATGATGCCGGGCGTCGCCAAGATGAAGAACCAGATCGCCAATGCCGGCATCGACGACAAGGTATTGAAGCGTCAGGTCGCGATCATCGACTCGATGACCCCGCAGGAACGGCGCAACCCCGACCTGTTGAAGAACAGCCGCAAGAAACGCATCGCTGCCGGCTCCGGCACGTCTTCCGAGCAGATCAACAAGTTGCTCAAGATGCATCGCGGCATGGCCGACATGATGAAGGCCATGGGCAAGGGCAAGCGCGGCCCGCTCGCCGGCCTCGGCCAGATGATGGGCTTCGGCGCGGGCGGCACGCCGTCGCCGGAACAGATGGCCGAGATGGCCAAGAACATGCCGGGCGGGCAATTGCCGCCGGGCTTTCCGGGCGGCGCCGGCGGTGGATTACCGCCGAAGCTGCCGTCACTCCCGCCGAATATGCCTGGCCTGCCCGGATTGGGCACGCCCGGAAAATTCCCCGGACCGGGCGGACTGCCCGGCTTCGGCAAGAAAAAATGAAATCGTTCAACCCATCACAACAACAAACTGATCGTCTTTAAAAAGGAAAACTGAAAATGCTCGTTATTCGTATGGCCCGCGCCGGCACCAAGAAGCGCCCGTTCTATCACATCGTCGCCGCCGACTCGCGTTCGCCGCGCGACGGCCGTTTCATCGAGCGGCTCGGCTACTTCAATCCGCTGCTGCCGAAGGACAAGGAAGAGCGCCTCAAGCTCGACCTCGACAAGGTCAAGGAATGGATGAAGAAGGGCGCGCAGCCGTCCGACCGCGTCACCCGTTTCCTCGACGCCGCCGGCATCATGAAGCGCGAAAAGCGCAACAACCCGGCCAAGGCGGTTCCGCGCAAGGAACGCAAGGTGGCCGCTGAGGAAGCCGCCAAGGCGAAGGAAGAAGCCGTCGGCGCCGCCAAGGCCAAGGCGCAGGAAAAGGCCGCCGCCGATCAGGCTGCCGCTGCGGCGAAGTAGTCGCAGCCGCCCGTGGCTCGCACCGTCAGCAAGCCACCGTATCCCGCCGCGGGAAGCAAAGTCCGCGTCGCCCGCATCGGGGCGGCGCATGGCGTGCGTGGCGAGATGAAGCTGTGGTCGTTCACGCAGGATCCGGCAGCGGTCGCGGACTACGGCCCGCTTGAGACCGCGGACGGCACGCCGTTTGAGATTGAAAGCATGCGCGCGGCGAAGGACCACTTCGTCGTGCGCATCGACGGCATCGACGACCGCGATGCGGCCGCCAAACTCTGCAACCTCGATTTGTTCGTGCCGCGCGACCGGCTGCCGCCGATCGACGAAGACGACACTTATTATCACGCCGACCTGATCGGCCTCGATGCCGTGACGCCGGAAGGCGTGGCGATCGGCACCGTCACCGCGCTGCATAATTTTGGCGCCGGCGATCTGATCGAAATCACAACGACAAAAGGCGGCGATCCGCTGCTGCTGCCGTTCACCGAGACAATCGTTCCGGGCATCGACATGGCGACGCGCGAGGTCGTGGTGGTGCTGCCAACCGAAACCGAGTGACCCTCATGTGGCGCGCGTCGGTCCTCACCCTTTTTCCCGAGATGTTCCCCGGCCCGCTCGGCATCAGCCTCGCCGGTAAGGCGATGGCGTCGGGCCTCTGGTCGCTTGAGGCAAATGACATCCGCGCCCACGCCCCCGACAGACACGGCACTGTCGACGACACGCCGGCCGGCGGTGGTCCCGGCATGGTGATGAAGGCCGACGTTCTAGCGCGCGCGCTCGACGCCATCCCCGCCGATCCGCGCCCGCGCCTGTTGATGAGCGCGCGCGGCGCGCCGCTCACGCAAGCTCGCGTGTCGGCGCTGGCCAAAGGCGACGGCGCGGTCATTCTGTGCGGGCGCTTCGAGGGCGTCGACGAGCGCCTGATCGCGGCCCGCGGTCTCGAGGAGGTCTCGCTCGGCGACTTCGTCCTTTCCGGCGGCGAGATCGCCGCGCTGGCCCTGCTCGACGCCTGCGTCCGGCTGATCCCCGGCGTCATGGGCAAGGAAGCCTCCGGCGTCGAGGAAAGCTTCTCGGACGGCCTGCTGGAATACCCGCAATATACCCGCCCGGCGCAGTTCGAGGGCCTCCCGATCCCGGACATCCTGACCTCCGGCGACCACGCCAAGGTCGCCAAATGGCGGCTTTCCGAGGCCGAAAGGCTCACCAAGGAGCGCCGTCCCGACCTCTGGGCGGCCTATCTGGCCCGCAAAAAGCCCTGAAAGGCCGCCAAAACAGGCACGTGACAAGACTTGAGCTTTGTCGTAGAAGCTCGCCAACCCATTCAGACCAAGCAATAGCCGCGCGCCGGTTGCTGGCGCTGCCGACGGAGATTTGAGCCATGAACCTGATCCAGACGCTCGAAAAAGAGCAGGTCGAAAAGCTTTCGGCCGGAAAAACCTTTCCCGAATTCGGCCCCGGCGACACCGTGCTAGTCGGCGTCAAGGTGGTCGAAGGCGACAAGAGCCGCGTCCAGGCCTACGAAGGCGTCTGCATCGCGCGTGCTGGTCAGGGCATCAACTCGAACTTCACCGTACGCAAAATTTCCTACGGCGAGGGCGTCGAGCGCGTATTCCCGCTGTACGGGCCGATGATCGACTCCCTGAAGGTCGTGCGCCGCGGCAAGGTTCGTCGCGCCAAGCTCTATTACCTGCGCGCCTTGCGCGGCAAGAAAGCCCGCATTGAAGCTGCCGACACCCATGCGCCGAGCGCCCGGGCCGAAGCGGCCGCCGCCAAGTAAGGCAGACTAAACAATGCATGGCCACGGCCTGCACAATCCCAAAAAGGCCGGCTTGTCCGGCCTTTTTCTATGTGCGGCCTTTGCCCTCGCATGTCTGGCTGTGCCAGGCCGCGCCCTTGCAGCGCCGCTGGCGATCGAGATTACCGCAGCCAGTCCCGCCTATTACCAAGGCGACAACGAACCGCTTGTCACCCTTAAGATGTCGAAGGCTTCGCAGATATCATTTGCCGAGTTGACGAAAAACAATATTGGCCGAAAACTCGAAATCCGCGTCGATGGCAAGTTGATATCGGTGACTGTGATCCGCGAGCCAATTTCAGGCGGTGCCTTTCAGATCGCTGGTGACTTAAATGTCGAGCAGGTTCGCGAAATCGCGCACCGGCTAAATGCGGGCATCGCCAAACTCGAAGTCGAAATCGTCAACTAACCGCCGATTTGGCCTGCGCACGGCCGTCGTTGTCTAAACCTCTTCTAATCGCTATATAACTGGCATGGTTTCCAAGGCTCAGCGCATCATTCTCGCCGACCACACCCGCCTGCCCTGGCGGTTTTTCGGCCGGCTGACCGCCGTGCAAGCCGGACTTTGACCGGCTCGCGCGCCAGCCGCGCTTGAGCCCGTCCATTCGAATCCGATTCCAATTTCAAAGGTAACGCTCCATGAAACCGCGCACCCTGTACGACAAAATGTGGGACGATCATCTGGTCGACGAACAGCCGGACGGCACCGCGCTGATTTATATCGACCGCCACATCGTCCACGAGGTCACCTCGCCGCAAGCCTTCGAAGGTCTGCGCATGTCCAACCGCAAGGTGCATGCGCCGGAGAAGACGCTTGCCGTGGTCGATCACAACGTGCCGACCTCGGACCGCTCGAAGCCCAATCCCGATCCGGAAAGCGCCATCCAGATCGAGGCGCTGGCGCAGAACGCGCGCGACTTCGGCCTCACTTATTTCGACGAGTTCGACAAGCGCCAGGGCATCTGCCACATCATCGGGCCCGAGCAGGGTTTTACGTTGCCCGGCACCACCATCGTGTGCGGCGACAGCCACACCGCGACCCATGGCGCCTTCGGCGCGCTCGCTTATGGCATCGGCACCTCGGAAGTCGAGCACGTGCTGGCGACGCAAACGCTGATCCAGTCCAAGTCCAAGAACATGCGCGCGGTCGTTGACGGCAAGTTGCCGGAAGGCGTCACCGCCAAGGACATCATCCTCGCCATCATCGGCGAGATCGGCACCGCCGGCGGCACCGGCTATGCGCTGGAATATGCCGGCGAAGCGATCCGCGACATCTCGATCGAAGGCCGCATGACGGTCTGCAACATGTCGGTCGAAGGCGGCGCCAAGGCCGGCTTCATCGCGCCGGACGAGAAGGTCTACGAATATCTTAAAGGCAGGCCGATGGCGCCCAAGGGCGAGGCCTGGGATCAGGCCATGCGATATTGGGAAACCTTGCAGTCCGACGCCGGCGCGCATTTCGACCGCGAGATCAAACTCGATGCCGCCAAGCTGCCGCCGATCGTCACTTGGGGCACCAGCCCCGAGCAGGTGGTGTCCATCGGCGGGCGCGTGCCGGTGCTGTCCGAAATCGCCGACGAGAAAAAGCGCGTCGCCGCCGAACGTTCGCTTGGCTACATGGGCCTCGCCGGCGGCGAAAAGATCACCGACATCAAGCTCGACCGTGTCTTCATCGGCTCCTGCACCAATGGCCGCATCGAGGATTTGCGCGCGGTCGCGAAAATCGCCGAAGGCAAGACGGTCAACGGCAATGTCTACGCCATGATCGTGCCGGGCTCTGGTCTGGTGAAGGAACAGGCGGAAGCCGAAGGCCTCGACAAGATCTTCAAGGCCGCCGGTTTCGACTGGCGCGAACCGGGCTGCTCGATGTGTCTCGCGATGAACCCGGACAAGCTGAAGCCCGGCGAGCGTTGCGCCTCGACCTCGAACCGCAACTTCGAAGGCCGTCAGGGCTACAAGGGCCGCACCCATCTGGTGTCGCCGGCGATGGCGGCGGCGGCGGCGATCGCCGGGCATTTCGTCGATGTGAGAGAGTGGAAATAGCGCACGACAATTCAGCGTACAAAAAAGAAAAGGCCCGCTTCATCGCGGGCCTTTTTCTTGGGAGCAAACTCAAAGCGCGGCGATTACTGCCACCAGCAGGTGGTTTGCGGCACGATCACGGTGCCGCTGGCGCGAGCCTCCTGCACCAGCCGGGCGCGGCAATAACGTTTGGCGTTCGGGCCGGGGCTGGTCCGGCGCGGGCTGATGATGATGCGCGGGCGCGACGACTGCGCGAAGGATTCCTGCGCCGACGCGGTCTGGGCCGTCGCCGTCGGCGTGGCGACAAGCATCGCGGCCAAGGCGAGCAGCGCCGCGAATGCCGGCCGGTTCATCTCAGCGCCACCCGTCCGGGCGCGCGCGACGATCAGAGCGCTGCTCGGAATAATTGGCATGCCGCGACCGTTGCGCCGCCCAATAGGCGCGGTTGTCGTCGCTGGCGGCGTGACGCTGCGGGGCATAGCCGCGCGAATAGGAGACTTTGGAGTGTGGCTCCTTGCAGCCGAAAAACTCGGCCGCAGCCGGCGCCGCGCCGGCCACTATTAGTGCCGAGGCCAAGGCCAGACACCCCGCCAGAACGCCCAAGGTACGCCGTTTCACCACCATCATGGAGCCCGTTACTCGTGCCACAATGGTTAACGGTCGCGCATTTCGGCTGATCCGTCAACCGCTTGGTTCCCACCCGGGAAGCGCCTACAAGCTTACCATGGCGGGAGAATTGGACCAGCAGCAGGCTTGGCGCGGGATTTCGGCCCCCTCGCTCGACGACATCGAGGCGCTGGCGACCGAGGCCTATGGCCGGCTGCCGGAGCGCTTTCGAAGCCTGTGCGAGGGGCTGGTGATCCGGGTCGAGGACTTCCCAACCGACGACGTGCTCGACGCCATGAAGGCGGAGACCGAATTCGACCTTCTCGGACTGTTTCAGGGGGTCGGGCTGCCTTTCCAGCCGGAGCCTGTTTCGGGCCAAATGCCCAACATGATCTGGCTCTACCGCCGACCCATCCTGGACTACTGGGCCGAGCACGAGGAAACGCTGGACACCATCGTGACCCACGTTCTGGTGCACGAGATCGGCCACCATTTCGGACTGTCCGACGACGACATGGCTGCGATCGAAGCCTCGGCAGAATAGGGGAGCGAAGACCAATGCGGATCGACGGACGTTGTCATTGCGGCGCCATCGCCTTCGAGGGCGAGGCCGATCCGGAGCAGACTTCAATCTGCCATTGCACTGACTGCCAGGCGATGACCGGCACGGCTTTCCGCGTCAGCATTCGCGTCGCAGGGGAGAATTTTCGACTGCTCAGCGGAAAACCGGCGCAGTACCTCAAGACGACGGCCGACAGCGGCAACAAACGCCTGCAGGCGTTCTGTCCAAATTGCGGAACGCCGCTTTTCGCCACCGCGCCCGGCGACAATCCGCCGGCCTACACAGTGCGCGTCGGAACCTTGAGTCAGCGCGACCAATTAGTCCCCAAATCGCAGAACTGGTTCCTCTCGGCGCTCCCCTGGGTCACCGCCTTGGCGGCGCTACCGCGCAACCCAAAAGGGGCGTGAGGCTCGCCTTAAGGCAGCGAAACACGCATATCTGACGTTATCGCCGGGCTATTGACCCATTCGAGAAAGGTTCTAGAACCGGGACCGCATTCCAACGTTGGCCGGAAGGTATTGCTACCCATGGAAAAATTCGATCATCTCGAAGGCGTCGCCGCCCCCTTGAAGATCATCAATGTCGATACCGACATGATCATCCCCAAGCAGTACCTCAAGACGATCAAGCGTACCGGGCTGGCCAAAGGCTTGTTCTCCGAGCAGCGCTACAAGGACGACGGCTCCGAGAACCCGGACTTCGTGCTGAACAAACCGGCCTATCGCAATTCCAAGATTCTGGTCGCCGGCGACAATTTCGGCTGCGGCTCG
>Ga0105055_10012881_pt1 | contig 10107 bp, 7 predicted proteins | sample BON03_FD_78090 | JGI IMG/M metagenome (GOLD analysis project Ga0105055, IMG submission 78090) | Freshwater microbial communities from Lake Bonney liftoff mats and glacier meltwater in Antarctica - BON-03 | ecosystem: Environmental > Aquatic > Freshwater > Ice > Glacier meltwater | place: Lake... | reverse complement strand
ACCAGTCTGCAGATTTGCCCTCACTAGATAATTTAACGGAACTAAGCAGACTTAAAATAGAATCATCGGTTAAAGATTGAATCCATCCTACAAGCTCCTTTTTTGTATTGTTTAATTCTGCTGTACCCATATAATCATTTTAAAGTAAAGTTACAAAAACCGTACAATTATGAATTTATTCAAGATCGAACTATTTTTTTCTCCGCGTATGTGACCGAACTTATCCTTTTCTTTAATTTTCAAATTTACTCTAACAAGATACCCATATAATACTCTCGCATAAAATCCCCGATTTAAACATTAATTATTGGTCTCAAAAGTAGCGGTAGTTGACCAGTCGCTCCAATTCAAATTTTGGTCCCGGTAGCGTACCCTCCAAAAATAGGTGGTGCTTGGTTTTAATCTATTTGTTTTTTCATCGGTAAGGTCATCATCTTTTTGCCTGTTTTCCTTGTAGTACCAATTTTCATATTGTTTCCAGCTATCAAAAATCGGTTTTTCAAAGTCATTGCTTTCTGCAATCTGCCATTGCGAGGCAGCGTGAAATGCATTATTAAACGTAGTGCTGAACTGCCCAGCTTTTAAGGTAGTTCCTATAAAATCAACAGTTTCATTCTTGGGTGAGATGGCGGTTGGGGCCACGGGCTTTCTCTCCTTTTTATAAATCACAATACTGTCCCGGAGTTCGTTTTTGCGCTCCAATTCTTCGTTCCCCTGACTAATTCTCTTTATGGTAAACTTAGGGTCTTCCTGGCTACCATCCACCTCAACCATAACAAAACCGTACTCGTCCTGGGTTACCGTAAATTCATCATAATCCCTTCCTTCAAATTCGCCCCAATTATCAATGGCTCCTCCTGCAGAAGCTACATTGATCCACAAGTGTTTATGATCTTTGGACTGTCCTCTTGAATAGCCGTGGGTATGTCCGAAAAAGTGAATGCTCGGCTTCCCTGTCTTGGTGGTAAACGCCTCCAAAAGAGCTACCACTTTTCCTGTAAAATCCTCTTCCCCCGGAATCCAAAGTTCCGATTTATGAGGATGGTGCAATTGAGCAAAAACAAAATCCACCTCTTCATTCTTGGCCGTTTCGTCCAACAGCTTTTGCAACCACTCGGATTGATCTTTACTATTGTTATATCCGTCATTGGAATTGAGCCCTATAATCCTAGTATTGCCATAATCCTTAAACCACCAATGTTCCGCATAGGCAGGTGTTCCGTTTTCTGGCAGACTAAAGTATTTAAAATAAAATATCGAATTTTTTTCGTGGTTCCCCAATACAGGATACACTGGTACCTCTGAAAACAGTTTTTCGGCGGGATTAAAAAAATGATCTTTCCATTGGAAATACTTTGTTCCATTCTCCACGAGATCGCCAGGTATCATCACCATGGCCAAATTGTTGGGGAGATTCCCTTGAAACTCTTTTTCTAAATATTGTAATATGCCATCATTGACCACCTCAGAAAACTTATTGGGGTTATTATGGTCGATTTGCATATCGCTCATAGCAACAATTTTGAAAGATTCATTATCGCTGGCAAAGGGAGGCGTTTTAAATTGGAATATGTCCGAGACTATCTTTCCCGTTTTCACACGGTAATAGTATTCGGTAAAGCGCTTTAATCCTTCTAATTTTACCTCGTGGATACGGGAATCACTAAAATTGATATCATAAGCAATGCCCTTGCTTTTTTTACCCAGTTTAGGTGTTAATCCCCATTCTACAATGCTTTCCTCTCCCACCGATGTTTCCCACATAATTTTAATGGAATTAGGCTCTGCATCCTGAAGATAAGGCTGAATCAATATTTCGCCTTGTACATTTTGGGCAAACCCTATACATTGAAAGACTATGGCTAAAAACAAAACTACCGAACTCTTTATTTTCATGTGCTTATTTTTATTTTTAATAGACGATTTTATCTAATTGATAATATTCATTCATTAGGCGTCATTAAGGTCTCTCCCGAGCGCAATCGAGAGGCCATTTTGATTATGAATGCACCATTGCCAAGCTTTCATCCAAAATATTTAACGCCGAATCCAGTTCTTTTCTGCTTATGGTAAGCGCTGGGGACAACTGAAGTACGTTTCCCGCAGAAACCTTAAAGCTAAGACCTCTTTTTAAACATTCGTACATGACCACCTCGGCCTCTTCAACAGCTTTTACCTTGGTTTTTTTGTCCTTCACCAATTCTACTCCCCACAACAATCCCATGCCCCGAACATCACCAATTAGGGGGTATTTCAATTTTAAGGCTGTGAGTGATGTTTTTAGGTATTTCTCATCTGCCTTGACCTTCTCCAATATTTTTTCATTTTCCAGAAAGGAAATTGTGCCAAGTGCTGCCACTGCACCCAACGGACTTTTCTCATGGGTATAATGCCCTAGGGAGATATCCCCAAACTTGTTGTATTCATCCCTAGTAATTATTGCCGCCTGCGGGAAAATACCCCCCCCCAATCCTTTGCCGATGCACAATATGTCCGGTTCAATTTCATAATGTTCAAAAACGAACATCTTTCCTGTTCTGCCCAGCGCAATTGGGATTTCATCCAAAATAAGTAATACCCCATATTTAGTACAAAGCTCCCTTGCTTTCTTCCAAAATGCTTTGGATGGCAATTGAACATCCGTATTTCTAATGGTTTCAGCAATAAAAGCCCCAATATCGCCCTCTTTGGAAAACACATATTCTAAATATTCCAAACACTTATCCTCATTGTCTTCAAATATTCCACGATATGTAATTGGTGGTGGAATACGCTCCACTCCGGGCATTAATGGCCCCATAGACTCTCTGAACACCGATTCCCCTCCTACGCTGATGGCATCCAAAGAGGCTCCGTGAAATGAATCCCAAAAGGAAACCACCTTAAACCTACCCGTAACGGCCCTCGCCAATTTTAAGGCAATGCCAACAGCAGAACTTCCATTGGGCGTTAAGAGAACCCTATTTAAATCTGATGGCACCAGTGACGCCAATTTTTCTGCAAAATCAATGGCAGGGACATTGGTATACCGTCTTGGGGAAAAAGGCAACACTTTTAATTGTTCAATAATTTTTTCAATAAGTTGTGGATTGGCATACCCCACCTGATGCACGTTATTGCCATGGAAATCTAGGTATTTTTTTCCTGATATGTTTTCAATATATGGCCCTTCACAACTCTGTAAAACATCAAGGCATGGTGTGGACATGGATTGATGCAAAAAATACCGGGCATCCCTATCCAAGATTTTTTTGGTTTCTTCACTTATCTCGGAATCTAACCATGCAGCACGTGCCGGAGTAAAGTTAATATCCCCTTCGGTCTTTTTGTTCAGGGCATTTGTGCTTAAATCATCTTGCTTCATAAGGTCCATATTTTGCTATTATTTCTCGTTCTTTTGAATCATCGTTCAGGACATAAATATCATATCTGCTACCTTGGTCATACACACGGACTACAATATGTCCGTTCTGACTCTTATACTGGTTTAACCTATCACCAATTACATCCTTATTGGGCTGTAACAAAACCGTAGAAAACAGATCGCGCTCCCCTGGATACAACGCCTTGGAGGTGATGCGCCTTAGCACCTCCTCTCCGGGATGGTCCGATGACCAGTTTTGTTGGATCCAGACCCTAGGTCTAATCGTTTTTACAAAGAATACATTATGGGAATCCCTGTTCCCGTGATGGTTTAAGGTGGCAACATCCACTGGACCAATTACTGGTGCTACATTAGATTCCAAGGAATTTAAGTCCGTTTGTCCAAAGGCATCGATACCGCTAATATCTCCTCCGGTAAAATAATCGAAATCACCAAAGGTAATTTTTAGACATGTGCTTAATGGGTTTTCGCCGGGATACTCTCCTTTGGAAAATAAAGAATAATAATCCTCATTTTCACCGGTCCATACATCCCCATTTACAGCAATATTACGAACTGAAAAATTGGGAAAATTATTAGGGGTTTTTTTTAGATTAATTTGGTTTATTAACCCTGGTTTTAGCGCTTCGTATATCATGCCATCCTGCTTGGCTTGATAATCCATGTACTTCCAGTATTCCTGTAGCGTTTCTATAATACTATAAGAGTCGTTCGCTTTAATCTCCTTTTGTACCTCAGGGTTTTTTAGGTCTACGGGATAACTACTTCCCCGGTCCAAGTGAGTTTTGATGGGTAATAAACTCCCCACCTCCATCATTCCCGTTAAGGCATAGTTCCCTTTTGGATGTCTTTTCCTTCTAACATCCATTTCCCCAAAATGATCGTCATGGAAATGGGTAATTAGACCATAATCCAGCTGCACCGTATGGTTTTTTGGAAAAAATTGATGTATATAATCTACAATCCATTGGGGGGCCGTTTTGGAATTGTCCGGTTTTTGTGCCGCATTTCTGGCGGACAAAGTTCTGGGATGGGTTTCGGACATATCGCCTGCATCCACCAAAAGTGTGGTGGCATCCGGAAAAATAAAAAAAGCGGCATCCCCGCGACCTGTATTAATATGGTGAATATCCAACGTCCCCTCTTCCCAAGGAGGCAATTGCCCACCTTTGTCTTGGCCGGTTACCGCCATAATTGACAAAAGAAAGAATATCAGCTTCATTGACAATCCTTTTATTGCTATTTCCAATTACTTTAAGATTGAGGTTGCCAGCACTTGTTTAGGGATGGTCTTAGTTTGATAATCCACGTTCAACCAACCACTTCCTCCTCCATTAAACCATACCACCTGCATGGGATAGGTACCCGGGCTTAACGCAATAGAACCATTCTTTTCTACCACGCCATGGTCTCCGTCATTGTCCACAACTACTTCATTATTTACCCATAATTTACTTCCATCATCTGAATTGAGATAGAAGGTATAGGTACCTTCCTTTTCAATTTGAATTTTTGTGGTAAATCTTACTACGGTATTGCTTCGAATTTCTTCCTTTACCTCATCCGAGGTAATTTCAAAACAAGTTCCCTTAGCATCCGGCTTTTTATTTTCCAAACTGGGAATACTTGTTAAATTCTCCATATAAAATACCTCGTATCCTATGGGGGGATTTACAGCCTTGTCCTTTATTCTAAAATAGGCTTCCGAAACGGTACTAACAATTTTCCCATCGTTAAATATAGCACTTTTGACAACCACATTTTCTGTAGTGTTGACTGCTTCCGAATATAAGGTAGAATTGGCACTGGGCATGGAACCATCCAAGGTATACCTTATCTCCCCCAATCCATTAGGGTTATCCATACTAATGTTTGCTGAATCGTCATATAATCCCCCAGCCTTTTTATTGAGTACGGCCGCAGGTAGTATAAGCGGTTGTTTAACCCTTTCAGTAGTCCGATATTCATCTTTAAGGTCAAAACCTTCAAAGGCATTTTTTATAGGTTTGCCAATCCAGGCCATAGGTGTTTTTATTCCCAAAGCAAATGCCACCGTGGCTGCATTATCGTATTGGTATACGGGGTATTTAAGCACATGGTTCTTTTTAACTGATTTTCCCCAAAGAATAAAAGGAATTTCTATTTCCTGTAATGATTCTCCACCATGACCTTTGCCCAATCCGCCATGATCTGCGCTAATGATGACCAATGTTTCATCTGCCATTCCGGAGGTCCTAATAGCTTCCATAACCTCTGCCAGCATCTCATCTGCCTTTTCCACAGATTTGTAATATTCAGGACTCCCATGACCATATTCATGTCCACCATGGTCCACATGATCAAAATGGATGAAAGTAAATGTTGGTTTTTTATCTTTTATATAGGCACTGGCCAAGGCCGCAGTTTCATCTTCGGAATCAGGGCTTATATCATAATCTACAGCACCTTTCTCAAACAACCTGCCGAATCCGGTCCAATGATAAATGGCCCCGATTTCTGCATTTTCCACGTGGTCATCGATTAATTGGAAGATGGTGGGGAAAAGGAAATCTTCACTTTGGGTAACTGCTGGCAATACAAAATTATTTTTCTCCCAGCTGTTTGAAGTAATCCCATGTTGCTCTGGCCCGGCACCCATAATCATGGAGGCCCAATTGGTACTGGAACTTGTAGGCAAAACAGCCCTTGCATGCATTGTTGAGGCCCCTTCACTTATTACCTTATCAAAGGTTGGGGTAGTGGCATTTTCCAATCCATTAGGACTCAATCCATCAAAACCAATAACCACCACATGTTTTACCAAGGGTGAATGTTCCGTTTCAGTTGTGGCGCAGGACCATAATGAACACAATACCGCGAACATTACAGCAGTTTTTAATAATACAATTTTGAGGCTAATGCTATGTAAAGTGCCCTCAATAGCAGAAAAAAAAGGGAGTTTCAGTACAAGATTGATTGTTTTCATTTTCTTAGGTTGTCGTTTAAAATTATTGAAGAGATGTAAATATCATGTGACTAAGTTAAGTTAAATAGTTAATAATATTAAATTTTTGTAACTATAACTATAATTTTGACATGGGATACCCATCCGAATAGCATAACAAATTTTATCGATTTAAGTAAAATCCTTTCCTCTTTCAGTTTATAAATGACAAGGCCATAATGGTTGATCCACTACGGCCTTAAATAAATTCTATTTATTATAGATTTTTGATATTATTAATTACTGGAAAAATGTCACCAAAGACTTTTACATAATTCTTGGATCACCTTAACTTAAGTTTTCTGAAGCCCTAACTACACTTCCACCAAAAGTACTTCCCGTTTTTCTACCATTAAACTTTTCTTATACTCCCTTTTAAAGTAGAAAAGCGAGACAATAGTTATTAATGTCCCCAAAATTGCAATTAAATAGGTGCTGGTCATGAAGAAATTGAGCCAAGAGAGGTTGCTTTGACCAAAATTCTTGTAAAGAAGTACGCCCATACTACCTAAATATCCAAAAGCATCCGCTATATATATGAGGAAACCTGCATTTCCCTGTATTTTAAATGTGGCTATCATACGGTCGAAAAAAATACAGTTAAAAGGCACATAACATATATAGAGTCCAAATCCAACACTGATCATCCAGAGTATGGGGAGATTATAGCCATTTGAAACAAGAAGGTAGACAGTCCAATGGCAACCGTACCAAAAAGCAACAAATAATGATAAGATATGAAGGCTTTATAATTGTCTTTAATTACCCCTAAAAAACCTATGATCAGCAACACCAATATGGCAATTGGCAGTTCGGATATGGTGTAAACGGTAGCATCGCCCTCAAAGCCCAATGCATCCCAAATTTCTCTGGAAAAATTATCCCTAAAATCGCGCAATGCCGTTAAAAAAGTGTAGAAAAATACCAAAATTATAATAGGGAATAGGAAGGCAATAAAAACCCTTTTCCTATCCTTTCCTGTCATAGGTTTCCGTTCCGTTCTAAGCTCCTTGTCCTCCAATGTAGGTGGCGGCATTTTATTCAACAACCAAGCAAAAACACAAAAGGAATAAAAAAAATGGCTCCTGTAACCGATGGCATCCAAAATTGGGACACCTGCCAATTTTCCATAACCAAAAGACCAACCGATTTTACAGCACCGCTGGACACTATAAAACTGGAACATAAAGCCACACCCAAAAATTCCGTAAATTTTCGTCCTTCCAAATACGAAAACACTATTCCCCATACCATCCCCAATGGCAGTCCGTTTAAAAACATGAACACAATATTGTAGGGAGCCGGAGTAATGGCGAACAAAAGAAGGCTTGCCTCTGCAGCAAGAATAAGGCCCAAGAGATAAAATATTCTTTTATTGGGCTGTAGCTCCGAAATTACTTTAATCCCTATAAATTTGGAAAGCATGTACCCCAATACTTGAGCTATAATCAAAATTATCTTGTAATCGACCCCAGCGAAGGATAGGTCTTCAAAGGTAGCTACAGTAAAAGGCTTTCGAAAAGCATACATGCAGAAATAAGTGCCAAAAGAGGCAAACGCCCCATATAGCAAAAATGAAATGTCTTTTTTTACTAGCTTCAAAAATGTTAGCGGTTTGGTTGTAAATTTTTACAAAAGATAAATATTAAAAGACAATATTCCCCCCTTTTTAAGTTTAATTGAATTATTTACAGTTATATGATTGTTAAGAGAGGATTAAATAATTTAACTGCTGTATTTTTTATCATATTTTAAAACAAGGGAAGATTCAAACATTATATTCGCCGGAACACTTTCGTTAGATATTACCATGCTTAAAGGAGATTAATTCCTGTCATTAGGGCTAACTAGAAAAAAGGCAGCATAATACCACTTTTCTTTCGCGTATTGTTCATTTTCTGCCTAGTCAAAAAAACGAAGCAAAAAAAGGGTTTATTGGATAAATTTAGTTGGGTACTACCTCCACTATCATTTCAATTTCCACAGCAATATTACCAGGAAGGGACCCCATACCTACAGCGGCTCGGGCATGTTTCCCCCTTTCTCCAAATACAGCTACCATTAAATCCGAATAACCATTGATAACTTTTGGATGATCGGTAAATTCCGGAGCTGCATTTACCATTCCCAAAACCTTAATCACCCTAACAACTTTATTCAAATTACCAAGTTCAGATTTTAATACGGATAGCTGGTTAATAGCTGTGATCCGTGCAGCCTCATACCCCTGCTCTATAGTTAAATCTACTCCTACTTTACCTTCTATATTTTCGCCATTACTTTGCAAAGGTCCTTTTCCTGAGAGAAATATTAGGTTTCCAGAGCGTACAGCATTTACATAATTAGCCACAGGAGCACTAGGATCCATTAAAGATATGCCCAATTCTTTAAGTTTTTCCTCTGGATTGTAATCTGCTGGAATTGCTGGAGTTTCATTCTTCGTTTCCATCACTGTATGGTCCGTTTTTATATTGCACGAAATAATCATTAAGACAATTAAAGGAACTAAGTAAAATTTAAAATTCATAAAGTAGCTTTTATAACTGATTATACATTTTCCAATACTTCCTTGATTCTTTTGGCTACTATTCTTTCTTGACCGGGATCCATCATCCAAGAAGTAATCCCAATAGTTTCCTTATCCCCTACCGTAGCTATTGCAGGATGCCCTTCCATTAACTTTTTCCTGGCTTCCTCTGGGGTGATCTTAACTATTTTGTTATCCCATGAAATTCGCAAGGATGGAACGTGGTTCGCATATGGTGGCACATAAATTTCTGTTTCCACCCCATTTACTGTCAAAGCACTATCGCTAATTAGTTTTATTTGATTTTCCCATAACTTCCATTCCTTTCCATGATCTTTTGCCAAGTACATTTCCAAGGCCACCAACATCCCCAGTACCTCCTCCTTATTTACTTTCATCCCTCTGCCAATAGTAGTTCCGCGTGGTGGACAATGAATTCGGGCTGCTTTGATAAGGTCTTTTCTACCCAGTAATAATCCAGCACTCTGGGGCCCCCTAATACCTTTTCCACCGGAAAATGCCACTAAATCGAACCCCATCTTGGTAAACTTAAAGAGGTTTTCAACTGGTGGAACGTCCGCGGCACAATCTATAAAGGTTGGGATGTTGTGCTTTTTGCCCAGTGCAATAAATTCCTCATACTTAACCTCTCCATTGTCCGTACTGGCATTTAAAAACCAAAGCATTGCCGTATTTTTATTGATGGCCTTTTCCATTTCCTTTTTTGTTTTTACTACCACTAATTTGGCACCAACGTTTAAAAGGGCATGGGTATAACCAATATTATGGCCTTCCTGAATTATAACCTCATGCTTAAGCCCAGTAGTATCTGGTAGTTGGGCAGCTATTGCGGAATCCATTCCAGAGATTACACCTGCAAGACCAATAGACATGGCCCCGAACGCCCCAGAGGATACCGTGGCATATTCACATTCTAACAATTGCGCTATTCTTTCTCCCACCTTGTCCTGAAGGTCATCCAAATCCACATATTCCGAAGCTCCAAATACTATTGCTGAGGTAACCTCTTCGGCCATTAATGAACCGGTCATGGAAGTATAAGTGCCCGCTGCATTTATAAATGTCCGTATACCCAACTCTTTGAAAAAATTCCGTGCTGCCGGTTTGGTCACAGCAGCACTAAGCAATTGTGGCGCTAAGAACCCTGTACCCACCAATCCGCCCACCACTGGTACACTGGATAAGGTTTTT
>Ga0105055_10012875_pt1 | contig 10108 bp, 12 predicted proteins | sample BON03_FD_78090 | JGI IMG/M metagenome (GOLD analysis project Ga0105055, IMG submission 78090) | Freshwater microbial communities from Lake Bonney liftoff mats and glacier meltwater in Antarctica - BON-03 | ecosystem: Environmental > Aquatic > Freshwater > Ice > Glacier meltwater | place: Lake... | reverse complement strand
TGCTAGCTGAGAACCAAAACCTCGAAACATTGCAAAACAAATTACAAGAGTTTGCTTCAAATCCACTGTTTGAACAACCAAATCAAGACTCTTGCTTGGATCAACTTTTAGATCGCGTAGAAATTTGTTTTAAAATTGGTCTGAAAGCTGTTTTCAAATCCTACAATGATCTCAAAGCAAAACTTGCTCTCGAAAAAATGCAAACGCAATTGCAAACTCAGGTGATAGAACCGTTAAAAATTCTTTTGAAAGAGATACAAGAAAGTGTTTCACCTAATATCTTGAGCGAAATCAACTCTACAAAACTGGAAATCTTCAAATATTTCCAAGAATTTGAAAAACTAGATCAAGTGTATAAAGAGTTTTTAGGGTCACAAATCTTGGCAAAAGAGGAAGTCTTTCATCGATGGAATTTTTTAACTCGAGTAGAAGAACTTGCAAAGAAACAACAAGAAGAACTGGACAAAATAATGGAAATAGAAAAACAACGACGAAGTGAATTTAGTTCAAACTATGGTATGATATTACCCCAAGGTTTTTGTCCGGCAATTACACTGGATACTCCACCAACTACGTTTCATTACGTACTTGTCAATCCAGACGAAGCGCAATTACTGGGAGAATGCGTAGAAAATCTCAACAAACCTTGATTGATCTGTACTAAGTGGTCATCAACACAGTTCTCCCCTACTTGATCGGACATGGCATTCAGCGCGAGCACAAGGTTGTCAAAGTATTCACGATTAGGACCACTGGGCCCATGGCTACTAGCAATATGGTGAACTATCCCATTGTCATCAGGTCCTAAATAATGGTCATTGTCCGGCGTGGCCCTAAACACGATGGCGTTACGAGTGACCTTATCTTGACAATGTACATCAACCATATTCTTTTCATATCCAGCTTTTTCTCTGTGATCTAAATGCGCAAGTACTTTCACTTCCACCGCTTTTTCTATTTCATACACTACGCCCCACACCTTATCGTCTGTACCATCATCACCGAGTTCTTCGAGGGTCAACAGAGTAGCCACTCGCCCAGGACATTCTTCGGTGCCTCTATGGTCAGGTGATCCTTGCCAAAACCTCCTGCCGTATCCATTTATATACCCAGTGTAACTATTCACGTATTCAAAATCAGCTTTCCACACCAACGACCCATAACCAAAAAGGAACGAATTCATTTTTTATGTGATTCAGAAAAAATACTTTGCTGCCAAGTCGATGCAAAATTCTTCAATTCTTGAATATCTTGACAACTAATTTCCAAAAGTTCCGATACTTTCAAAACATCAATTTCCAAAAGAGCAGTCATAACACGATGTAGCCATGCAAATTGATCTGCTGTTGTATTTCCCTGGTTAGACCAGAAGCCTCCCGCAGTGACCGTATAAGAGACATAGAACAAAACAATAACAAGTAACAAAACATCATCCTGTAATTCCTCCAGAGAATATTCATCTTGTTCAAGACTAGCGTGGTAATCCCGCAGTAGGTTTAGCTGATGCTCCTTTCTCAGTTCCTCTGGCAGTCCAATCGTGGTGGCGTACGTGAAGTCCCATGCGAGAGGTGCAGCATTCGTGGCTTCCCAATCAGCAAATATTATTTCTTTGGCTGGAAATCCCACGTATATCATATTACCTGGTCTGCAATCTCCGTGCACTAGCGTAAGGGGTTTATCCAAAAAGTACTTTTCTAAACTTCGAAATACATTCAAGTAGAAAGGAGGTTTGTTAAACCCCCCAAGAGAAGCAACAAAATCACAATATTTCAAACCGCGTTTCGCAGGAATCCAACTGCTGTGAGGATTAGTTTGCACTGTGCCAAGGAAAGTGGAATGCATTGTGGCCAATTTGGTGAGAATGAGCCGCATATCATCTATGGAGTCAAATACATGGTCAGGAGTTACCCGGTAAGAATCTACATCTTTTACACGATGCTCTAAAGAATCAAATTTCAAATCAATATGTTCAAGAGCCACAAAAACGACATTATAGTATGGAAGTTTTTCAGCAGCGTAGCATTTAGGTGTTCGTAGAGGGACGTGTTCAGCCAATTTTGTGTAGAAATCTACTTCGCGAACGATTCCAGGTTCCGCAGCAGCTCTCAACGCTTGCATCCACATTGCCATTCCTTTCCCAGTTTGAAACTTGAGGAACAACTTGATGCTCGTTTCATTGTTGTAACTCAGAGTGACAGACCCACTTGTTGAATTCTTATCAGGCTCGCTTTCAATAGAACTCAGTGGATGTATGCTATCTAAAACAGAATCAAAGGGAACTGCCCCATGGCTTCTTAGGATGTTGAACAAATGAAGCGGATTGCTTAAAACCTCTTCCCGGTCTCTTGGAAATCGCAATTGAAAACCTAGCCTACAAAGAACTTTTCGCTCAAATGAAATACTTGCATAGCATATAATAAATCTGATTAAAAGCATCATGATATTGCGAGTCAGCCCAACAAACACCACCAGTGCAAGCCACAGCATCATTGATTCCATCGAGTACTTTTTTTATGAGTTGAAATCATGCGTGTTGAATGTGCCACACGAGTATGTTTGCATCTTGTATCTTATAAATCACCTCCTAATAAAGTGAACTGGATCCGAGTGTTCTTGACACGATCCAATTTACTGGATGAAGAATTGAAGAACTGCCAAACTGTTGATAAGTGGAAACGTATTTTGAACAAGATACTCAAGCACGGAATTAAGTGGACTATTTGGCTCGAATCCAATTCTTCATTAAATCCCAAAAGGCTGGCTGTTGTTCGAGATTCCTGGTTTTCTTTACTTCAACATGGTCTGCAGTCAGGTCCTTTGAAAGGCGCGAAACCAGCTTATTTCCGGCGATGTTCAATGGATGTGCTTCAATTCGTCGTTCAGATTTATCTCCCCAAAATATGTACATTAGGATTTACTAACGGACAAATTGCGGCTGTTAATATTTGGAAGACCAACGCTAGAAAACGATCAAGCTGCTGATTAATGTACTTAATAACTCTAGTGATAAAATATGTACATTAGGATTTACTAACAGACAAATGGCGATTGTTAATACCTGGAAGACCAACGCAAGAAAGCAATCAAGCTGCTTATTAATATACTTAATAACTCTAGTGATAAAATATGTCCTTGACAAGTTGACGAACGCCATGAACACCGTCACCAAGAAAGGCATTTAAACGAATACACAAAGGTTGACTTTGCCCTTCAATCAAAAACGCATCGTGACCATACCTGGAATCCAGGATTTCAAAGTGGACAGGAAGTCCGTTACTACCCAACACAGACGCCAATCTCTCCAGGTCATGGGCTGGAGTAAGCTTATCAGTACTGTAAGAAAGCAGTAATGCTTCCTTTGACGTGGGAATTCTGGCACACCCATCCTCAAAAGTACCAACTCCTTGGCCGATATCCATCATGTCCATAGCTTGTGAGAGCAGCAAGTAGCAATTGGCATCATAGTTGGTGCCTTTCGTAAATTTTCTCGCTTGATGTTGCAAATAACGTTCTACTTCAAATGAAACATCGCCGCTCACTTCAGCCATGCTAGGATACCAATCAAATCTTTGATCAAACTCTGTTGGTGACCGATAGCATATGGTTCCAAACATACGGGCTATACCCATCCCCATAGTAGGATTCACTTCATAGTTACCACCATTAAAATCTGGATCGCAACGGACAGCATTACGTTGGACGGACCGTAAAGCTACCGTTCCTGGTGAAGTATGGGCCGTAGAAGCAACCGAAACAAATCTATCATACATCTCTGGATAAAGAGCAGCAAATTGAATTGATTGCATTCCACCCATACTACCCCCTACCACAGCAAATACCTTATCAATACCCAATTCATCAAGAAGTATTTTTTGATGATGAGCCATATCTTGAGGCGTTATTTGCGGGAACTCACATCGCCATTTCGTCCCATCTGCTTTGTTGGTTAATGGAGAAGTAGATCCGAAAGGTGAACCCATAGGAGCTCCACATATAACATGGAATTTATCCAAGTCAATTCCAAACTGTGGGCCATGACCTACTACTCCATTCCACCATCCTTTTTCATCACCACTGTCGATGGCGAAGCAGGAATTAGACATTGAAGGGCATAGTAATACAGCAGGGAGCTTAGGGTCGCCTATTCTGGCATACTTAATATGGAGAGAACCTTCAGGGAGAAATCCTCGTCCGGTACTCAAAGGAAAACGGATTCCAGGTTTCAAGGTGTCCACCAACACGTTGGCCACCTTGTTCATTATTCCGAATTGTAAGGAGTAGATTCGTCACAATACGGAAAGCCCCCTCAATGAATCGAACATCTAATTCAAAATCATTTTCGAATTCAGGTACCTTGGTATGTTCTTTCGACCAGAGAAATGTTTGAAAATACTCGACAGAATAGGAGATGGGATTGTTTTTGATGATGGAATGAATTGCAGTTGCCTCGGTCAATCTCTTCTTCGCTGACAGTGTGTTTCTTAATTCGAAGCTCCAGGACCAATCTTGCTGGGAGGATTTATCAGGGAAAGACCGCGTTTTATTTAATTAATAGATAGAGCAATTTTACACGCGAGGAACTTATGTAATAATGATTTCCAAAAGTAGTCTCGCATCGGTGCCATTGGAAACGAGCGTCCAAGATGAGTTTAGCGATTTGCAAAAACATCAAGTAATAATTTGTTTGAAGTGGTAGCAAGGAATGACCTGGGAGAGCAACCACGTTTTAGTATGTCCAACGGCTGTTGATGAACTAATCAAACTCCGATCGATGATATCATGGTATTCGTTATTTTGATTCAGAATCAAAGAACTTTATGAAAATACCACCCACAACTCCTTTCGAATCAACTGATGAAAATGAATTCGAAAACAGGATTTAATAACCAAATGACAATTTTATTCAAGGAACTCATTTACTGATTTGCTGACTCGAATATAAATATATAGTCCTACACACCTCCATTTTTATTCAAGAAATGCATTTAGTGCTTTGATGACTGGAACATAAATTGGCAGTCCTATACACCTTCAATAAAGTAGGTCTCCAAGACTTGAGGATTATGGATATAATAGATAGAAAAAATTACCCAGGAGCGCATCGATTCCAGTCGCCAACAATGTTTTGGATGTTTTAGGAAAAGGCGCCAGCTTAGAATGCCTTCCATACTAGGGGATGAGGTCCCCGCATGCAGCTACTACCAGATTTAGTTTATCAGAGAAAACGATCCGGAATATTTCGTCTCTTATTACGACCTGGTAAAAGCCTGTATACTATTACATCGGTCACATTTTGAATAGTACGCAAAAAGAACCCACTTGACGACAACACGGAGATACAATGACGCAGATTTAGTTTATCAGAGAAAGACAAAAACGAAAAAACGATCCGGAATATTTCGTCTCTTATTACGACCTGGTAAAAGCCTGTATACTATTACAAAAAGAACCCACTTGACGACAACACGGAGATACAATGACGCAGGTGTCACAATTCGTGTTCCAAATCGCACTTGCGCAACGATTCGAAAATTCATACTCCTAGTGTTTATGGTAATAAGTTTTCGCGCGCGATGATGCAGGTGCGCACGACTTTTTTTCTTCCTACCCGTTTCATAAATTTCGATTCTATCGAACCAACATCGAATATGATTACGTTGCAACGGTTTCGAATGTATATGTCGTATCGATTCATGGGGTTTCTATGGAGAACCAAACGCAAGTCTTCACTGTCTTTGAACCGTGAGACTCTGAGGCCTCTTCACAGAGACATACTGTTGTAGCAACTTCCGCTTCATCACACTTGGCCTTGAGTTCAATCCTCACTTCTAGATTTTTAGATTTTGCACTCGTTGGATATTTGTCCTTCGATTTTGTTCCATTTTGTATATATGTAGTAGTTATTTGATTCTGTTTATCCGCAACTAAACACAACTAAACACTGTTTCCTTGTCCAGTTTCAGTTAATTATAAATAGGTATTTTCTTTTTTAATATCTTCTTTTCTTTTTCTTTCCAGTTCTTTTATTTGCTTTTTCGAATTCTTTCAGGGACTCTCGGATTGCCTGTTGCAACATCTCATCATCGTCTTCATCATCGTGTTCTTCAGGCTGCCTGATATTATTATTACAAGGTGCCGACCCCATTTGTCTATCAATATCTTCTCCTCTCAGTGTTCCTGCTATTGACTCGCAATTCTCGTTAAATACTGAATATGCACTCATCGTCCCTGGTTCTCTCTTTCCCAAATTAGTAAAGATTAAATAAAGAATGGAAAAAACAGCAAATAATATATGAGCTCCAAAATCACCCCCATAATGGAGTAAGAGCAAACTGATGCAGTACCATAGGATAGTTTTCCCTGCGACTATTCTAAAGTCCATCGGAACACGCTGAGTCCAAAGAATACGGCACTACCAGCAAGTAACAAACCTCGATGACCACTAGACGTCACAAAACTTCTTTGATGAAGCAGGTATATCGAAGTACCGCCTAGTGTACCAGTTCCAATGACTCGGCAAGACAAACAATCTTCTGGCATCGAGAATGGAGGGGACCGTACCATAATATCTTTTTAGACACATTTCTAAAATCAAATAAAAGTACGAATATAAATATCTTTCGATTATCTTAAGTTGATAATTCGATATTTTAAAATATGAATGAGTATGTACATGGTCTCCGTAATAATAATATTACATGGACATGATAAGAAAATCCCGTAGATTGTCTTCATCGCATTTCTTCACAAAACGACCTCGAACTCTTAACCTTGAGTTGGCAAAGTCTTGGCGAACATCATATTTCACTTTCTTCGCCCATGTACGTCTCAATCGCTTTTCGACAAATGTCCGAATTTTCTCCCGCCTTTCATCGAGGCTGTAATATCCAACCCGATGGACGTTCTTCCTCGAACTTCGTGGGATACCATCCGAGCAAAAACGTTTTTTCACGGCAGCCACAGAGCCAGATCGATCTCTGTTGGAGAACATAAACGAATCTACTTTACCATATTTCAAGCCCTGCAATACTGTCACGAACTTTTCGTGGTCTGGATCTAGTTTGAGTTCATCAGCACAATTCTTCAACTCCATAAGACCAAGCAAGGCATGAGAGGATGCATCCATCAATGGAGAGAACCATCCGTTCATCGAATCTTCTACGAAGTCACACAATACGCGTGCTGTTTCCATTTCGGGGGGTGGACTAGAGTTGGTATGGTAATATGTTTTCTTTTGAAACAATTCTTTGCTTAGATCGCACGTTTAGAGAGAACTATAGAGGTCTTGAACGTATGAAAAAATTCGTTCTTTTCTCTCCTATGGAAAACGATACCAAACGAGCAAAACTTTGGTTTTCGAAACTCGAAAGTGGACAAATAAAAACGTTTTTAAATGCTTTAAAAATTAAGTTCATTCGTTTGCACCAGGAACCCATTAAATCAACAGATTGTGTGGGATAGATCATGTGAGTGCGGGATAAAGCATGTGACGTGAGACTCGTAGCGATATTGATGCAGTGATTTAAAAAAACTATCTTCCGTCTGAAAGAAAATAGAAGAATACACGCATCATCAATCTGAAATCTGAATCGGAACGATTCCGGACGAAGATCTAGAAGATGCGACAAAGAATTCAGTCCAATTTTTGTTCGCAATCGGCAATTCGTGCACTTCATAATTTCTAAATCCGTATTCCCATTTTCCTATCGTAAAACGAGTATCATGATGCAATAAATGTCATCTCAACAAAGTGACGAGCTACCACATGAGAGTAAATTCACTGTTTCCAATTTCAATTCCATATAGCATTTTAATCAATTATTAAACATTTAAACTCGACTTCCTGGCTGATTTTCATCTTCAACATAATCGTACGCTGCTTCCCTTGGTCCTCCAGGTGCCCCAGGTAAAACGCTATATTGGACTTCAAGGTCATCATTTTCTTCCTTTGCTTCGACTGCCGCTTTTTCTGCCTCTTGTCTCAAAAATTTCTTTCTCAACTTGTTTTTCTCCTTTTTCCTCTTATTCCTGGCACTATTCTTTCCTTTCGGTGGAGCCTCAACTTTCGGGGAACCTTTAACGCTCAACGTGATAATCCGGTTCTTATAAGCTGTCTCCGTGGAAAAGACACCTCCTAGCACCAACGCACTTAAGTCTAAATGTATATACTCGCCTGAAGGCAGTGGACCCAGAGCATAACGAGGGCTTCTTTCCGAGAAAGGACGACGTGACTTCCGCCTGGCTTCCAAAACTTCCCTGAAGGAAATAGTATGCACGACTCTGTTCGAACCATCAAACCGGACTTCGATTATGCGGTTCTCGTTTCTAAATGCACCTAATACACTGCCTACTGTCAAAAGAAGAAACGAAACAAATGATAGGACCTTCATTTTAGTAATTTAGTTTTGGTGAATTTGGTTCTAATAATATCGTGAGAGAAATAAAACAGTTCAGCTTTACACGTGGATAGTCTTATGCAGATTCAGTTCAACAATTTTATTTGGTGGTACATTCTGATTGAGACTGTATTTTTCACAATTGTTGGAGTGAATTTCAGTCGAAGTTTAAGTCCGTTTGCCTGGTTTTGCCATCATTTGGGTGAAGAATTCAGTAATAAAAGATGTGTATTGCAGACTATTGCTGCTACTATTGCAGCCATTGTTCATTGATGTCACTTGATGTCAATCGATGAGACTGCGGAATACTTCAATTCCAATAAATTCTTGTTAATTCCGTGTGCACCCAATCTAGTGGATATAATTTTCTGGAATTATGTTCATAGAAAAACAGGGTACTATAGCTTAACGTATGATGGGAGTGCAATTCGGTTACAAAGAGTTCTTTATAAAAGATTTGAGTTCAATCGTTCATAGAGGAAGAGATGGTTAGATTAAAGTGGCAAATAAAATGATAACAATCACGTGTTTTTTTTTGTTATTCGGTTTTTTCATCAGTCCAAATTCCTAAGGACTTGAAAAGAGTGAAAAGACACGGTGTACAGATAGATGGCAGAACGTAACATGGCAGAATTTGTTTTCCATTTGGTGTATCATTACATGGATGGCGATGATAAACGCGCAATGCTGGAAACTTTTCCCTTTCTGTCTCCTGAATTTGTACTGATATATCATAATCACTTATCAAAACAAATTGATCATTATACGAGGTGGGAGTACCCACCTTATCGTTATAGCGATGACGAGTCCTTTTGCAATATCTATGACTGGTTGGTATCAAAGTATCCCAGAGTGAATTTGAGGATTGATCTCGAATACGTTTCACCTACGTTGGTACATTTCTTTAAACCTCGAGATATGAGAAATGTTGGTGCACTGAAATTCATTTCCATAGATTTCGAAAACCTTTCTGATTGGCTGCCAAGATTCTCTGATCTTGAAGCATTGGATATATCTTACTGCTCGGACCTTTTAGATCTTTCTGCTTTGGCATCTCTCAGTTGCCTCAGGAAGCTGGATGCTAGCCATTGTGGATGCTTGAGAAGTGTTAGCGGGGTAGAGAGTCTCACTAGCCTAGAGGAACTGAATTTACGGTCTTGTATGTGCTTTTCCGATTTTCCATCGATAGACCATCTTACAAAACTGCAGAACTTGGACTTGTCGTATTGTAGGTATCTAGACGAGATTCCATCTTTGAGCGGTTGCCGAGAACTTCGTTTTTTGGATATATCTCGATGTGATAATATAGAATTTATTCCGCCTTTGAGCAGTCTTGCAAACCTAGAGACCTTGGCGATTTCTAGTTGTAAGGAAATTACGACAATTCCTTCGTTACAAGGTCTCACTAAACTTAGGATACTGGATTTGGCTTATAATAAAAATCTCACACAAATTCCGTCGTTGGAGGGCCTTACGGAACTCAAGGAACTTCGTATTTCAGGTTGTACAGGCCTCGAGACGATTCCCTCAAATCATGATTATCCCGGTCTTAATATCAAAAACTAGTCCATATGGCTTAAAGATTCAAATTTGTTTCCAAGCAAATAAAGTAATCTCATTTTCTAAATAACTTTCGTTGGTTCTATGCATAAATGATTTTTTATTGAACAAACAGAAGATAATTAAAATTTAACCCCCCCCCAAATGGATCA
>Ga0105055_10012869_pt1 | contig 10113 bp, 11 predicted proteins | sample BON03_FD_78090 | JGI IMG/M metagenome (GOLD analysis project Ga0105055, IMG submission 78090) | Freshwater microbial communities from Lake Bonney liftoff mats and glacier meltwater in Antarctica - BON-03 | ecosystem: Environmental > Aquatic > Freshwater > Ice > Glacier meltwater | place: Lake... | reverse complement strand
CGCCCTCCCCCGCTTGCCATCCTCTTCTACCTCAGTATCCTGATGACCATCTTCCTCTTGGCTATCCTCCTCCTCACTATCACTCTCCTCATCAAAGCGCACCTCTGCACGCAGCAAAAGCACTTTCAAAGCTTGCAACCCTGCCATTTTCAACGTGTCCTCCTCTGCGCCTCCTATTTTGCTGCGTTTTTTCGCTGTTTTCTGATGGTTGGCATAAGTAGGTGTGCCGACATCAACAGCTCCGGTTAAAATACACTTCAGCACCGCCACCACCTTGAGTTCGTGCGCGTTTTCGTCATCGAAATGCAGGTGCGGTTGTAGCATGGCGGCACCTATGGGCTCATGCTCGAGCTTCGCGAGCATAGTTTGCAGCAGCGAGAAAGATGCCTCAGAAAGACCCATGATTGCCACAACCAGAAGCACCTATGCTTTGTGTATGCAGTGTAGCGATGTGATATAGCAGCGAGAAAGATGCCTCAGAAAGATCCATGATTGCCACTACCACAAGCTCAGTGAGTTGTGCAGTGTTGCAAAGTGTTATGCAGAATTGCAGAGTGTTGCAGTGCGCTACAGTGTGTTGCAACCACCAGAAGCGCCTGTGTGTTGCGTGTGCATGTATGTGTGTGTGCACGCGCATGCACTTGAATCATTTGACGCACCCAAAAGCCACTCTTCGAGGGTCATACTCCATGTGTCATTTCGTGAGATTCATGTTCAAAACGCATGGTGTGCCACGACTCACACAGATAGATCAAGGGCCGGAAAGGTATGGTCGAAGAATGTCTTCACAGGTACAGCTAATCGAATTTGGAGTGTAATGTAATCTCAATCTCCAATCTCAATCTCCTTGATCTCTTTTCAACGGAACGTGGTAAAAGAAACCTAGAGAACTAGATCATCGATTGAGATTTGAGAGTGAAGCAATGACCAACCAAATGCAACAGGCTGTAATTGTCAGTCGGATACAAGTCAAGACATTCTTCTACCGTACCTGTCAAAACATCTTCACATACATCGGACTGACTTGTACAATTTCTTCACAGGTACGGTAAAAGAATATCTTCACCGGTGTGAGACTGACGTGCAAACACGTCAGTACTGACGTACTTTCTTGTCCTCGCCAATCCCTTGATTTCGAATGGATACACACACTAGGCTATGGCAACAATACGTTGCTATACAGCAGGCGCAATATATATATATGGGTATACACACGTGTCTGTAGCCACAAGCACGCGCACACTCATTCGTTTGTTTGCACAGCATGCACTCGACAACACACAGGCTTCAGATGTGCACACAAACACACACACGCACGCATGCACACACACACACACACACGCACACACTCTCTCTCTCTAACACACAGGCTTCGAAAAAAAGTTGGCAGTCAGAGTCAGGAAATCGCACGGAAGGAGACGATTGCAATTCAGCACTTCCTTCCGCGTGTCTCGAGGTGTTTGTATGTATTCAACACAGACACAAACACTCGAATGTACACATCAAGAGACACTGCCACACACACACAACACTCGGATTATATACATATATGTATGCACAACACTCGGATACACACACCAAGAGGCACAGCCATAAAATAACGCTCACACACACACACACACACACACACACACACACATACACACAGTACTCGACTATATACCAACATCAGGAAGCACTGCCATATAAAAGCACACACATATACACACACACATACCTGAGGATCCGGGCGTGCGGGATTAGTGAGACCGCCATCTCCATTGTTGGGATCGGCACCCAGGTCGACATGACTCTCATAACTCCCCTGTAGTGTGGTTTGCGTGTGTTCAAGTCAACGAAATCCCTCAACTTCTCTCCACGTCGACTTCATCTGCGCGTGTGCAAATCAGCAGAAGCCCTCGACATCCCTCGACGTCTCGAGGCATTCCGCTGACCTACACACGCGCACACCAAGGTCGAGGGATTCCGCTGACTTGCAAACGCGCCGATGTCCACATCGACTATACATGTGGGCAAATCTCCACGTCGACAACCATCGCCTCATTAAATCCCCTCGCAAGAGGGGATCGCCTCATAAAAGATAGTGCCCGCTAGATATTCTTGAGAGGGGATTGAGGGGATTTGATGAGGCGGGGGGGGGCATATATGAGGCGCGGGGGGCATTTTATGAGGCGGGGGGGGGGATAAAATCCCCTCAATCCCCTCGCAAGAATATCTAGCGGGCACTATCAGTAAGGTGTCTGCTGGATAGTTATAACTATCAAAAAAGCAATCGTGGAGAGGCTTTGTGTTCCACAGAGGGTTATCGACTAGAAAAGTCAAGTCTGTCTGCTTGTGTGCGCACGTGTATGTTATATCTATATTCAAGTGGGCGCACGGCCGCGAGGGGCTGTAGCCCCGAATCGCCGCGCGCCATAGGGGTCGATCGGTCTGCTGCCACTACAGACCCCAATACATCGAAATAAAATCGATTTTTTGAACTCGAACAATTGTTTGATACAGGACATGGAGAAACGGATAATGTATCGAGACAAACTGGGAAGAGACACAATGAGAGTGTGTCTCTTCCAAAGCATTTGCTCGCTTTGATATTGGATCGCTAAAAGCCCGCTCCATCTAGGTTTGTTCTAAATGATTCGGTTGATTGCGTCCGTGTTCGAATGCATGTGGGAGATAGCATAGGCCTTTGAGGTGAGTGTGCCAAAAGCAAAACCGCCCTCTTTAGATGGACAGGGGGCAGAGCGCGAACGCGAGAGAGAGATTCAATACCGGGCCAGCAGCATTGAGAAATCCAGAACTGGTACACACAGCAATGCGCTCTTGGGCATTCCACCTATCACGCCCCAATGCCAGCTCAACTGCAGCACTCGCATCCTCATTGTGTTTTTTCTTGTTTTGGACATCGATCATCTTTTTGGAGTTAGCCCATTGCAGAGTTCCGTAGACAAGGTGGCGGTTGGAAAGACTGACGTAATCGTGCTCGTTGTCGCTGTCGGCGAACCCGTACCGTGCGAGAAGCTGGTGTGTGTAAACGAGTAAATGTCCCTTGTTTGTTGTCTCTCTGTCTTGGTCTCCGAATGAGAGATTAAATCGGCAGAAAGCACCCCCCCAAAAAAAGCCATGCCCGGCGGACGAGTGGCGCGCAGCAGCTTCCAGCGATGGAGCCCTTGCTACCGCGCGCCTTGTGTCCCTGTAGGTAAGTGTGCTGGCGAGCATTCTTGTGTGCATTTCTTTTGTGTATACATTTGTCACATCATTAAAAAATGTGACAAGTGTATATGTAACACGAAGAAGAGAAACACGAATAGAAAGACAGCTGATGGACGTACCGGGGCAGAACCGATGTTTCCATAGCGAAGGAATACCTCGCTACCCTTGGCAACAGATGAAAACGTCTCCAGCACCAACTCATCGTCTTCCATTTCTTCCTCGTCCGCTCCTTCTGCCTCCTCCTCCTCTTCCATGGGGGAAGGGGGGGGGGGGTTCTTGCTCTTTGCACCTGCGCCTTCCTCCTCCTCCTCCTGATCACTTTCTTGCTCACTGTCCTCCGAGACTTTGCGGTACATCGCCCCTCCAAAATGCAACTGTGTACATGCATACACGTCAGATGCCAAAAACGAACAAGATTGCAAGCGCAAAAACAGAAATTTCTTCCCCTTCGCGGGGGGGTGGCACGTGCATGTCTCAGACGTATCAAATTCCGGAAGAGCTTTTCGTCAGTTCGAAATCAGAAGAGGGAGCTGTTTTATCTATCAGTGACTTTCGTGTGCTCTTGCAAACAACCAGGAAGCAACCAGTTGCAAACAACCAGGAGCGCGCAGTGGCGAGGGCCCCGCTGCGCGCGGCTGTGGAAAAATGCAAAGGATAAAACAGATTTTTTCTGTCACCTCACCTCGTCAGCAAATTGCAGGTGCGCGTCAGTCGTGCTGTGATTGAACAAGTCGGCAAAAGGAATCATGCCACATCCATGCAGCTCGTCGATAGTAAAAGAGCGCGAGCTCACAAGGGTGCAAGCTTTCGCGTACTGGTCGTAGGTGTGTGAGGAGGGTCTGAAAAGCGCTGGGTGCTGTTTTGCAAGGGGCGCAATGTGTGTGTGCCATTCAGCTGACGTCTCCTTCCGTTTTGTCACGCAGTGCTCTTCGAGCTCTGTTCCGTCAAGCAACTTGAGGTCTGCGGACGGCCATAGAAGTGGTACACCGGCGTCACAGTTGGGCATCGTTGCGAGATAGGGCGCCCACCTAGATTTTGCACCCAAATCGATTTCGTGCAGTAGGCACAAGACGAGCCTCACAGTGTCTGGTACATCGTCCAAGGACAAGAGACGTGGCCCACCGGGGAGGGACACGCCAACCCTTGACGCCTTGAGCGACTGGGCGAGGGCCCCGGTTCGCCAACACAAGCATGCACTTTTTGGAATTTTGATGATGCTCCGTCCTTTCGCGATGTTACGTCTGGCGCACACGCCCCCTGCACTAACGGTGCCACGTGCGCACATTTCTATTTCTGTGTCGTCCCAAGAAACGCCCGTCTCCAGTAGCCTGCACAAGATGAATAAATACACTACATCATCCATAACTCCAAACGATCTTGGGGTCGGCGGCGTTGCTATGGTCTTTGAAATCGAGGCGAATTTCGCTAATAATGTCGTCGCGTTTTCGGGATGGGTAGTGGGTGGCCGCCCTGCAAGGTGTGCACATGCGGACACCCACGCACAAACAAATGAAGGCCCATGTTTTTGAGCTTGGTGCACACAATGAGCTTGGTGCACACAAATCGTCCTAGCGCGCATTTGCATCTGTGCACACATGCATACCAAGTCTTGAAGAGGCCAAAGATGTCGTCAACGTCCTTGGAAATTTGCTCGAAGGACAATGGTCTGCTTTTCTTGGCACCCACATCTTTCGCCACCGCTTTGGCAGGCGCTGGGCGCTTCGAGCCTGCCATCGATCCTGATCAGCAGCCTTCTGCTCTTTCTTTCCCGCTTATGTATCGCACTTACCTCGGCGGACGTCCCTTGCACAGTCTCGATTCCAAAAAAAAAGTCATTCTATAGTTCGTGGGAAAAGGAAAAAAAGGAAAAAGGATTTGTTTTCTTTTTCTACACATTTAATAGACATCTATGTCACGTTTCTAATCTTCCTCACCCTCGGGTCAATAAAACAAAGCAACACTGTGCCTATTGATGAACGCATAACCCTGCTCATATGCCTAGAGTCCTTTCCCATCTGCAAGTTCCTTTCAATAATTGCTGCGTACCTGTATCTGAACATATATACACATTTCCCTTCTCTTTTATATTCAAACACACTTATTGCCATATTCATGTGTATGTTTTGTGTTCTGTTCTATGTTCACAACCACTTTTTTTTTCTGTTTTCTTGTTCCACAAATCTAACAGACACCCATGTCACGGTGCCTATTGATGTACGCATAACCCTGCTCATATGCCTAGACTCCTTTTCCATCTGTATCTTCATTTCTCTAACTCCTGCGTATATGTATGTACACATGTATTCACATTTTCCCTCCGCTTCCACATCCGTACACATTTAAAGATATGTTCATGTGTATGTTTTGTGTAATGGTCTATATTTGTAACCATCTTCTTGTTTTCTTTCTTCTTTTTCTACCAACTTAATAGACACTTAAGAAACGGTGCCTCTTGATGTAATCATAACCTTGCTCGTATCCTTATCCTCCGTTTCCTTCTGTATTTCCATTTTTGTGATTCATACGTATGTGCGCGTCAATTTGTATACGCACTTAGCGAGAACCCCAACCTGAGGCTGCGGTCTCGTTTAGAACAGTCGTCACGTTCGTGACATGGTTGATTTCTAGAACAGAGTTTTCTAGTTTGGAACTTGTTCTATAACGACACTTTTGTTGACGTCCTTTTTAGAGGTTTGGACGGCGATAGAAAGTCGTCGCGCTGTTTGCCTAATACAAGCACGTTTGTACCAAATGATCGTTCGCAGTGTCTTTACTGTGTCTTGCCCATCATGCGCTGCGCCTTTGGCGCTCACCTAGACGTTGGCCTCACGGAGCGACGAACACCATGCAGATTCGTTGGAAATCTCACGTTTCCTTCCCTGTTTCTTGGGGAAGATGGCCGTCTTTGATAAGACGGAATCACTCACTTCCCTCCTCTTCCATTTTCATGCACATTCATCGCCATATGTATATGTATACATGTTTCGACTATTCTGTAATGATCCCTTATAACCTGTATCCTTTTTTTCCATCTGTATCTTCATTTCTCTAATATATGAACAAGCAAATAAGTAAATACGATTATCTGTTAAAAAAAAAATTATTGTTCCAGTGACACTACAAATACATGATGAACTTGAATGTTAAAAGAAATAACAAATTCAATGTATATGATCCATGACAAGATACATGAGAAACATAAATTCATAAATAAACCTAAAATAAACTCAATACATAATGAAATATATGCATAAGCACATGAACAGAAATTCATAAATAAAATAACAGTAACTTGAATACATTCCATACATAATCAAATATATGCACAAACAAATAAATAAATACGATTATTTGTCAAAAATTAATTATTGCTCCACGTGTGTGTTGTTCAAACATGTTCTGTGTTTCTTCATGTGTATTCTGTTCTATGTCTTTTTTATTTGACTACATGTGTATGCGTTTGCCATTCATTTCATGGTCCACTGCGGGAGTGCCTTCGAGCCAGTCGCTTCCGGGCTACCTTATTACTGCACCTCCATCTGTGTGCGTTCCTGATGTACTCGGCGCGATAGCTGTGTGGATTCAAAACCAAAAAATAAAATATAAAATGATGTGTATGATGTTCTATGTCTTTTTTATTTGACTACATTTGTACGCGTTTGCCATTCATTTCATGGTCCATTGCGGGAGTGCCTTCGAGCCAGGCGCTTCCGGGCTACCTTATTACTGCACCTCCATCTGTGTGCGTTCCTGATGTAATAGGCGCGGTAGCTGTGTGGATTCAAAAACAAAAACAAAAAAAAAATCTCAACCAAAAACCAAAAACCATCAAGGCGGTTGTTATCATGGCTTGGCCAAAGGCACATTGCCCGAAGAGTATCTCAAGGTCACAATATTGACGAGCACTGCTTGGGAGGACACTAGGCTTATTTGGTGCTTTTCCTACCCTAGTAGGGGGGCACCATTGATCCCTGGGCGCTACGTTTCTTGGTAGTTAGGGAGATGGATTCTGGGAATTAATTAGCCCGAGGATGCATGCCAGCCCACCAACATTGTGATCTGTTTTACCCACTAGTCGGGGATCTGATTGGGTCTACCATAAACTGGGTAATGCTCTGGTCCTCCGGTCCGGAACAGGTTCTTGGGTCCTACGTGGCTAATCGGGTGCTTGCCGTGCGCTTAGTCGTTGGTCTTCAAAACACAAGAAAGAAAGAAAGAAAGAAAGAAAGTTCTCTCCCGGCATTGAAAACTGAACTGAACTCTCACAAAACAGTACCACCACACATATGTACACATGCACAACATACTGAAAACCAATCTGCCTATCCTATACCCGGTCCTCACTCTGTGCCCTTGCCAAGAGAACAGACAAGGACATACTGACGCCACTTTTCTTTTTTCTTTTTTCCAGTTCAGTCTCGAGTGACAGTGTCCTCAGCTGCTGTCCAAGGAAGAAACTTTCCCCGTAGGCAAAGGGGGGGGGCAGCAAATGTGACACTCCAATGCCACATCAAAGTCTGCTGTACCTGGCACAAGACTCTTCGTGACAAGTTGCCCAGCAGTCAACTCCTGTTGATGGAGAGACACGTCTCCTGCATCACTCACATGCGAATGCAGGTAGTCTGGGCATGACGAGATTATCCGACCAAAGGAAGGTGATCTGTGCCCTTACGGCCGAACACGAGTGGTGGTGCCGGTGAGAAGGGGTCCGGGTATAGCTTCTTCACATTGGGATGCAAGTAAGGGATGGGCATCTTAAGGGTCCGGGGCCCAATCGGACTTAAAAATAAATGAGATTGAACTGAACTGAACAAACAAAACCAAAAACCAAACAAACAAAAAAACAAACACACAAAAACATAAAATTTACATCATTAGCTTAGTCTGGTGATTAGGTTGGGTCTTCGACACCCACAAAAGACAGAGAGACAGATGCTTAGTAATAATAACCATTCCAATTCCTCAATCCACTATCAACATACAAATACATCACTTCAAAACAACATCCATGTGTCCAAGGTCTATTGCGGGAGTGCCTTCGAGCCAGGCGCTTCCGGGCCTCCTTATTACTGCGCACCACCTGTGTGCGTTCCTGATGTAATCGGCGCGCTAGCTGTGTGGCGGCAAAACATTTCAAAAAACCTTGACACGTCCGCCTTGACTCGCTCGTGATCACCATCCACTGAAAAAAAAAGGGAAAAAAGAAAAACCAACAAATCCGCTCAGTCCAGTAATTAGGTTGGGTCTGCGGAACCCAAGAAAGAGAAAAGTGATGAAACCCTTGACCCAAGAAAGAAGAAAGAAAGACCCGGGTCCGTAACGATTTCCCAATATCGGTTTAATAAAACAAAGGAACACACACACTGGGACTGTAAACAAAACCAAAACGATTCCCTAATATTGGTTTAATAAAATGAAGCAACACACACTGGTTGTCAACATAGTACACTAGTTGTAGGTCCGTTCGAAGAGGAAGAGGAGGGGATTGGTATAACGAGCGACCGGGCGTGCGGCAAGTGGTGGGGTTTTAGCCCCGGAGCCGCCGCGCGCCACTCGCAGTTAGCCAGAGTCTATACGGACGAGAATCAGTCTGAAAATCCATTTTTCCCCCCGAAAATTCGAAAATTCGGATTGAGCTAGTGTGGAAAAGGAAAAAAAGAAAAAGAAGGGGAAAAAAGAGGATTTTTGAGAAATCCGTTTTGACTCTGGCTGAAGTCGAGTGGAGCACGGCGGCTCTAAAGCCTTGCCATGCGCCCGTTAAGGTGAAGGGTGAGGATCCGGACACCCCAGTTTATCTAAGCGGCCATCTGTGTGCGTTTCTGATGTAATTGGTGAGCTAACTGTGTGGATTCAAAACCAAAAGTCGCAGGGATTCAGGCATCAATGTCAGGGCTTTTGTCAGGCGCGCGCACCATCTGCTATTTTCTTTTTTCTTTAAAAAAAAAAGCAGGGAGAGGGTGAGAAGGGATGTCGGCGATCTTGGATCGTGGGTGCGTCCCCCTTGGCTCGCTCGTGATGAAACCCTGGGACTGTAACGATTACCCAATATTGGTTTAATAAAACAAAGTAACACACACTGCCCACAGAGGCTTGGCTCGCTCGGTAGGAAACCGCTGAACCGTAATGATTCCCAATATCAGTTTAATAACACAAAGCAACACACACCAGGACCGCATCAATTACCCAGTATTGGTTTAATAAAACTGTGGTCAAGGTCTCTGTCCTTTCAGTGGGCTGGTCTTTGATCTGCTGCTAAGGAGTGGTAGTGGGCCCAGCACTGTCCGAAGGCGCATTGCCAGAAGATTATCTCTTTTCACAAGCGTGAAAGAGTTTGACTTTTACTATGCCCAGGTGAAGCATGATTTTTTTGGGGTATGGATCCAGGAGACTGACAATGCTTCTCATTTCAAGTCAAAAGAGAATCTAAACTATTGGTCAGAGCGCACAAGCAGGTACAAAGACTTCATCAAGATGGTTTGGGTGAACTGGCACTGTTTTTGGCAAGCCTCAGATTCTGTGTGCAATATTGCATTGACCGTACACTGTTCCAAATAAAATAAAAACCGCGCTTCGCGCGGTTTTTTTGTTGGACTGTCCACCACAAACTTGAACATGATTAGGAAACAAACAACAGACTAACAAACGTGATTGATTTGACAATACGGACGTTGGTGACACACACAAACACAAACAGACAGACAGACAGACAGACAGACACACACACACGTTCTGCGTGTGTGTGTGTGTGTTTGTGTGTATATGTGTGTGTGCGTGCGTGGGTGTGCGTGTGTGAGCGGGTGTGTTTGTGTGTGGGTGGGTGTGTGTGTGTAGCCTGAGGCGTGTGTGTGTGTGTGTGCGTGTGTGTGTGTGTGTGCGTGTGTGTGTGTGTGTGTGTGTGTGTGT
>Ga0105055_10012866_pt1 | contig 10117 bp, 12 predicted proteins | sample BON03_FD_78090 | JGI IMG/M metagenome (GOLD analysis project Ga0105055, IMG submission 78090) | Freshwater microbial communities from Lake Bonney liftoff mats and glacier meltwater in Antarctica - BON-03 | ecosystem: Environmental > Aquatic > Freshwater > Ice > Glacier meltwater | place: Lake... | reverse complement strand
TCGCCTATACGCTCATCGAAACCTGCCGCATGAACAAGGTCGATCCGGAAGCCTGGCTGCGCTGGGTTCTCGCCCGCGTCGCAGACCACAAGATGAACCGTCTGGACGACCTCATGCCGTGGAACTGGACAGCAGAATAAGTCAACACCAGTCAGACCGGACGCATACGGCAAACACGAAATCGCAGGCGATCATCTGCTCGGACGGCCAGTGAACCTCCAACTCGTCCACTGGCAAGGCACCGACATCGATCAGCCTCTGGAAGCACGATGCCTCCCAGGCGTGATCCCGGGTCAGGGTCACGATCTGATCGCCGTTCTGATTCCTGTCGACAAACTGGGGATCTGCCTCACCTTCCCCGTCCGCGTGGCCATCATAGACAAACCGCAGGGTCAGCGTGGGCAATCGAAGGGTGGTGCCATAATACCGCGGCCCGTCCCGCGCCTGTTCCTCGCCCAGGGTCAGCCGGGCAAGGCGGCGCGTTGCGGTGCGGCGGGTGTGCCGGGTGGTGCGCGGGCGTGGCAGCGCCAACCCCTCAAGCGTCGCTGGCAAGGCAGCGCTCAGCGCCCCGGCGTCTTTCGGCGCGACCGCAGGGCTGGACTGAACCAGCAGGACCGCGCTTTGTGCAACCGGATGCGTAAGGCAGCCAGGGTGCCCGCGGGCCGGGTCAAGCCAGATCGTGGCACCCTCCAGCGCGCGAATCTCCAGCGGCGCCCCTGTCCCATCCTCGAATCCCAGCCGCTGGCTGCCATCCGCCGCCATCCGCCAGCCCAGGCAGGCGTCCGGGCGCTCATCGGACCACCGCAGTTGGGCATCTGAACTGTTGTCATGCAAGAACCTGCCCGTCTCGCAGAGACTCCGCAAAAAGCCCAGGGCCTGCTTCCCCCTCGGCCGCAAGAGAACTGGCAGGCCATAGGACTAGGAGGCGTCCCAAAGGCGCGCCTGCGCCAGCGCGGCCAGCAGTGCCAGATCGGCGGGCCGGATGAACCCGGCCGTTGCGGCACTGCGCAGCGCATGCAGGGCGTCATATCGTCGGATCGACTTGTTCAGCCCCGTCCCGGCAGCGTTGAATCTTCCCTTGCAAATGTCGATCTTTACCTGCGTGCCCAAGGGATTCAGCACATAGAGCAGTCGATCCTTGATGTTGTCGGGATAGTCCTGGGTTTGTTCCGGCACCCTTTGGCGCTGCGCTGTGCTGTGCTCGTTGACCTTGCTCAGCCACCCCTGCACAGGTGTCGGCAGCCCAGGGCTTTTCGTTTCGCGTTCAGACCAGATGATCAGCGCGGCGACGACATGTTTGCAGTTGAACCCTACGTGCTGGAAGTGGCGGGCCGTTGGGCGCCGACGGGCGAGCCGAACCATTTCTGGTTGGCCACCCAGGATCTGTTGCCCGGTGCCGTGCCGTTGATGGAGGCAGGATATATCGACGTCTCGACAACCTATGACGCCTTCGAACATGCCGAGGAACTGGTGCGCGTGGCCATTGCCCTGCATAAAGGTGAGGATCCGGCGTGCGGCACCGATGGTTGCCTTGCCAAAGGCCGCGTGGCGACACCCGAAACGATCGCGACAATCGACAACCTGTGCTCGAAAACCTACAAGTGAGCCAAGTGTCTGGTCTGGACAATGATCCGGGCCAGACCAAACTGCAAGGGTATGCCATGGTCGAAATCGAGATCCTGCACCCCGGCGGGGCCATTCTGGGCGAAGGCCCGGTTTATGATACCCGGGCGTCGGCGCTGTGGTGGATCGATATCAAGGCGCGGCTTCTGCATTGCACGCCGCTGTGGGGTGGCCCGGATCGGACATGGCAACTGCCGGGGCAACCCGGCTGCCTTGCCCTTGATCCCGCGCATGGTGCCATAATTCTTGCGTTGGAAGATGGCATCTTCCGCTTCACGCCCGATACCGCCACCCTTGAGCGGGTTTCGCCGCTAACCCCCGGCGCCGGAACCCTGTGTTTCAACGATGGCAAGACCGATCCCATGGGGCGGCTTTGGGTGGGCGATCTGGACACCGGGCAGGTCTCGAACCGCAGCGTGTTCGCCCAGATTGAAGGCCCCGCCGTGCCCGACGGTCTGGCCGTCGACGACTTGGGCTGTATCTGGTCGGCGCATTGGGACGGTGCGGCGGTGGTACAATTCGGCCCCGACGGCACCGAGAAACAGCGCATCGCCTTGCCCGCAACCCGCCCGACAAGCTGCGCCTTCGGCGGGCCCGGGCCTGAAACGTTGTTCGTCACATCCGCCAGCATCGGATTGAACGACAGCATGCGCAGGCCGTACGACGGCGCGGTTTTCGCGCTGCGCGGCCTGGCGCGAGGTGTGCCGGTTGCCGATTTTGGCGTGCCGCTGCCACTCTGACGGCAAGCCGGGCGGCATATCCGCCCGGCCAATTGCGGTCAGCGGATGAACTGATCCACATAATCTGCGCCCAGGCCCACCTTTTCGTAATGGGCGCGACAGAGGTCAATCTTGGTGAACACGTCCTCGTATCCCGTCACCTTGCCCCATGGGTCACAGTACAGCATCACACCGTTCACCTGGAACATCGTGATCATTTCCTCGACATCGTCATCAACCACCAGGGTATGGGTTTCGCCCGGCGGCTCGTAGACATAGCTGCCTTCTTCGGCCACCCAGTCATGCTCAAGATACCGCCAGCGCCCTTTCAGAACGTAACCATGCACCGGTTGCGGATGGCGATGGCGGCTCAGAACCCCGGCCTTGCGCACCCGCAGCAGGTTCATCCAATAACCTCGGCTGGTGCACAGGCACAGCGGGCGGAAATCGACATTGGGCGCCTGGGGCACCCAGATCCGTTCGTCCTCGGGAACCGCCGGCGCGACCACCAGATCCTTGCCCACCTCGGCAGGCATGGCCAGTTGATAGGGCATCCGAGATGTGTCTTGGGTCAAATCGTCCATGGGGTTTTCCTTTGCACTCTACATGACGCCGAATTTGGCAAACGCTTCGCAGGTCGACATGCCGCCCCGGATTGCCGTTTCAACAATGTTCTCGGTGCGCGACTTTTCCAGTGCCCGCGCCACAGCCTCGGTTTCGGCCTCGGCAGGGATGACCAGAACGCCTTCGCGGTCACCAAAGATCAGCGCGCCGGGGGCCACGCGGATACCGCCGAATTCAATGGTGCAGCGGTAATCGATCACCTTGCCGCGCGGGCCCTGATCCTGGGCATAAAGGCCGCGATTGAAGCAGGGGAAATTCTGCGCCTCGATGCCGCGGGCATCGCGCACGAACCCGTTCAGGACCGCACCCGCGGCGCCCAGGGTACGGGCCCGCACCGTCATCAGTTCACCCCACAGGGCGTAGCGGGGGCTGGCGCCCGATGCGATGTAAACCTCGCCGGGGCGCAGATTGTCCAGCGCCTCAAGCATCAGGCCAAAGGGCTTGGCGTTCAGCGGGCCTGCCGCGTCGGGCGATCCGTCGTCGAACACATCGGCCTCGAGCACCGGCATGGCCCGGCCGATCAGCACGGACTCCGACTGAAGCGGCGCGATGCCGGCGGGCAAAAAGCAATGGCGCAGGCCCATCTGGTCAAGGACATCGCCCAGAACGGCGGTGTGCAGGCCGCCATCGCGGATCTGAGCGAATAGGTTGTCGTCTGTGGTCATGGTACTCTCCTTGTCGTCGGACGGCTCATGCCGCCGAAAATCCACCGTCCACGGGCAGGATTGCACCGGTGACGAACCCCGCCGTGTCGGATGCAAGAAACATCGCCGGGCCGATCAGGTCTTCGGGCCGACCCCAGCGCCCCATGGGTGTGCGCGCAAGGATCGGCGCCGATTTCGCTGCATCCTCGACCAGGGGCCGGGTCAGCGGCGTTTCGATCCAGCCGGGGGCCAGCGCGTTGACGCGGATGCCATCGCGCGCCCAGGCCATGGCGAGACTGCGGGTCAACTGCCCGATACCGCCCTTGCTGGCGGCATAGGCGGGTGCGACGGCGCTGCCGAAAAACGTCAGCATCGATGCGGTGTTGATGATGCACCCGCCCGCCGCCTTTAGGGCCGCGTGGGCGGCAAGGCAACAGCGGTGGGTGCCGGTCAGATTGATGTCGATCACATCGGCGAACCCATCGGGGGTGAATTCGGCGCCGCCCCGTCGGATCACCCCGGCACAGTTGATCAAAACGTCGATCCGGTCGAACCCGGCGAAATAGGCCGACACCCCGGCATCGTCGCGCACGTCAAGGGTTGCGGTGTCAATGCCGTCAGGCGCCGGTCCGACGATATGCCCGGTGGCGTGAACCTGCGCGCCGCTGGCGTGAAACCCGGCGGCGATGGCCGCGCCAATGCCGCTGCTGCCGCCGATGACGATCACTGTTCTTGTCATGCCGTTTTTCCTGCGCTGGTGTTTCGTATGCGGGTCACCGACATGACAACGACACCGGCCCAGACCAAGCCACAGACCGCCGCCAGCACGGCGGCGATGGGCCGTTCCACGAATGTGGTCAGCACGCCGTCCGCCTTGATGATGGATTGCATGAAGTTTTCCTCGATCAGCGGCCCAAGGATCAGCGCCAGGATCAATGGCGCCAGCGGCACGTCGTTTTCCTCAAGCACGAACGCCAAAAGACCCATGAGCAGCATCACCCAGACATCGAACAGCGTGTTGTTGGCGGCAAAGGCGCCGACGACGCAGAACAGCAGGATGACCGGAAACAGCATCCCCTGCGGCACCGACAAAAGCCGCCGCGATGTGACGATGGCCAAAAGGCCCAGCGGCAGCATGACCAGATTGGCCAACAGGAACACCGCGAAGATCGCGTTGACCAGACCCGCATCCATCACGAACACCATCGGCCCCGGCGTAATGCCCTTCATCAGCAGAACGCCGATCAGGATGGCGGTGATCGTGTCGCCCGGAATGCCGAAGACAAGCGCCGGCACATAAGCGCCCGAAAGCGCCGCATTGTTGGCTGACGAGGCGCTGACCAATCCCTCGGGGTGGCCGGTGCCGAATTTCTCGGGCGTGCGCGAGAACCGTTTCGACAGGGCGAATGCGACCCAGGCGGCGATGTCGGCGCCCGCACCCGGCAGCGCGCCGATCACCGACCCCATAAGCGAGGACCGCACAACGCCGCCCTTGTATTTCCAGACGGTGCGCCCGACTTCGCCCGCCGAACGCAGGATGTGCAGCGGCGGGGTGGGGGGCAGGATGCGTGGCTCGGCCGCATGGCGCAGGATTTCGGTGATGGCGAACATGCCGATCAGCACCGGAATGATCGAAATGCCGCCGATCAGCTCGGTATCGCCAAAGGTGAACCGCTTGATCCCCATCACGATGTCGATGCCCACGGTGGACAGCAAAAGCCCCAGACACAGCGACAGCACCCCCTTGCTGGCCGGGCCGGTGCTGACCATCACCGCGCAGGACAGGCCCAAAAGCGCGAGGAAGAAGTATTCGTAGGACGAAAAGCCCAGCGAGAACCGCGCGATCTGCGGCGCCGCCAGAATCAGGATGGCAACCCCGACCAGCCCGCTGAACACCGAACAGACCAGATTGATGCCCAGTGCCAGTTCGGCCTGACCCTTCTGGCGCATCTTGTACGCCTCGTCGGTATAGGCGGCAGAGGCGGGCGTGCCCGGAATACGCAGCAGCGTGCCGGGTATGTCACCCGCAAAGATCGCGGTGGAGGTGGCGGCGACGATGGCGCCGATCGCCGGGATCGGATCCATGAAAAATGTGATCGGCACCAACAGCGCCGCGCCCATCGTCGCCGTCAGCCCCGGGATCGCGCCAACAAACAGCCCATAAGCGGCGGCCAGTACGACCACGACCAGGATCTCGGGTTGCAGGACAGTTCCGAAAGCGGCCAGAAGTTCCATCAATAGATCACATCGGTCAGCAGGCCCAAGGGCAACGGCACCAGCAAAAACCGCGCGAACACCACCCAGAAAGCCGCCGTTGTGCCCAGTGCGATTACGATAGCAACCCAAGGCCGCGTGCCCAGCACGATCAGCAGCGCCCCCAGCAAGGGTGGCACGACCAGCGGAAAGCCCACGGGTTTGGACAACAGGATATAGGCCACGACAAAGGCAGGAACCGCCGCCATGCGCCAAAGCGCGCGGCGATTGCGAAACCGATCCGCGATCACCAGCGCCGGGGTGCGCGCCCCCAGCCCGGCGATCACCAGCGAAACGCCCGTCGCTGCCATGGTGGCCGCGATCAGGATGGGAAAGGTGCCGGGGCCATAGGGTTGCCCCGGCAGGGTGGGAAAGCCACGCGATGCAAGATACACCGCCAGCGCAAGGGCCAGCACTGCCGCCCCGAGGATGGCGTCGTTGAATTTCATGCGCGGCTTTCCCTGTGGGTCACTGGGCGAGGCCCAATTGGTCGATCACGGTGGCGTTCGACGTGGCGGCATTCTCCATGAAAGTGGCAAATTCACCGGCAGGCAGCCAGCGGGTGCCAAAGCCGCGGTTGGTCATGAACTCCTGAAACTGCGCGGAGTCGTAGACCGTTTTCAGCGCGGTTTCGACCCGGGCGGTCACGTCGTCGGGCAAACCGGCGGGGCCGACCACACCGCGCCATGTTCCGCCGACCGATGCGGTGCCAACCGCCTCTTGCGCCGTCGGAACATCGGGATAGGCCGCCAGCCGTTCGGCGGACAGCACGGCAAGGGTTTTCACCAGCCCCGCGTCACGCAACGATGCGGCCTCGGGCAACGAGGATGGAACGATGGCGACGCCACCCGCCACCAGCTCCTGAAACCCCGGAGCAGCACCCTGGCTGGGAACCACCGTCATCACCTTGGGGTCGATGCCGTTGTCGTTGAGAAAGCTGGCAAAGGCCAGATGATAGGCCGCCCCGACCGGAAAGCCCGATGCCTTGTAGGTGCCCGGTTCGGCGGTGCGCATCGCCTCCAGCGCCTGTGCCGCATCCTGCCATTCGCTGCTTTGTGCGACATTGAAGGCCGAGGCGTCGAAGTTGACCAACCCGATGGGTGTCAGATCGGAGGCCGAAATCTGCGATGTGCCGATCGCGGCATAGGTCGTGATCTCGGCCGTTGCCAGACCCAGGGTATAGCCATCGGCGTCGGCCTCGGCCATCGCCGTATGCCCGACGATGCCACCCGCGGCGGTGCGGTTCACCACGTTCACCGGCTGGCCCAACTCCTGGCTCAGGCCCTCGGCGATCATGCGGCCCACGGCATCTGTGCCGCCGCCGGCCGACCACGGCACGATCAGCGTGACAGGGCGTTCGGGATATTCGGCCAGCGCCGGGCCCGCGACGGTTGCGGCCAGAATGGCCAGAAGTGTCATTTTCAGTTTCATGGGGTTCCTCCTCCCAAAGGGGGGCCATTTGGCCCCGGTTGTTAATTGCGTCGCGGCGACGGCAACCTGCCGGTGTCGGTCTCGCTTTGGTCCAGCAGGCGGTGCATGGCCTGTTCGGCGCCAATGGCATCGCGGGCGACGATACGTTCGATCACGTCGGCATGGTTGGCCAGATTGCCCGGAAGGTTGCCCGGCTCGGTCAGCAGCGCCTCGAACCCCAGTTGCAGCGCATATCCGATGGCCCGCCCCGTTGCGCGCACGAACCGATTGTTTGACGCATCTGCGATGGCGATATGAAATGCCAGATCGGAGTCGAGCATTTCCGTCAGGTCGGCGTCGAGTGCGGCGGCAAGGCGGCGTTGTGCATCCACCAGAAGCGCACGCTGAACGTCCGTCGCCGACAGGGCGGCCTGTCGGGCTGCCATGGGTTCGACCATGCGGCGTGCGACGACCAGTTCGCGCAGAAATCCTGCATCATGGCGCAGATCTTCGGCACACCAGCGCAGCAGGTCGCCGTCGAGAACGTTCCAGAATTTTCGTGGCCGCACCGCCGTGCCGCGCCGCGGCACGATTTCAACCAATCCTTTTGCCATCAAAAGCCGCATCGCTTCGCGCACGGTATTGCGCGATACCCCATGGGCGATGGCCAGTTCAGCTTCGCGCGGCAGGCGTTCACCCGGCGCAGGATCACCGGCAACGATCGCTCGCCCGACCCGGGCGGCAATCTGTTCGGAACCAGAGATCCAGGCAATATCAGCGGCGGCATCCATGATTGGTAGGATGAAACATAGCCACCCTTACGTCAAGATCGATTCAGGTATGTAATGCCGTGATTGCTGAGTGGGTCACTTCAGCCCTCACCCTCCACCCACCTTCGATACCCTGGAATGCCGTCTGATCGTTACAGGGCGTCTCAAGATTTGGCCGCCAGAGCACCTGAGCTTTTTCCAACGAATTGGTGGCCCGGATTGGGATAGTGCACACTGTCCTCGATAGGCTGCCGCCCCCGCCGCCCAGGCGGCTGATAGATACATCCGCCCCGTTTGGGGTAATGTGCATTGCCCCCCGCCGGATCACCGAGAGGCTGTATGGCTGAACCACATCCTGTAACTTGCACGAGCGACTCGGATGCGGCACATGAAGAGCATCCGCAGGATATGTTCTTCGTAATGTGTTGATTTAAGATACTTTATCTCGCCACGCAAGTCGAACCGACGTACCAGGTCTTTATCGTAGGCTGGAAGGAACCGAGGCCAGCGACGTTCGTTCCCTCTTTGAACCCGAGAGGAGCCGGAATGTCCACGATCACCACGATCAACCCCGCCACCGAAGATGTCATTCAAACCTACGACATGATGACCGAGAAGGAAGCGACCGACCGGCTTGAGGCCTGTCATCGGGCGTTTCTTGAGTGGCGCAAACTTTCTCATCAGGATCGGGCGCCTTACCTGACCAGAATCGCGCAAAAGCTGCGTGAAAATGCCGATGAACTGGCCGCCCTGATGACACGGGAAACCGGCAAGCTTCTGAAAGACGGGCTGACCGAGGTTGAAATCTGTGCGGCGATCTTTGACTATACCGCCAAAACCGGACCAGAGGCGCTGGCCGATGAACACCGCACCCATGGCGCCAAGGGACAGCGCGGTATCGTCAGCTATCAACCGCTGGGCATTGTCTATTCGATCCAGCCATGGAACTTTCCGATCTATCAACCGGTGCGCGTGTTGGCGGCCAATCTGATGACGGGCAACGGCTGTGTCCTCAAGCATGCCAGCATCTGCACCGGTACGGGCCTGCGCCTGCGCGCGTTGTGCATCGAGGCGGGCCTGCCCGAGGATCTGTTTCAGGTCATCGTGATTGACCATGACATCAGCGACAAATTGATCGCACACCCCAAGGTTCGCGGCGTGACGTTGACAGGCAGCGACCGGGCCGGACGGCACGTCGGTGCCGTTGCCGCAACGGCGCTGAAAAAGACAGTGCTGGAGCTGGGGTCGAACGATGCCTATCTCGTGTTGGAGGATGCCGATATTGAGACGGCGGTGAAATTCTCGGTCATGGGGCGGCTTTACAACAACGGCGAGACCTGTGTCTCGGCCAAGCGGTTCATCGTGACCGACAAGGTCTATGACGCCTTCGTCGAAGCGTTTGTGACCCAGATGAAAGCCATCACCATGGGCGATCCGACGGATGAGAACAGCCAGCTTGGCCCGCTTTCCAGCCGCGATCAGTTCGACACGGTCAAAGGGCAGGTCGACGACAGCGTTGCCAAAGGGGCGAAAATCCTGTGTGGCGGCGTCGCGCCTGACGGTAAGGGGGCCTTTTATCCCGCTACCGTTCTGGCCGATCTTGCGCCCGGGATGCCAGCCTATGACGACGAAATCTTCGGCCCCGTCGCGTCGGTTATCCGCGCCCGGGATGATGAGGACGCCATGCGCCTGGCCAATGAAAGCCGCTATGGTCTGGGCGGGGGCATCTTTTCCAAAGATGAGGATCGCGCCCTGAAACTGGCGCGCGATCACTTCGATACCGGCATGATCCGCATCAACTCTTTCGGGGCCGCCGATCCGAACATGCCCTTCGGCGGCGTCAAGGATTCTGGCTATGGCCGCGAACACGGCGGCTTTGGCATGAAGGAATTCGTCAACGTGAAAGCGATCTTCCTGCCATGATCACGCTGCATGCCCTGAAATTCTCCCGCGCGACCCGCGTACTTTGGCTGCTCGACGATCTCGGGCAGCCTTGCAAGCGCATCGATTATGACCGGACCGCCGAATTTGGCGCACTTGACGCCATGTCCAGGGTTCACCCCTTGGGCAAATC
>Ga0105055_10012864_pt1 | contig 10120 bp, 7 predicted proteins | sample BON03_FD_78090 | JGI IMG/M metagenome (GOLD analysis project Ga0105055, IMG submission 78090) | Freshwater microbial communities from Lake Bonney liftoff mats and glacier meltwater in Antarctica - BON-03 | ecosystem: Environmental > Aquatic > Freshwater > Ice > Glacier meltwater | place: Lake... | reverse complement strand
CCAATGTAGAGAAGTCATGAATAGTTGAGTGAGCACAAAGTTGATTCGACTCAGAATTCATCCGATCTATTTCCTCGCTGTCCAGCAATGCCAGATTAACTCTATAGTTCAAATCTCCAAGTAGAAATACATGGTCAAATTGAGACGTAAGAAGATATCCATTTGTGCCTACTTTCTTATCCATTTGTTGGAATATATTTGCTAAGCATTCATTTCTCGACTTGACATTCTTGGATTTTCGATGAGCAGTTAAATGACAACTAATCCAGGCAAAACGAAGCCCGTACAAACGCAGCGAAACAATAACACCGCCTTTATTAGGAGCTATATTTCCCACACCTGTAGTCGTGGAGGCATATTGCAAATCGCGTATGGCGTGAAGATGTCTTTTCTTTATGATGACAAACAAACGCATTTGCGCTAATTCAGATTCCTTCACTAATGAATATTCAGGTCCCAAATGGAACAACACCAGACTCAGGAAATGTAAACCTACTCTTGACCTGTATGTCTTTTTAACCCCGTTTTCTAATTTTAAACGGCCTTCTTGTAAAGCGGCTCCGAGTCTATTGGTTGTATGGTTTTCTGAATAAATACCTTTGGTTTGGTAAGCATGTGCCACTGCGCCTGCTTTCTCCATCTGCATCTTGGTTCGTTTCTTAGCTAACCGGCCTTCATGGACCGCAGCTTTCATTTCGTCGGATTTAATATGATATTCGCATTCTTGCAACCCAATAACAATCAAGTCTATGTCGTTGCCTCCTTCGGGTATCCATTTACCCATTTCTTCAGGTTTAGGTGAGGCGTTTCCAACATTCCACGAGGATATGAACATGGACAAAAACGATCCATGATGTACATTCTGTCGATCCTCTAAAATCACGGACATATGATGCTTGACCTCGGCAATACGTTTTAATAGTTTGTTAATGCGAGATTTTAAATGGATCTTCTCGTTTTGAAATTGAGTCGGATCGCGGTGGGGGTCCTTTTTCTGATTGAATTCCAACCGGGTTAACTTTTCTTCAACAGCAACTACCTCACTTTCCAATTTGTTTAACTGGTTAGGAATAACAATGTTTAAATCATCATCCTGAAGATACAACAGCGACTCGATACCCAAATTCTCCGCGAAAAGTTCACCTTCTAGCTCGGTGACTTGTTTTGCCAATGGCGTCAATATTTTGCTTTGAGATCCATTAATTATTCTTGAATCAGAACGTTTCCCCACAAGTCCCTGGGTGATAGTGGCTTCTAATAACGTGCTTCCTAGATCAGAGCGAGGTGTATAACTATTCGCATCACCGTGTTCAGAATCGACTTTGTCCGAATGCACTAAGAGACCCAGCAATTCGTCAGAGACATTGTGACTTGTTTCCTCCTTTGTTCTGCCAGAGCCACTGTTCTCAGTATATATCTCATTCTCTAAGATAGCCTCCGTCTCATTTCGCATCAGCTGAAATCACTTTCCCAGTACAAATTTGGCTGTTAAAAAAAAACACTATCCAGAGTCCGAACAACATTTTAAAAATTCAATCCACAACAAGAAATAGCGAATAATAAATAAAAGGTTTCATTTCCCTCGTGTACTAATTATAAACTTGAAATTAGCATGACTATTGTTTGCATGCATCTTTAGTTTCTTCCTTTTCATATACTGTTAAACTTGCAATAACTTGAGAAGCCGCTCGGATTCCACCTTGGACTGCACCTTCCATATGACCGTGTTGATCGGGCACAGACTCTGTAGATGCGAAAAATATAGAGTTAGAGATTCCTTTTTGTAAAAGTGGGTGCCCGAATGCCGTTGCTCCTTCACTACTGTCGCCATTCCAATACACATATTCAAAGTGCTCACTTTTACATCCTACAACAGATTCTACTTGATCCCTTATCGCCTTTTCTGTAGAATGATTGAATACAAACCCGCATATTGCGAACTTTGAGGGTGAAGAATTATCCCATGCTTGGCCTATAGGGCCTCCCGCTCTCGAAATTTGAGCTAATTGGGTTTCTGTCCATAATCTAGATTTAAATTCTATACAAAATTTCCCCACGCCTGCCATCCAGGTGGGTGTTGTGGAAAGTACCGTTGAAACCCCAGAGGGCAAAGGTGGTTCAAATTCTATTTTGGATACATCACTAGGCGGTATTGCTAAAACCAATTTAGATCCTTTCCAAGATTGTCCATTATGAGCAAATGCTTGAATCTCATCATCTCCCCATACAATACGAGTGATTCTAGTGGATTTATGGATCGAAATGCCAACTGAAAGTTTCTCTGCAATTGAGAATGCAGATCCTCGAAAACGTATGGCACCAAATCCAGCAGGGAATCCCATCTCCTGCTCTTCTTTTTCCACTCTAAGCTCATCTGCAAGCTCATTCAAGTAAATGTCATTCGATGGCCAAGTCCAAGCCCCTCCCAAATCAAAACCACGTGGTGCATGCAACCTTCCTCCAACTCTATCACTTCCTTCAATAACTGTGCATGAGCTCATCAATTTCCGGGCGCAAGTAAGCCCTGATAACCCAGCACCTATAATAATTATCGACGACATCGCGCGAATTGCCGAGCACTTTTTTTTTTATTATTGAGCATATTACCACCAGAGATGGATGAAGATGGATTCACAATGGTATTCTCGCCTGCTTTGGTAGATAAACTGAAAGGAGAGGATGCAGAAGAGGAAATTCCTCCGCCTCCAGCCATTATTCCACCCAGAGAAAATACTTACACGACTTTAAGAAGACAGGAATCGTCGACTTTCAAGGAAATACAATCGATGATCGATAGCTTCCCTGTTGAAAACACTGAAAAAAAAAAGTTCCTTGTGCTCGAGAAGAAGCAAAATGTACAAAGTGTCTTGATGAATCAGGCTCGGCATCACACTGCGGCACCTATATCGAACAGTTTAGTGCCTGCATGAACCAGTTTAGAGCATAGTCGATAATTTGAGTCAATATATTTTTATTAAAGTCGTTGCTGCATTTCACTCTCGTATTGATCATTCGATTCCGATTCCTGAAACTATTTCGGTCCTTTTCTCATTTTATAATTATTCCACTGTACTAACATGAAAGTTCGTATGCGAGAAAATTTTATAGAATGAAGAGTGTTACTCGATGCACTTGGGGCTATGTAATAGAATTCATTGCAGGAGAGATTGCTCTCAAGTCGAGATGTGCAATACAATTACAGCGAAAGTTGCACAATATGAATTCAGTCATTTCTCTCAAGGTTGTAGAAATTTTCTGGTTTCGTTTCTTCGTTGATACTTGTTCTCTGGTTTAAGGAATGAACGATTGATAGCTCCTACCAAGACAGATGCTTGCTTACATTACTTTGAGTAAAATAAATCCTTTAATAATAAAATTTGAGCCTATTCTACAAGGAATCGTTTGTTCAAATTCGAAGGGAATTTTTAAATTAAAATTATCCGTTGGGAAATGGGTAGATAGTGTAAACAATAGCGGAATGCTACTGGACACTGCGCGAACGAACAAGGGTCTACTCTCGTATTCCTATATAGATCCGTTGTTTTGCACATTTTAGATAGACTGGAGAACATTGCTGGTGTAGCTTCTCTCCACAGTTACTTTTAATCGAATGGGAGGTGCTGCTTCGAAAGGCCACAGTGCCAATAACTCAAAGCGAAATTCTACTCGTTCGTTACCTAGAGAAGGCTCCCCTGAAATGGTGGGGTTACAACTATATAAAAATGAACCATTCGAAAAGACTTCGTGGTATAACCGTGTGATTTCTATTATAGGAACTGAATCTGTGAGTATCGAGCAGCTGCTTGTTTTGTTGAGGGACAAGTTATCTATAATATCGACTCCTGCCATGCTGAAAGGACTGCAGGAGAATGATTCAACCACTTTGATCCCACCCAGTAGTGTCTTGAGACTGTATTCTGAGACCGTATACAATCCATTCCTAGGAACATTCTTACGGAACGCTATAATCGAAGAAGGACCAACACCTGCATTGTGGACAGAATACACAAAATACGAACAATTAGCGAATACGAAATCACAAAACGGCCGTCGATCTAGTAGCAGCTCCAGTATATCCATGAATGAGATTTCTCCAAGCAGATTTTCTGATTTCGTACTAGGGCACCATAACACTGCGGTAAATCCAGTGTTCTCAGCCTTGGAAGCTTACAACTTGCCACTTACGCACTATTTCATTAATTCTGGGAAACTAATCCAGCAAAAACATGGTACAACTCCAGAATCATATATCAAGATTTTCTGTAGCATGATTACCAGTGGGGTAAAGGCGTTGGAAATCGAAATTTCAGGTGGTGCTGATGGTGAACCGAGGTGCTTCGCTGACACATATCCAGAGAACCAACCCCTAGACTCCCTTCCGCTACTGAAGGATACTCTTTTGGCATTCAAGGAAGCAGTGGATTCCATCAGTAACCATGAAAAACCATTGCATTGCGGAGTATCAGGAACAGAACTAGATTTTGCTCCAGTGATTTTGGTGGTATCCATAACCCAATCTTGCTCACAAGTTCATCAGGAGAAAGCGGCAGAGCATATAAGTGAGATACTTGGTACTAGAATTGAGCTTCCTGTGCTTAACGACGACGCTTCTATTTGGACAGTAACACAGTTAGCAGGTAAAGTGGTACTCTGTGGATTAGGAGTTCCAATAGATGATGCATCAATACCTTCGAAAAACAATCCTACAGTATCTCCAGCTCTTGAGGCACTAATGAAGATTCACACAATCCGAATTCCACAATTGCGACCTTTGCTTGAAAAAGCGACTTCAAGGGCGCAGTTAAAAACTTTATTTCAAGATAAACTCTTGGTAGTCAACGCAGCGGAAGCAGGAACGCATCTAATAGAACTCGCCCCTATTACCGAGATGCTTTTGGTGTTTGTCCAAACTTCTAAGCGAATACGGCTTAAAACCCGACGAAGTAGTTTGTCCTCAAGAGTTAAGGGAAGTTATGAAACCAAAAACATTGATTCGGACACAAGATTCAAAGTCGATTTCTATGAATTGGGGGAAACAGGGAGCATAACTATACGCGAATCAAACGTGAACGAGGACTTGGGTTCAGAGCACGAAGAATTGGAGCCACTAAGAGGGTGGAAATATGGAGCACATATGCTGCCAGTCTGGAATTCAGATGCCACTGACGCGAAATTGATGAATTGGAGTTTATTCACATCCCAGCAAATTGTTTCGGGTTACATTCCAAAGCAGCCTCGAAAATGCCTTTCGTTTTCACCGGATTTCTTTGACTTGTACAACGATTGGAATAAAGACTACCAGCATTCGCTTTTCATCACAGTGATGTCTGCTTCCGGAATTCATCGAAGTCAAGATATACTCCAACCATTCATGAAAATATTTTGCAACAACGGCTCCGGATTGAAGCAAACAGCGATCACCACGGTATGTGAAGATAACGGATACATGTGTCTTTGGGACGAGGTTTTCGAATTCAAATTGGATCTTACAGACACGTCTTCAGCTAGCATTGTCATGTTCGCTATAATGCAGCGCGATGGATGCACTGAAAAGATTATCGCCTGGTCGAGTGTTCCATTGTGGGCGTTAAGAACCGGTACGAGAAGCTTGCAATTGCGGAATCCAACAGGACAATTGATGGACCAAGGAGTTATCCTGGCCAATTTTATTTGGGAGGAAGACATGTATTAGATCACTACAAACTGAGTACATGATCATTCGAATACCCCATCTGTTTAAGCATTCCTCCCAATGGTTTACCCAGCTTATGGTTCTCATTCCCAGTTAATGCCAACATCATACCCGGTGGTCCGCACACAAGCACTGCGGATTTGCTTTGATCTGGAGATGGCAATGATTCTTTCAGGATAGATTCATTCACGCGTCCCTCGAACATATTTGCGACACCTTGGCTTGTAAGGGTTTCAACACAATATGAAATACGAAACGACTCCGGATGCTCAGCAGCCAATGCATCCAATTGCAACTTCAGCAATATGCCATCTTCACTCTTGTTTGCATATACTAATGCTATTTTGGTTTTATCGTTTTTGTTCGCCAGAATAGCTCTGATGATTTGGTACATTGGAGTGATTCCTGTCCCAGCTGCAACCATGCCCAATGAATCTACTGTGTTCTCTGAATAACTCATCGTACAAAAAGGGCCTCTGAACTGCATCGAGTCACCTTCTTTAAGCCTTTGAAACTTGGATGAAAAATAGCCTCCAGTGTATCCCTTAACAATTAACTCGAAGTATCCTGGCGGATCTAAACCGTCCAAAGTGATGGGCGTGTACTCCCGGTAAACCATCGCATTATCAATACACAATACGTGCGACGCGACTGACAGACCAAGATGGTGATCTGGTGTTGGAAGTTCGAATCGTAATAACATGGTGTCTTGAGTCAGTTGAATTTTGGATAATAGAGGACAGCTTAAAGTCACGTTAGGTTGGAGCGCACTGTGAACTGGAGGAGATACAGATGAGAAATGGTATAACGTAGCTGCTAAACCTGTACCTCCCACTGAGGCATACAAAGCATTTCGCAACATCACGAATTCGAGTAGAGTTTTTTTGTAATACCATACTGGTACAATGTACCATGCCACTCCAAACAAGTGTACCTACAATGGCACAGCGCATTTTTACTATTCCCCTTGCTTATTTAAATTAAAACAATCTAAATTTAAATATGAGTATAACTAAGTACATTGCCTAATGAGTGTAGCTTAAGTATGAATACTCTAAGCCGCAATTGAAAACGGCGGTTCTACATCTCTTACTACTATGAAGGACTCCTTGGTAAATCGCAGTTCCTCATTGACGCAATCTGACACAAGTCTTCTAACAAGCTTTTTATTCTGACTTTCGATTCTATCTTTTGTTCTCATGGATGGTTCTTGCAACGCAGGCTTGCTGTGCGAACGAGATTTTGTCAGGAATTCAACTTTCCTCTCTCCTCGAGTAACACAAAAACCAAGGCACTGAGTTTGCGATATTTCAGATCCCATATTCAGATTTGATTCATTTTATTGAAAGAACTCAGAATGTTGGAATTTCGAACGACGAAGGTCGGTTCGTATTTGAATATAACGGCACGGTCCCCTCACTATGCCTTTTTGGAGGGATGGAGCTCGAATTGGTGGAACGCAGATTAGGGAAATCTAGATTTATTAAGGATTGTGAAGATGGTTTTGCAGTTATTTTAACAACAACGGATCCTGGTTTCGATGTGTCGCTTCTCCCAAAACACGGAGATGTAAGTGGAGTCAAGATTCGATTCACCTGCAATTCCATCGAAGTTGTTACGAGTGTTCCTCCTTCGCCTGTAGAAGAATTTGTGAAGCAGAATATAGAAGGAGCAGGCATTGAGTGCACTCGATCTTTTGTGAAATGGATGGATAAGTTAATCGGTGGTTTCAAACCTGTTGAATGGACTTTGCGAGAGCAGGTATTATTGGAAGCAGTTCTGGAAGAATCAATTGGAATGGAAAAGCATGCAAGATGGCGTATGATCTCTCACGCAATTCCAAACAAAACAAAGCGAGACATTATTGTCCGCTTCTTGAAAATTGCGAAACTTGTTAAACCACAAAGGAGCCCCTTAACCTTTGGATGTCTGGAGCTCAACGCAGCAAAAAGCACTCGATCAAGCACTCGCAAAGTTCCCCTCGACTCTTCCCAAGGTGCAAAGATGGAAAGCAATTGGGAAAGCTGTGCCAGGAAAGAATGTTAGGAGCTGTGTAGAGCGCTTCAAATCCATTCGTAACAAACTGTTGGAAGGTAAGATACAGGAAGCTGTCAAAGAACATGAGGAGAGATTTATTCTACCGAATTTAAATCCTATTCCTCGCGGTGATACTCTCGTATTACAAAAACTCTTTCTTTCTAAAGTTGGTTGGTGCTATGTGGAATCTATCACTGTTCAGTGTTCCGAGAGTAATAATGTATGCATGCAAAAAATTACATGGCAAAAAAGGACAACTTTTAATTCTGAAGATGCCTCTATTTTGTTTCTGCCCTGTACGATTCATTTGAATTCTGGCGGTGTAAGTGGCTATGTTGATAGCATCGGTGTCAGCATTCGAAGTGTTCTAGAAATCACGATGGTACTTTGCTGTCTGGAATGCAATGCACTTCTAGTTGTTGAAAGTATTAAAGCATCTTGCATGAAAGAAAGTCACTGCCATAAATGCCATTCTAAAATGCGAGTGTCGTTTGTGTCGACAGAACTTAAAGGCAAAGTTGCAAAAGATGAAGTAAAGACACTTCCAAAGGAAGGAACATGTCACCATTATATTAACAGTCATCGATGGTTGTGGTTCCCATGTTGTGGTAGTGCATACCCCTGTGATATCTGTCATGAAGAAGTATGCAGTGATCGCACTTGGGCCACGCGTCAACTGTGTGGGTATTGCTCGTTGGAACAACCCTACTCTGCGAACAAGCCTTGTATTGGGTGCGGCAAGCATATTGGTTCAGGGCAGAGTAAATCCAGGCATTGGGAAGGGGGAGCCGGCTGTATAGACCAAACTTTGATGTCAAAAAAGGATAGCAAAAAATTCAAAAATTCGAAGTTGAAAACTAAATCGAAGAAAGAAGGCCGCACAGGCCCTAAAAATCCTCAAAAGAAAGAATAACTGATCATTTAATTTTAATTAAAACTGGATTTAATTCAAAAGAAAGAAACCACGCGATCGAACAAGAAAGAAATGCCGTGTTAAAAAAATTGATATCGAAATTTTCGCGGCATCATCTCCGACTCCTATCATTCTATTAGTATAAATAATAGTATCCAAAAAAGAGCGCGGTATCTTCTGGATAAAGAAAACTTGGATATTTTGCGAGCGCAACGGTTCCACGCCAAAATAGAATTATATTCATTCAAACCGGAATTGCTCCAAATATATTTAATCCGATTGCTAAATAAGTCTTCTCTTCATGATTGAGCCATTGAACCCGTTTGTAGCTCCAAATCAGAGCGGTCTAGTAATAGATCCAGAAATCGCCTCTCAATTGCTGACTAATGTGCCAATGACTCGATTGCAATTTTTTACTGATATTCAGAAAATAGGAGAAACGTTTGATGAAATAATTGAACTGGCAGTGAGATGTGAAAAACTGCAACATGCATCAGTCCTCTTGAGCAATAGACTGAAAAGGATCTCGGACATGCAGCAAAATCCAAGCAGTCGAGTTACTACACAGCGACGCAAACTCATTGAATGTATTTCAGACATATCAGAGAGTGGATACCCGTGTGGACTCGTCAGTAAAGTATTGAACAATATTAAAGCATCTTTGATGCTACAAACAGGAAGCCAACTGAGAGCCACTTTCGAATCTCTACTGTATTTGCATCTTAGTATATTTCATCCTACGGTAGCTGGGAGGAAACAAGAGATAGAATGGACTTCTGACCAACTTGCAATTGTAAAAGTTGAGCTCGTAGCTATGAGGCAGGTTTCGGCTATGGATGTGAACGACCTAACTCAGTTAGTTCGGATTCAAAATAGTTCACAAGTTGAGACATACAAGAAACGAAAATACCAAGAACTTCTTCCAAGTACTGCTTGATCCATAATCTTAACACGAAACCATGAGAGTTCTCACAGTATTTAATTGTATTCATTATGAGCACCTAGATTTCTTCATTTTTCCAAGTAGTAAATATACAAGGCATATTCATTTGCATTTTCTAATTACTATCTGAACACAACCAAAATCAATATCTTCAAAAAAATTAACAAGACCACCATTCGCTAATTTCTTATCTTTAAAAAACAAAAGTGTGTTCTTTATTTCACGGGATTGAAATCATTGAATACGTGTGAATTTGAATTCATTTTTGAAGGTGTTGTCTTTTTTAGGGTTCGGTGCAACAGCGTATTTGTGTGGAATAATTAGATTTAATTCGGTTGTTCCATACAGGCCGACAAACTAATGCGAGGTCTCTTTTGTATCTTCCGACTTCGAATGTGCAATGCCGCATCAGTAATGATGATTTCCAGTTGTACTTAAATCAGACGTTTAGACAGCCGATTCCCGGTTTGAAACACATTGAGTTTTGCCCATTTTGTGAAAAAAAAAGACAAGAAGGTTCTGTTTGAAGGAGGCT
>Ga0105055_10012861_pt1 | contig 10122 bp, 5 predicted proteins | sample BON03_FD_78090 | JGI IMG/M metagenome (GOLD analysis project Ga0105055, IMG submission 78090) | Freshwater microbial communities from Lake Bonney liftoff mats and glacier meltwater in Antarctica - BON-03 | ecosystem: Environmental > Aquatic > Freshwater > Ice > Glacier meltwater | place: Lake... | reverse complement strand
GCTAAATCAAACCGAATTACAAAACCTTGCACATCTACTCGCAAACCAACTCCAGCTCCCATGCCTAATTCATTCATAAAGTTTGATGTGAATTTGTCTTTTCCTCCAAAAGCAGGATTTGCTAAAGAGTTCCAAACATTACCTGCATCCGCAAAAACAGCACCTTTAAAAAACGAATAAATAGGAAAACGATATTCTATATTTGCTTCTAAACGAATATTACCTGTTTTATCGAAAAAAGAACTTGTTCCTTGTGCATTTGGATCATCATCTTCATTATATGTTCCTGGACCTAGAGACCGTATATTAAATGCACGAACACTATATGGACCTCCAGAAAAATATTGTTTTACAAACGGGACCACATCAGAATTACCATACGCCAAACCGTAGCCAGCAAATAATCTTGCTGCAATTGTTTGCTCATTATTCTTCCCAAAATTAAAGTGATATCTTGTATCAATATCTAATTTTGCATATTGCGCATACTCCAAACCTAAAAACTTTTTAGAACCATTATCACCTTCTCTGCCCAATAAACTAATGGAATTTCCTGCAGTATCAAATGTAGATTGTAAATAAAACTGATTCGTTTTACTCGGCTCTAACATTTCATTGTAAGTAAAAGAAAATGTTAATCCACTTATAAATTGTTGCTCAAAACTGCGTTCTAAAAATGGATTATTTCTCAATATTTTATCAAAATCTGCAGTTGTATTCGATAAACTAGTGTAGTTTACAGAAATGGGATTAAATTCATACGTGATGTATTTATTAGCGTTCCAAGCATACCCAAACAACGCGCTTCCAGATAATAAGGTGTATAATTGACTTCTGCTTAAATAAGTTGCGCCTAAACTCATTTTTGTTTTTGGAATAGAATATTCGAAAAAATCTTCATTAATTGAAAAGGGAGCAAGTACTCTTGGGAAAATTAACTCTGTTTTTAATTCCAATTCTAAACTACTTAAACCCGAATTATTACCGCTAGAAATTTGTGTTTCATAACCAATTCCTGTGCTTATATTTAGCGTTTCTCCTCCTTGAAATAAATTTCTATTACTGTATGTTAACGCCAATTTTGGTCCTGCAAAATTGTTCGATTTTGTTACTGCTTGTAATTCTGCACGAATGGCTCTTTTGGTTAATGGCGATAAGAAAATGTTTGCTTCTAAACCACCTAAACTGTCTCCCGCAATTGTATCTAACTCTTTGTATTGAATATTTACGTATTTGTAAGCACCAATGGATGATAAACGTCTCGCAGTATTTTTAGACGTTAATGGGTTGTAAAAATCGCCTTCCTTAATCGTAACAAAATCGTTTAAATATTTTGGTTTAAAAAACACGGTATCTTGATGAAAACTTTTATTCTTAAAACGTGTTTCTTTTACTTTTGTAGAATCGTTTAAACTGTAATTTGGATAAATGTTTACTTTTTTAACTTCATACGGTATCGTAGATTTAGCAGGAACTTTTGCTTTTAATTTCAAAAACAAATCAAACTTTTTATTGTTATACTGATTTGTATCTGCCTCAAAAATCAAAAAATTCGGATTAAAATTATAGTATCCTTTTCGTTTTAACTCGTAATCTAACCGTTCACGTTCTTGTTTTAAATTCCCCAAATCAAAACGCATATCTTTTTTAAAAGGCGAAGCTGTAGTAAGACTTTTAATGGCGGCATAAATTGGCGCAATCATACTATCTACTTTGTATGCTTCCATTTTATAAGGCGCAGGAACTTTTAAAGTATAAATGATTGATGCTTTTTTCTCTTTTTCTTTAAAAGCAGATTCTGTAGCGCTATAGAAAAAACCGTAATTTTCTAGTCTATTTCTCAAAATATCTTCTACTTCTATTTCATTTACATCAGATTGATAAACGGGTTCTTGCCCTAGTTTCTTTGCTATCCATCTGGTTATAAAACCAGGGTTTTCTTTCTGATTTTTATAATAAAAATACAATCCAAAATGCACTCCTAAAAATTTAGAATTGGGTTCTGGACGAAGCACCGATTCTAAATCTGCTTTTAATTCTTTTGTTTTTTGCACTGTAGAATCTATTTCCATTTCAATTGAAGCGCCTGTATATAAGCGTTCATCTTCTGGAATGTGTTTTTTAATGCTACAGCCGTAAATAAATAAAATTACAACAACTAAAATACCGATATGTTTATAAGATGCCTTCAACGTTTAATTCTTTTTCTTTTCTGAATTTTCAGTATTTTTTTCTTCTGATTTTTCTCTTTCTACTTTTTCTTTCTCTTTTTCCTTTTTATCCTTTTGGGTATTGAAGATTGAATTCCAAAGTTGCCTAAATTCATTAAACTCTTTAGTGAAAATTAATGAAATTCCGCTTACAATTGTTTGTCCATCAATTACATTTTCGAACTCACTTTTTCTGAATCCTTTTAAACGATACCTGCCATCCTCAGTGATTTTGTATTCCAAACTTACGTTTCCAATCAGCGGTGTTTCCTTTCCTGTTTGATCACTTCCTTGAATATCAATTTCACTTCCAACACGAACTGTAAAACGGTCATTAAATAATTTTTTCTGTGCAGCAACATCCAACTGTGTTCTATCTGTAGGCGCACTTCCTTGGTAATCTGTAAAACTATTTAATCCAAAATCTAATTCAATTCCAGAGCCTCCTAAAATTTTATCAGAAAAGGCATTTAATTGTCCAGAAACGGCATCGTTTAAATTGTCTCTTGCTATGGTTGCAAATCCACCAGAACTACCATCGCTTCCAGCATCTGGATAAAATCGATTTAAAACTAACAAAGAAAAAACTTGTCTGTTTAACTCGTCTTCTTGTTGATTTACTTGTTGAACTCTACCATAAACTTGACCACCAATTGCACCTCTTTCTTCTTTTGGCATGTCCAAATTAAAAGATATTTTTGGTTGAAGTAATTCACCATCAATATTTAAATACACATTAAATGGTAATTTCTGTTTGAATTTATTAGCTACAGAAGCATCTTTTCCAGAAATTTGAGCAGCCATTAAAGGTGATGCAGAAGTTTCTAAATTGTAGATGGCATTTACGTCTAACTTCGCATCTAAAGGATCTCCAGACCAAGAAACTCTACTTCCTGGTGCTAAAGAAAACTTTCGATCTACTAAATTGTATAAATTCAATTCATAATGCCCGCTAGAAACTTCATAAACTCCAGTTAAAGTAACTCGTCCATTTGGTATCATCGTGAAAATAAAATCGCCTTCACCAGAAACTTTAAAATTATCTCCAGTCTCTTCATTTATTACTATGGTAACCGCAGCTTCTTTGTTGATATTTAATTTCGCTTTTAAATCTATACCCGTAATTATTGCTGTTTGCTCTTCTGTTTTTGTTAAAATTGCATCAGGATTTTCTCTATTTACAAAAACCACAACTCCGTCTCTTTCTTCAACGTTTGCATAGCTAGATGGAACTACATAAGTTATGTCTGTTTCTGAACCAACAGTAAGTTCTGCACTTAATTTAGGAATTTGTAAATCTCCAGTTAATTTTGCATTTGCATCAAAAGAAGCTTTTCCATAAAGTGTTGCATTGTCTTCTTTTTCAGCATTTAACACTGTAAAATTATTGGCTTTTACATCTAAATTAAATGACGGATTTAAAAAACTCTTTGTATTTATTTCTCCAGAAATGACTAAAGAATTTTTATTTGCATCTAAAACCGTAAAATTAGATAGCTGCAAGCCGCTATTATCTACAGACAACATTTCGTTTTGAAGCGTGAATTGTGTATTCAGTTTTGTTACGTTAAAACTTGCGTTTGTAAACTTTAAATTCCCGTTATAATTTGGTTCAGAGATATTACCCGTAACCTTAAAACCTCCAGAAAAACTCCCGCTAGTTTCCTTAATTTCTCCAAGTGATAAGGTATTTAAAGCATTCATTTTAAATTCATTTATCACTAAATCTAGGTTCAGATTTGCATTATCATTGGTTACAAAATAATCACCTTTTAAATTCAAATCTACATCACCACCGTTTAATTTTGCATTAAAATCATATTTACTTCCGCCTAAATATTTTGCGTTAATTTGTAATTTTCCGAAGTTGGTTTTCAAAAATTCAAGTTCACTAATGCTCATATCTGCAATAATTCCTGTCTCTGTAAAAGGTTGCTCTAAAATGAAATTTCCATTTAATATTCCCTTTGCAATTTCTGTTTCGGGATTCAAATAACTAAAAAACTCACTAATTTTAAAATTTTGATACTCTACAGCAATATGGTCTTTGGTAACTCCAGAAAATTGATCTGTAATTTCTATAGATTGATTCTCTTTACTGATTTTAAAATTAGAAAAAGCCAACTTATCTTTCGTTAAAACAACTTGATTATCTTTAGGAATCAACCACTTTTTTTTGTTTAAAATTAAGCTATCTGAATTTACAGTTAGCTTTAATTCATCTCTATTTCCAGTAATTTTTGTATTGATGTTCATTAGCTTCTTACCTTTGTGAAAACCTAAAAAATTAAGAGATAATTCGTTGTTATCTTGACTTCCAGTAATTACTGTTTTTGGAACATCTAAAGGACCTGCTGTGATATTTTTAAAACCTAAATTAAATTTAAAATCATCTTGATCTGTATTCATGGAAAAAGCAAAACTATCCAACTTATTTCCACTATAATTTATGTGTGGCGCAGTTATATTTGCGACTAATTTTCTTTCTTTTTCATTAAAATCTATAGCAAAATTAATGGTATCTAAATCTCTTACATTTACCAAAAACACTTCTTTTATTAATTCAGTTTGTGTAATTTTACCCTTTAATTTTAAATTTACTGGATTTACAATTGTGTCACTAAACTTGGCGTCTCTGTAAAAATAACTCCAAACATGACGTTGAATTGCTTTGCTAAATGTTTGCGGATCTGTATTGGACTCTAGATTTAAATTGATCAGTTTATTTTTAATAGCCACAGCAGTTGTGTCTTTATTTATAAGCGCTTTTGCGGTTATTAAACCAACCAAATACGTTCTGTTGTCATAAATAACAACACCATCTTTAACTTTGGCTTGAATTGTAAAATCTTTTACATTTCCCTTGAAATCGAGAGAAATATCCATTCCTGTTTTTACTTTACGACTTATTAAGCCCAAACTTTGTAAATCTGCTCCAGTAACATTTAAATTTACGTTTGCTTTTGTTGATATGGAATCTAAATCTACAAAAGCATTTAAGGTTGCATTTAAGTTTTCATCTTTATAGTTAGATGTTATGTTTCCTTTTCCACTTTTAATATCGCCGTTTATTGCTAAATCTTTTATTGCATAGTTTTCTAATTGAAATTTAAAAATGTTGGTATTTATTGTCGCATCTAAAGTATTGATGTTTTTTCCGCTTCCTTTCGAATTTACTGTTACTGATAATTCACCAAATTTTGGATTCATTAGCAACTCACCAAGATTGTAATTTTCAATAGCCAAAGCAATCGTATAATCTATGATTTCCTGATTTTTGAATGCTCCTTTTACCGTTGCAAAACCTTGTGAAGTGGTAATTTTTGCATCTGCTTTTAAATCGTTTAAAGCACCTTTAATATTTCCATTAATTACAATTTTTTCTGGCAAACGAACACCTATTTGTTTTTCATCTACAATTTGTAATAAATCTGCTCGCTTTGTTTCTGCTTTTAAATTCGGAATATTTAGTTGCAGTAAATCTGGTTTTGTACTATTTTTAATATTTCCATTCAAAGCTATTTTTGTTGATGAACCCCAGTTTACATTTGTTTTAGAAATGTTTAAATTTGCTAACGTTCCGTTTACATTTACTGCTCCAAAAAGTTGTTTTTTGCTTAATTTATTTACATATTGGTTTTGTTTTAATGCTGGTTGAAACGTAAATAATTCATCTAAAAATATTGAAAAACTGGGCAAACCTACTTCTACTCTAGTGTTTTCTGGTAATGAAATTAATTGAGAAAGTGATACGTATTTTACATTTGCAAAACCAGAAATTTCACTTTTATTTAAAGCGATATTTAAATCAGAAATTTCTAATTCTTTGTCTGTTATTTTTGCATTTAATGCGAAATTCTTCAATCTAAAACCAGACTTTTCTTCGAAGTTAAATTCAGACATTTCTAAACCTGCTTTTCTATCTTTTAAGAAAATATCTGATGCTTTTAAAGTCAGTTTTTCTAATGCAATTACATTTGGGTTGAATCTATTTTGCTGCACTTTTGCATCATCAACGAAATAATTAATGTTGTTATTTTCGAAATCAATTTCATCAACGGCAACAATTAAATTTGGCCAGATTATTTCTGATGAAGTAGTCTCCTTTACCTTTTCCTCCGAAGTTGAAACGGTTGTAGATAATGAAGTTTTGAATAAAATATCAGAATTTTTAAGCTGAATTGTATTCAGTTTAAAACTGTTATTTGCTAAATTAATTTCAGGAATTTCCGTATAAAATCGCCCAATTTTTACATCAGCAAGGATTTTATTTTCTTGAGATTCGTAATATGCGCTCACATTATTTATGGTAATACTATTTGCCGACAAAAAAGGCAAAGAACTTTTTTCTGTTGACGACTCTGTTGCAATTGGTTTTTGAACAAAATTAATATCTGAATCAGAAATTAAAATTTCATCAGCTTTAAAAATCATTTTTTCAAGGTCGATACTTTCCATTTCGACATCTAATTCACCAATTTTATAACGACTGTTAATTCCGATGACATCATCATTAAAAATAACATCAATATCTTTTAAATTAACATCACCAGTACTAATGTTTGGAGAAGTTGTAGTTGTGTCTTGAACAGTTTCTGTAGTCGTATTCGATGCAAAAGCATCAATCAAAAACTGAAAGTTATATCCAGAAATTGTGTCTTTTCTGATAATATTTGCGCGTAAACCGTTCCATCGTAAATTATCTACACCAATGGATTTGCCTGTAATTGTTGCCCAAAGCGGAATTGTAGCTTCTAACGAATTGGAATAAATCAAGGTGTCTCCTTTTTTGTCTTCTAAATACAAACTATCTATTTGTAAACCACCTGTAAAGGTTAGAAATAACCGTTTTATTTCAACTTTAGTATTTGTTTTATCAGAAACATAAGAAGTTGCCTTTTCTACAATAATTCCTTGTCCCCAAGGGCTTCTTATAAAAAGCACAACCAGACATAAAAAGACAAGAATACCAAGAAGAACACGTACTATTCTTCTTAAAAAACGATATTTTCTCTTTTTAACTTTTTCTGACACAGTATTTCACAATTTTCGATGCAAATGTAACTTGCTAATTTCAGTAAAATTGTCTTTAAATAATAATTTGTAACTCTTTTGCGAATAATTTAGATTATACTAATAAGTATCACTATTTACCGACAAAAGAATCAAGACCGTTTACTGAATCTAGTTCAGCACAAGTCACTTTTAGAATCAAGAAACAAGACTTGCAGCTAACTATCTGAAAAATAGAGATATTTCAAAATAGAAATTGTTTTGTTTGTCTTTTTAAAGTTATCGCCAAATTCAAGCTAATATTTAAAAACGACTCTAAACTGCACTATTTATTGATGCTACTGAAATTAACTTGTGCTGAACTAGATTCAGTAAATAGTTTTAATCGGACAACAATGAATAAGTATAGAAAAATTTGATTTTTATTCAAAATAAACACCTTCTGTAGTAAAAGAGAACGATTTACTTGCCAAACCACCAATCATCACTGCTTGAAAAAGCGGATTCAATTTTTTACTTCCGTACCATTCAATCACAAAATTTGCACCAGAACCTCCACTGTTATCTTGCTCTGCAACTACATATTCTATCGTTTCAAAGGTGTTTAGATAAATTGGATTTTCTAAATATTTTTTCACCAATTTACCTTCAGTATTAAAATAATCGTAACTAATCAGTCTTAAATTTATGGGAACTGTTTTAGAAAGATGTTAGGTTGTTAACATTTTTAATTACCTTATTAATAAGGTTTTGTTTCTGTTCGTTTTGAAATTAAAAAAGCAGTAGATTTATTCACATCGGTTAACAACTTCTTGTGTTTTTCTTGATAATCCATGGTTTTTTTATGGTAGTATTTTGGCTATATTGTAGGTACTTTGAACAAAGCTATTTTTTTGTCAACAAAGCCACCATATCAAGAGTTGTATACAACGTTTCTTTCTCTCGCAAGACGTGTAAAGGAGCTGGAAGGCTCTTGGCAAACCAAAACCAAGAATTAATCAAAGAGAATCAAGGTTTAATTAAAGAGAATCAAATTATAATAAAGCAAAATCAGTCACTTTTAAAAGAGAATAGAGAGTTAAAGGATACATTATTTACCTACGAAAATCCAAAAAACAGTCGCAACAGCTCCATGGCACCTTCAAAGGATGAAAATTATCCTAAACCAAATCAAAGTTTACGCAAATCATCTGGTCGAAAAGCAGGCGGTCAAAAAGGAAGAAAAGGCAAAACTTTAGAGATGACAGCTCATCCCGATGAGATTATTGAATTAGTACCTAATTATTGTACTTCTTGTGGAAACTCTTTGCAAAATATGCCTTTTAAAAAAGAACAATCCCGTCAAATAGTTGATATACCGCCTGTCAAGGCTGTTTTTAAAGAGTATCAAATTTTTAGTAAAATTTGCAATTGTGGGTGTAAATCTACCGCAGATTTTCCGTCTGGAGTAAACACTCCTATTAGCTCTGGCGAAAATATAGAAGGACTCGTCGCATATTTTCATGCGCGTCAATTCTTACCTTTCGCAAGAATGCAAGAAGTGTTTAACACTGTATTTAATATCAATATTAGTGAGGGTGGAATCCATTGTTTGTTAAATCGTTTTTCCGACAAAACAAAACCTATTTATAAAATTATAAAACAAAGAGTCTCTAATAGTGCTGTTATTGGTGCAGATGAAACAGGCGCAAAAGTAAACGGAAATACACAATGGTTTTGGACTTGGCAAACACCGAAGCTAACCTATATTACGCATTCAAAAAACAGAAAGGGCGAAACGGTAAAGGATCATTTTCCAAATGGATTTCCTAATAGTACCCTAGTACATGATGGATGGAAACCACAACTAAATACACTTGCTAAAAATCATCAAAGCTGTTTGCCTCACTTGCAACGCAGGTTAAATTACTTGAATCTAAAATATAAATCTGCTACTTTGGGGCTTGATTTTTCTAAACTTCTCTATGAGGCTTTAGAACTTAAAAAGACACTGTCATTTCAACATAAAGAGTACACTATTGAGCGCGCAAAAATAATCCAAAAACTCCAATACTTATTAGAAAAACCGCCTGATAAAACGCATAAAGAACTCTTTAGCTTTTATAAACGTATGCGTGGTGAAAGACAACATCTATTTACCTTCCTTTTCCTTAAAAATGTGCCTGCAGACAATAATGCTTCGGAGAGAGCTATTAGAAATGTAAAGGTCAAACAAAAAATATCGGGGCAATTTAAAATTGAACAAGCTGCACAAAATTTTGCACAAATACGTTCGGTCATAGACACCATAATTAAAAATGGGCTTAATGTCTTGGACGGATTGGCACTTATCGCTAAATTTGAATTTCAACTAAAAGACTGATTAGTTACGTAGATTTATATAAATAACTTATTTTCATTATATGATATTAAAATCGGACTATTTAGTTGTACTATTTCTTTGTTTTTCCATTCAAATAACTTGCCAAATTCCAAATGGATATTATGATTCTGCTGAAAATTTAGCGGACGATAAACTCAAATATGAGTTAAATCAAATTATAGATAATCATATAGAGTTCGATTATACGGATTCAGATACAGACGTTTGGGATATTTTAAAAGAAACCGACAGAGACCCTAACAATTCGGATAACGTGATTCTTATATATTCAGGGATATCGGTAAATGCTTCTCAAGAATATAATAATGCAAATGGTTGGACGAGAGAGCCTATTTGGGCAAAATCACTTGGAGATTTTGGAATCTCTATTGGAGTAGGAACCGATGTTCATGCCTTAGACCGCTAGATAACACGACTAATAGTATAAGGAGTAACCGCTGTTTTAACAATTGTACTACTTGTGAAGATATTAAAGATAAATGGGGAAATACAACGGGTTCTAAAAAAAATGCTAAT
>Ga0105055_10012859_pt1 | contig 10123 bp, 8 predicted proteins | sample BON03_FD_78090 | JGI IMG/M metagenome (GOLD analysis project Ga0105055, IMG submission 78090) | Freshwater microbial communities from Lake Bonney liftoff mats and glacier meltwater in Antarctica - BON-03 | ecosystem: Environmental > Aquatic > Freshwater > Ice > Glacier meltwater | place: Lake... | reverse complement strand
CATCAGGAGAAATATAATGCGAATTCAGTGATTCCACATAATGTTCTTGCTTCTGATTACCTCACGGATTGCCATCAGGCTCTTTTCTTTCAACAAGATACTCTTGTTTATTAAAAAATTAGCATTTGATGGCTTTTATCCACTACTAGTAGTTTTAAAAAAATCGATTTTTGTTGTTGTTTAAAAAAAAAAAATTAAACACAACAAAAATCGATTTTTAAAAGCACTAGTAGTGAATAAATTTAATGATGCGTTAATTGTGACGACCTTCTTGAGGAGCTATTAACTGCAGTTAAATATGAGTGTTCTACAATAAGGGGAGAATAACCGAATCGTATATTTCGGGAATAGTAAGTTGACAGCACTAGACATAACGAATATTGTAGGTACGAAGAAAAGGCACGTGAATTGAAAGAGCTGCCTGACTAGGACCACCTTAAAAGAAACTGAAAAGGTTCAGGGAAATCTTATCCCAACTAACAAGTGACGTTCAGGGGTTTCCAGTACTTGAGAAAGATCAGCAGGAACAATTGTGAATTGAACCAGCTGAATGTTTACTGTAAAATGCAGCTCCCAGAAGCATGTCCATTATAAATCCATTTCACGAATTCCGTTTACTTGGAAAGGACATATTTGCAGTCAAACGCCATAATATTTTTAACTTTTAGGGGACTTGAGATCATCTTAAGTGGACTGCGAGCAGTTCACTTCTGGATCACGCGAGGCCCGACCCTATAAGCTAATTTATTTTTAAGCCATATCTACCCAACCGGTTAGCGTATTATTTAATTAATTAATAATGCAACAGCCATTGCTCAGGAAGTATATTTGGAAACTTAATCATCAAATTTCCAAAATTCCCTTCGGCCTTGAAATCGTCGTGAGGGTGGTCTTGACCCCCATGTGCTGGATTTACCCGGTCGATGGTCTACTAAGAGCGGTACAGATATCCTGCCTTTATCCCCATACACATACCAAAGGTAACGATCCAATCCAGACTTATCATCAACCTTACGCGCTAATTCCTCTCCAAGGCCCTTCATGAACATTTCAGCGGTGGATGCTCTAATCGCAACACCGTATGAACCCGATGAATCTGCTGCCTTGTACAAGAGTTCGTCACCTTGTATAGCATTCAGTCCCTTGCCTGTCACTCTGTGCCCTCCTAATAATATCATTTCTGCTTCTGGGTCTGAATCGAACCTTTGCTTTAAATCGTCAGGCCATACTGTATCGGGGAACGGCACACCATCGTCTTCAAATAAAAGAACGTAATCAAACGAATCTCTGTTTTGTAAATGCATGAAAGTAGCTAAAATCTGGTAAAAACAGGCGAAAACTCCCATTGAACGAAGTGTAGGGCTATTTTTGAAACATAAATGTGTGTGTATTGTTTGATTTGGCCAGGCAGCGTCCCATTTGTTATAGAAATCACTCAGTCTATCATCATCACCAGGAATGCTTATAACAGCAGAATAGTATTTATTGGAATCTGAATCAAGTTTGTGGGTGAACGCTTGGCTATCAGCGATCTCTAGTTCAGGAAGTTCAACTATTGGCTCGAAAGAAAACATTTCATTATATGCAAGTATGGAAGAACAAAGAATCGTGAGAAGAAGAATAAGCAATAGCAATCGGACGCTGCGAGCTCGTGAATCGAAAACAATCATATTTATGAAATAGTTTTTGCTAAATAATGAAGTACCACTCACACTCAAAAAATTGTTACCCGTGGTTAGTAATGAATATAACAATAGAAGTAATTTGGTTCGTGTCAAACATCATGAACGTCTATCGAGTAGTGTTAATTGTTCTTACCATGCAAGTCCTATTTGTTTTCTGTCTCGTTTTCATTTTCTCGAGTCTGAACGAAATTACGAGGGTAGAACCAGCACTATCAAAAGGAGTGTTTATCATGGTACTTTCAGGAAGATATAATTTTGAAAATCGTGACAACATGCGTCAGGTGGGTTTGATGAAATATCATAGTGATAGCATAACGGTTAAATTTATTATTGGAAACAGACCCTGCCAAGTTCCTTTGGCACTACGTTCGACCCCTTACACATGTATTGGAGGACGCGAAACCGATGCATTTAAAACCGAACTGCAACTATTGAACGACAATGTTACTGTTGAGAAACTCAGATTTAATGATATTGTCGAGGTAGACATGATTGATTATTATAGGAGCTTACCCAAGAAGTTAAAATTAGCTTACAAGTGGGGTGTAGAAAACACCAATAGCGAATGGTTTTTCAAGATAGACGACGATTGCTTTTTCAACAGCGGCGTTATCGATGACTACTTTAGTTCCCTCAGGTATGAAGATAAATTGGTTTTGATTGGAAATATGGTTATAGGCGCTGAAGTCCCAACTTCGGGTAAATGGATGGAATTAGATTACAGAAAACCAAAATATCCACCATTTCCCAAAGGGTCGCTTTCCCATGTTGCTAATCGGCGATTTGCAAATTATGTAGCTGATCATGTTGATGAGTTATTCGAGTACCAGGGAGAAGATGTTAGCACCGGAATTTGGGTTGATGAAAACATACCAAATGTTTCTATAATAAACGAACAGGTTCTTTTATCATCAAAAGTATTATGCAATAAGAATACATCCTGGGCATGTGGTCATGATTTGAAATTACACGAATTGAAGAGTCTTGTTACCTTGTGAATTCTCATTCGAACATAGTAGTACTGGTACTATATTCTAAAATGGTCTTAATTCTACACCTTTCGCTGCCAAGTAGTTCTCCATCTCCTGCTGTATTAATATTCAAGCACCAATTTTATCTAGGATTCATTCGTACGTCCTTATAACTGAATCTTTGAATTTTGACGTGAGCAAAAATGGTATCAATTACCTGGCATTTTGAAAGTAACTTATTAATACCAAGTAAATAGAACCAGTAGTAGACAGAAGCTACAAACCGCTGACTTATTTAATAAAATACGGTACAGTTGTGCCAGGTAAATAAAAACAAAGGAATAAGAATCTTGTACATCTGTACATTGTAGAAAGAAACAGATGAAACAAGCAAAGGCATTATTAGGCAACCATGAATTTGATTTTGGAGATGTTTCGGGGGACTCTCCGTATATATTCAAAAGATAAGCCATCAAATGCTTCTTATTTTAATAATAATAAACAAGAGTAAAGATGGAAGTGACATGTTGCGGCCTGTGCCAATTGGAGATCATTCTTAGCCTACCGTAAGTGCACTGTACCTTATGCTCGCTATTTCTGAATTGGTTTTGTAGATGGTTCAAGTGCGTTGAATGCAGCTCATTACCTATATGCTACGTGTGTTTCGCATCCGGAAAAGAGAACGAGTGCCACCGAAACAGCCACGCTTATAAAGTTGCACCATGTCCTGATTTACCGGTATTTACTGAATTATGGTCCAGTAGAGAGGAGGAAGGATTGCTGGATGGGGTTGAAAAATGCGGCATTGGCAATTGGGAAGGAGTGTCGGAGTCTGTTGGTAGCAAAGATGCCTCCATGTGCAAAGAACATTATCACTCGATGTACCTTGCTGATCCAAAGCACATTTTAGATCAGATAAAGGATGAAATTCGAGAGAGAGAAAATGAAATGGTTGACACAGACCGTGTCTTGCGTGATATAAATAAGCGTTTAATACACATGTCTGGTGTGAAGCTCGTAAGTACCATTCTTGGTGTGTAGTCTAGTTTCTGATCTCAATAAAGGCCGGGTATTTGCCCTTTCGAGATGACTATGACCGTGAATTCCTCAACTGTGCAGAGTCGTTGCTAGTACCACTTTCATTTACAGAAGACGACATAGCTGCAGTTCATCACATTTCTGGAAAGCGTACCCTGGCGCTGCAAAGCAAGCTGGATAGTATAGAAGACTATAATTGCATGATAAGGGAACGAAAGCACAGGAAAATAATGGTGAAGAACGCCTCGTTGCTGGACGACGCGAAGCACTGGACACACAAACCAATGACCAACGAAGAATCGTCTGTCCGGGAGGCCTTGCGAGTATTTGAGAGATTCAGCTCGCACTGGGAGCATGAACGGTTGGTTATTGGCTTGACTAAGGAACTAAAGCTTTCTAGACAAACTGAAAATGCAGAAGTTGGGCTGTCGCTTTTTTCTTGTGTTTCGGACATTTCGAAGTCAACTGTATATAACAATTGTGGCGCGAACGATGTTGATGTTCTCCGGGAATCAGAACGAGCAGCCGCAAAATATTTGAAGATCAAAGATGAAGACTTCATGAAACTGAAATCGCAACTCATGAATCAAGTTCGTTCCTGCGCTTCACCGATGGAGCAAAAAAGTGTTCAACTTGAAATTACCAAAAGTCGAAATTACTTACGATGCAAAGTCACATGTCGTGACACACCTTTAATTGTCTAATAAGCAACTGCAGTTTTTATAAACGTGCCTTTTTTTGAAATTTGAATCAACAATTATTTTTATAAAATCTTACTTTCAAATCCAAGTGCATAAATTCTATATTTGAAACGTTTTTTAAGTAAGCATCAAGCAGTATTTGCTAATCTTTCCTGTTTTTCCAGTCAGAAATTGGATCGTAACATAATCCTGATAAGGGGAGGGAAGGCCCGCTTCCAAAGTACCGTCAACAATATTACAAGGGTCGCCACGATACCCACTCACCAAGTTATGCGCAGTTCCTTCTTCCACTATGTGATCACGATTTAGAACCGCTTTAGCCCCCGCAACAAGTGGCGTGGTATATGTGAGATCAGGCCGAGAGTAAACAGAAGTCTGAGGCGGTGTGTAAACAGTAGCTTGAGGCGGTATGTCAACAGTAGCTTGAGGTGGATCATCGAACGGGTTACCCCATGCAGAACTACTAGCCGGTTTCTTCTCTGTTGCATCCAATGCTGCAACAAACATATCTCTTCCACTAGCATTTTGAGATGCGAGTGTTGGCGGAGGAGGGGGACTCTTCTTAACAGCACGACGAGTTAAGTCATCGTCGTCCTTGGTGTTATGGCCTGCAGGGGCAGTGGCTGCATGATAGACGAATGCCTCGTTTCCAACTGGACTTGAATCTGGTTCAGAAGCATCATCGAGATCAAGCAAATCCTCTTCTTTCAAAATATCTCGGATTTCATAGTCAACAGCTCGTCCGTGACTCACATTAATAAGAGCCAAATGCAAGGCCTTAACAACTCCACGCTTATCCTCCGGTACTTCAACTCCGCCGGCTATAATATTTTTTAAATGGGCTTGTTTGTTCTTGTAGAAACTTTTATTCTCGTGTCCCCTGTTTACTAACACGGATCCTTCTAGAGATACGCCAACAAATAAACCTTGAGACATTGAATAAGAAAACATTCCAACGAATCCTTTGCCACTGATTCCCATGGATGCTGCAGCATTTCTACCAATTGGACCGGCAGAAATTGAATAGTCTCCCCCAATCTTTAATTGCCCTTGACTCTCAAACGCCTTGACTGAGCTTTTATCATTCAGGACAATGATAATATCCGTTTTCTGACCCCCAAATTGAAGCCCAATACCCACGCTACTCATTCCTATTCCTGCAGGTGGAGTCCACTGGTCGTCCCCAAGACGCTTGATGAAGATGCCCGATGCCACAGTAGCTCCTATAAACCAAGCGCCTTTGATCGACGTCATGAAAACAAGACCCTCACATTGGGCGAGGACATCACCAGGAATAATCCCTTCTCGTTCCGACCTCTTCAACACCTTTACACTCCGCTTCACCTGCCCCTTAATGGTCGCCATTCCCTTTTGATGAAGATTGTAAGCGGAACGGTCCCCCATCTAGAATCTCGTGATTTTGAATTGATGTTTGCGTATATCGACTGCTTCGGAGGGGCGGCAGGGGACATGATTTTGGGGGCATTGATCGATGCAGGTGTCGATTCAAGCGATCTTGAACTACGTTTGAAGAGCATGACTTCAATTTCTGATCAATGGCGTCTCAACGTGAGTTCAGTCTGCAAATCAAGTGGAAGAATCCGAGCTACTCAGGTTGAAGTTGAAGTTTATCAGCAACAAATGGAACATCGAAATTTTAATAGTATCAAGGATATTATTAACAGTGCAGATTCAAATATGATTTCCCAAGTTGTTAAATCTTATAGCATTCAGGTGTTTCACCAACTAGCCCTGGCGGAGGCAAGCGTTCACGGGTCTACCATAGAGGCCGTCCATTTTCACGAAGTAGGTGCCATAGATAGTATCGTTGATACCGTAGGTGTAGTACTAGGGTTGTATTTGCTGGGTGTTCATGACCATATTTATTGCAGCTCCATACCGTTGACTAGTGGGTGCGTGAGGTCTCAGCATGGAATGATTCCTATACCTGCACCTGCGACTCTTCATTTGCTACAAGGGCATTTCGTTTGTCATGCGGCTCATGAAGTTATCAAGGGAGAAACTGTCACACCAACGGCTGCTAGCTTACTTCGTGTGCTAGTGCCAGCTGAGCGGTCTGGTTGTTGGCCAAAGTTCAAATGGACTATTGAAGCATCTGGAAGTGGCGCTGGAAGCAGAAACCCTCAAGAATACCCAAATATTTGCAGAGTGATTATTGGTTGGAAAGTGGCAGAAACATCGCAAAAGGATTCAAATATGTCGTCGGTGCATAGTGGAGATCATCATTCGCATACTGAAACAAATCATTCACATGGGAATATCTCGAATGATCAACAGCAATTGCAACACGGTCACTCGCATATTGGAGATCATCATTCGCATGCTGAAACAAATCATTCACATGGGAATATCTCGAATGATCAACAGCAATTGCAACACGGTCACTCGCATATTGGAGATCATCATTCGCATACTGAAACGAATCATTCACATGGGAATATCTCGAATGATCAACAGCAATTGCAACACGGTCACTCGCATATTGGAGATCATCATTCGCATGCTGAAACAAATCATTCACTAAGAGAAAAATTTGCTCCTAAAACCAGAGAGCAATCAGATGATCTATCTGAAAATGTGACTCAATTATATGTTGTGGAAACCAATGTCGATGATATGTCCCCTGAAATCGCAGGATACACAATGGAAAAGCTCTTGTCTGAAAACGTAGCTTTAGATGTTTGGTTTGAACATATTCAGATGAAGAAGAATCGTCCTGGATTTAAAATATGCATCCTATGCGAGGCTGAACAGGAGGACAATGTGTGCTCTATCCTATTTGCTGAAACTACAACATTGGGTGTTCGTCGATATGCAGTTTCCAGAAGAAGCTTGAATCGTCGATTTGAAAAGGTGCAGTGCTATGGCAGCTCAGTGAATGTGAAACTTGGAATCTCTTCTGCTGGTGGCATTTTGACTGTGAGCCCAGAGTACGAATGTTGTAGGGCTATAGCAAGAAGAACTGGGAATGTCCCTATTAAAACGGTGATGGAAACAGTTAAACAAAACTTTGTCAATGGCAAATGAAACATATTTTAATTAAAAGAATCAGTATCTTGAAACCTAGGTTCAAATGTTTAAATCAATCTGAATTGAAAAAGTACAACGATTTATTTGACATCGATTATCCATAACCCCTTTGGAACAGGAAATGTACTGCACATCATGAATGAAAGAAACAATATAAAAAAACTCAAGGCGATAGACGCAGGAAACATTAGGATACCAGGAACAAGGAAAAATGCCCCTAGGTTCGTGGGAATACCGATAAATACAGTGGGTTTCGCACCTGATACATATAAATTAATTCAAATTCAAATTCAATCTAAAACCAAGCTTACCTTTCAGATTTGTTACTTCACGAGCAATGCGCCATACTCCCGCCAGTGCATAGCAAAAGGCACAGAAGAGAAACCACCACCTTCTTTCTTCGTTGACTTCATAGGTGGTTCTAGCAAAAAGAACTGCAGGGCCCATACCGAAGCAAGCAAGGTCAGCCAGCTGGTCAAAATTAGCACCGATTGGAGACTTGACATCGAGTAACCTCGCCGCGGTTCCATCTAGAATATCAGTGACGAGACCTAGATAGATCAGAGCCCCTCCGTGATACACGGTATAACCAGGTATCAAGTCTCCCACCATCTGTGCGAACCCGCAGCCTACTGTCACTGCCGTCAGCATGTTTGGGATGTTACGTGCGAATAAGCCCCTTCCCATCTCGTCTCGATTATTATCATGCAACTCATTTACGTAAAGCCCCCCATCCGAAAAGATATTGAAGGAATCTGAAGAGAACAGTTCGATGGGTTCAGAGTCCAAGTCATTAGATGATGCTGCTATATGGGGAGATGATGGGAACGATTTTGACCAGGAAATTCTGACTAAACCGACTGATGATATAAAGCAGTTAACGCGTCTACTTCAGAACGAGGTTCGGGTGATGAAATCAGAGGTGAATCGACTTCGACACGATGAGCGATCGAATGAAGAACGAATCAAAGATAATCTTGAGAAGATCAAGTTAAATAAACAGCTCCCTTATCTTGTGGGTAATATCGTGGAGCTCCTGACCGTAGCTGAAGAAGAGGAGGAAGATGGGAGTGCAATGGATGTCGATGACAAGCGCAAAGGAACCTGTGCAGTGATTAAGACTTCCACGCGCCAGACTATTTTCCTTCCAGTAATAGGTCTTGTTGCCGCGGAGGAAATGGTCCCTGGTGATCTAGTAGGAACCAACAAAGATTCTTATTTGGTGCTGGAAAAGCTTCCCGCAGAATATGACTCTCGTGTAAAAGCAATGGAGGTGGATGAAAAACCAACGGAGAACTATTCCGATATAGGTGGTCTTGACAAAGAGATTAAGGAACTAGTAGAAGCGATCGTTCTTCCCATGACTCATAAGGAACTGTTTACAAAGATTGGAATCAAAGCCCCTAAAGGATGTCTTCTGCATGGACCACCTGGAACTGGGAAGACTCTCTTAGCTCGTGCATGCGCCGCTCAAACAGATGCGATTTTTCTTAAGCTCGCTGGTCCACAGCTAGTTCAAATGTTCATTGGAGATGGTGCCAAACTAGTTCGTGATGCGTTTGCTCTAGCCAAGGAGAAGTCAATAGGTAGAGGAGGTGCGATTATATTCATTGATGAGATTGACGCCATAGGAGGCAAAAGATTTGATTCCGATCAATCTGGTGACCGTGAAGTTCAAAGGACTATGCTTGAACTTTTAAACCAGCTTGACGGGTTTTCCAGTGATGACAACGTGAAAGTGATTGCTGCAACAAACAGACCTGATGTTTTAGATCCTGCATTGATGCGATCAGGGCGGCTGGACAGGAAGATCGAATTACCGCATCCTACTGAAGAAGCTCGATCTCGCATCTTGCAAATACATTGCAGGAAAATGACTGTTGATTTAGAAGACGTGAATTTTGATGAGATAGCTAGATCCACCCCTGATTTCAATGGTGCACAAATGAAAGCTATTTGCGTTGAGGCTGGGATGCTTGCGCTTCGTGAAGACTGTAAGTCTATTAAGCATCGACATTTTCAAGACGCCATCGATGTGGTAATGTCCAAGAAGAAGTCACCTGATGTATCGTATTGGAGTTAACTAACAAAAATCATATATATGTTTTTCAAACATTAGACCTACTTCTCGTGAAGCTGGCAACATACAAACGTCAAAATATACACATCGTGTCACTAGTTCGAAACTTCGAGGATGGTAAAAAACGCAGCTCGTCAAATATCTAGTGTTAATGCTGGAAAGTTGATGAATTGATCTGAACCATGTATATATAAATTATGATGAGAAATTGATCGAGCGAAGAAGATTAAGTATCAAAATTCAATGATCCTTCTATCATTGGTATCGGTGCTGAATGGGGCATGCAGATTAAGGTGTTATTGAAGGGGTTTCTGGTATGAATGCGAGATAATTTTGGAATGCAGAACGAGGACGTCAATGCATAAAGTATTTTCAAATGCTTAAGTACTAAATCATGGTAGGTATATACAGGTGACATTGCTGTCAAGTCGAGTGATGCAATTAAATATATCAAGAGAGCTTTAGTTTTTAATTCTCTTTTTACTTTTCTTACTTTTGGGTCTCGAAGCGTCCTATATGGTAGATAGGTTCATAGAAATATCGCCATTCTCCGCAATGATCTGATTAGTTTTTTTGTTCTTGTTCTTCCAGAATGCT
>Ga0105055_10012857_pt1 | contig 10124 bp, 10 predicted proteins | sample BON03_FD_78090 | JGI IMG/M metagenome (GOLD analysis project Ga0105055, IMG submission 78090) | Freshwater microbial communities from Lake Bonney liftoff mats and glacier meltwater in Antarctica - BON-03 | ecosystem: Environmental > Aquatic > Freshwater > Ice > Glacier meltwater | place: Lake... | reverse complement strand
ATAAGTGGATTGACCCCGGGAACGATTCCTTGATGATATGATTTAGCCCGCTGCCATTGGCGCCTCTCGCGCCAGACAAGGAGGCCAGATGCCTTTACGTGTCTCGGGAAAAAACATCAGCATTGGCGCGTCGCTGCAACAGCGAATCACCGACCGGGTCGAAGACGCAACATCGAAATATTTTCGTGGCGGATATTCCGGCCACGCCACCGTCGGACGAGACGGCTTTGGATTTCGTACCGAATGCGTGCTGCATCTGGATTCCGGTGCGTTGCTTGAGGCCAAGGGCGTTGCCGCCGATGCCTATGACAGCGCGGATCAGGCCGCCGGTCACATCGAAAAACGGCTGCGCCGTTACAAACGCCGCCGCAAGGATAATCAGGCCCGTCGCGGCGGTTAGAAATGCTCGAAACTGCAATAAAAATCGGCAATGACGGTCCCGACGCGCCCATTGACGCCGCCGGATACCATCCCTATGGTCCGCGCACTTCAACCCCTTTGCAACTCCGCGCTGTCATTTCCGATCATTGGACATGTCCATGACGCTTACCGATCTCGTCGCGCCCACCGCGATCATTCCGGCGCTCAAGGTCAACGGCAAGAAGCAGGCGATCCAGGAACTCGCAGCCCGCGCAGCCGTGTTGACGGGCCAGAATGAGCGCGCGATTCTGGAAATTCTGCTTCAGCGTGAGAAACTCGGCTCGACCGCGGTTGGCAACGGCGTGGCAATTCCGCACGGCAAGTTGCCCAAGCTCGGACGTCTGTTCGGTCTGTTCGCGCGGCTTGAGCGTCCGATCGATTTCGAAGCGCTCGATTCGCAACCGGTTGATTTGATATTTCTTTTGCTGGCGCCGGAAGCGGCCGGCGCCGATCATCTGAAAGCCTTGGCGCGCGTCGCGCGTCTGCTGCGCGATCCGGAAATCGCCAAAAAGCTGCGCGATTCGCGCGACATGGATGCGCTTTATTCCGTGCTGGCAATGCCGCCGGCCAGCAGCGCCGCGTAAGTCTGCATTCGCGTTGCCGCAAACTCTGCTCATTCCCGCGCAGGCGGGAATCCAGAACTAAATCTTTCGTTCAGGAATTGTTGCCCTGGGTCCCCGCCTTCGCGGGGACGAGCGGACGTTCGAGACGAATGCTTTAATGCAGGCTGACGGCTTCAAGCTCGTTGCTCCAGGCACTGGCGATCGCCGACTCGCGTGTGTCGGTCAGCATGATCGGCGTGCCATCGGCGGCATGGAGCGCGAACAACATGATACCCGGCGCGATTTCCGGCGCTTGCGGGAACATGCTGGCGACGTCCTCGGAGCGGATCGGCTTCACGTAGGCGATTTGACCGTCGCCAAGACGCGCAAGCGCTTCCTGCGTGATCGCGGGATGAGTCTCAGCCGTTTCAGTCCGTTTGTTCGTCATTTTATCAGTCATGGCCCTCGATCCTTTCTCTATTGACGCTAACGCGGTCGAGTCCTTTTTGGTTGCTTTGCAAGTGCCGTGCCCAAGCACCATTCTCAATACCATTCGCTTGCTCTATTCCAGATCCTTGATCGAAATCGTCTTCACGATTCTTTCTGGCTGCGGCCGGACCAGATCGATCGACAGCAAACCGTGCTTCAAGTCGGCACCTAACACCTCCATGCCGTCCGCCAGCACGAAAGTCCGCTGGAATTGGCGCGCGGCGATGCCGCGGTGGAGATACTGCCGGCTCTTGTCGTCCTGCTGACGCCCGCGGATCACCAATTGGCTTTCCTCAATGCAGACATCGAGTTGATCGCGGGTGAAACCGGCGACGGCGAGCGTGATGCGCAGCCGTTCCGGATTGTCCCCGTCGCGCGCCATCCGCTCGATATTGTAGGGCGGATAGCCGTCGGCTCCTTTGGCAACGCGGTCGAGCAAGCGCTCGATCTCGTCGAAGCCGAGCAGAAACGGGCTGGATAGTGACGGCACTCGTGACATGGTCTCAAAGTCCTCGCTCGAAGCGACTTTGCCGGGGTCCAATCTGGCACCCCGTCGTCTTGACCGGATCGGTAAACGCCATCCGGTCTACATTAATATGGGCAGGGCGGGTTAAAGGTTCAAGAACGGCCTGTTGGGCACAGAAGCCGCTCGAAACCCGTATATTTGCCTATAACTGGGGAGTTTTCATGCCAAATCCGTCCAGTATGCCCGCTTTGACCCTGCGCGCCATCAAGGCGGTGCCGGTCGAGGTGCCGCTTAATTTTGTGCTCGGGACCAGTCAGCAGGCACTGCGCCAGGTTCCGCTGCTGCTGATCGACGTGGAAACCGAGGAGGGCGTCACAGGCCGCTCGTATCTGTTCTGCTATCTGCGCGCCGCGCAGCCGGGGATCATGAGCCTGATCGCCGAAATCGAGAGCCTGACCAGAGGCGAGCGCATCGACCCGGCGGCTTTTGCCGCGAAGCTCACCCGCCGTTTCACGCTGATCGGCGTGCAGGGCATCGTGCGCATGGCGCTCGCCGGTGTCGACACCGCCTGCTGGGACGCGCTGGCCATTGCGGCGGATCAGCCGCTGGTCGCATTTCTTGGCGCGAAGGCAAAACCGATCCCGGCCTATAACAGTTGCGGGCTCGGCATTAAGGATGATCTCGGCGAGCTCGCCGCCGAGGCCGAGACGCTGGTCGCCATGGGCGGCTTCGGCGCGGTCAAGCTGCGGCTCGGCTATCCGACGGTTGATGGCGACATCGCGGCGGTGCATGCGGTCAAAAAACGCATCGGCGACAAGATCGCGTTGATGGTCGATTACAATCAAGCGCTGTCGCTGGACGAGGCGCTCAAGCGCGGTCGCGCGCTCGACCGGGAAAACATCTATTGGCTGGAAGAGCCGATCCGCCACGACGATTATGCCGGCGCGGCCGGCCTCGCGCGTGAACTCACCGTGCCAATCCAGATCGGCGAGAATTTCTCGATGCCGGCGAGCATGCAAGTGGCGATCGACGCCGGTGCCGCCGATTACGTGATGCCCGATCTCGAACGCATCGGCGGCGTCACCGGCTGGATGCAGGCCGCCGAGATTGCTTCGGCGCGCCAGTTGAAAATGTCATCGCATCTGTTTCCGGAGGTCAGCGCGCATCTCCTGGCGGCGACGCCGACCTGCCACTATCTCGAATATGTCGATTGGGCGAATGAGCTGGTGCAAGAGCCGCTCGTCATCGAGAACGGCAATGCAATTATTCCGCAGCGGCCCGGCAACGGCATGATGTGGAATGCGCAAGCGGTCGAACGTTATCGCGTTCGCTGAAATTAAATTCGAAACCGGCGTGCACCGCCATTGCAAAGTTCCGGGTTTAACGAAATTTCGTTAAATCGGCCCGCGTTTATTGGTTAAATTAAGCACGCATGTTTGCTTTGTTTGGCTAAAATTTTCCTAAGTTCCGTCCGTTCGCGTTTTCCATCGCTAGTATCCCCGCTGTTCGACCGATCCAAAAATTCATTCGGCGACAGTGGGAGCGGCAATTGTTGACGCGTAGCATCGATCTCGAACCACTCGGTCCAACGATCGAGGAGATGATCTTCAACGGCGGGAAACGCGTTTGCGTTGTCTTGGCCGTCGCCGCGCTGTCGATCAGCGGGCTCGATCTAGTCAGTCCGGGTTCGCTTCAAGCCGCATCCGAGTTCATTCACGAAAGCCGGACGAACTACGCCGAATTGCCTGACCGCATCCGCGTTGCCATCCGCCAGATTTCCGTACTGCCGGATTCGTCGGTCGTGGTGGCGATCCCGCGCGATTTCAACGCCGCTGGACCGATGATCGCCAAAGCGCCGAAGGAAACGCCGAAGGCCGAACCGAAATTGACGCTGGCGGCATTGCCGAAGCCTGTTGCCAAGATTGAAAAGGCCGCCAAAGTCGAGAAGATCGATGCGGCGCCGAAGCAGAATAACGTCGCATCCAATCCATCGCCGGTCGCCGAACTCGCGGACATTCGTTATAGCGACGCCGTTGAATTCGCCATGATCTCGCCCGCATCGGCTTCCGTGCCGCCGACACCGGTCTATGCATTGGCCCCCGCAGCTCCGGATGCGACGCTTACGTCCGAGCCGATCCAGTTGGCCAGCCTCGACCCTGCCGCGCTGTCCGGTGTTGGGCCGAGCTTCGCGTCTTTGCCGATGGCTGCGCCGTTGCCGACCGTCGCGCCGATCCCGCTCGCGATGGTGCCGATGCCGATACCCGCGCCGCCGCCGTCGCCGGCGCGGCGCCTGAACCTCGATGAAAAAGAATATACCAAGGCGCAGCGCTGTCTCGCCAACGCGGTTTATTGGGAGTCGCGCAGCGAGCCGGTGAAGGGCCAGGAGGCGGTCGCTCAGGTTGTCTTGAACCGGGTGTTTTCGCCGTTCTATCCAAACGACGTCTGCGGCGTGATCTACCAGAACGCCAGCCGCCATCTATCCTGCCAGTTCACCTTCGCGTGCGACGGCAAGCGCAAGGTCATCACCGAGCGCGGCGCCTGGGCGCGCGCCAACCGCATCGCCCGCCAAACGCTCGACGGCGCGATCTATGTACCGGCGGTGGCGAAGTCGACGCATTATCACGCGGTCTATGTGCATCCTTATTGGGTGCGCGAAATGCGGCAGATGGTGCGCTACGGCATCCATCGCTTCTACCGGCCCTATGCCTGGGGCAACGGCGCCGATCAGCCGTCCTGGGGCACCGCGGCGCTGGCGGAAAACAAGAAGCGGTAATTCGTCAAACTCCGCTCATTCCCGCGCAAGCGGGAATCCAGTTCTTTGGCTTCGCGGATTGTGGCTCTGGGTCCCCGCCTACGCGGGGACGAGCGGCACGAGATCGTCGCGAATCTCTAAATCTTCAACTTGAACAGCTTCACCGCGTTCTCGCGCCCGATCTTGGCGCGGTCGGCCTCGCTGATGTCGGCGGCGTCGAACCAGTCGCAGCCCTGCCCGACATCCTCGAACGGCCAATCGACCGAGAACATCACGCGGTCGGCGCCCATCTCGGTCATCGCATTGACCAGCGACGGCGTATGAAAATTGCCCGACGTGGTGAGATGAAAGTGTTTGCGGAAATAGTGCGCGACACCTTCCTTCGCGGCGTACCGGTGCTGCTCCTTCATCCAGCCGTTGCGGCCGTCGATACGCCAGAGTTGTACCGGAATGCCTTCGCCGAGATGGCCGAGCACGATCTTGAGTTTCGGGAATTCGTCGAACAGGCCTGAACCGATCAGACGAAATGCATGCACCGCGGTCTCGGCCGAGAACGCCCAGTTCGGTCCAAGCAGCCAGTTGTGCCCTTCGTATTGCTGGGAGCGGCTCGGCAGCGGATTGCGCGGGTGCAGATAGAACGGCACATCGAGTGCTTCGACCGCCTTCCAGAACGGCCGATACTGCGGCAGGTCGTAATAAGTCGCGTTCTCCGGGTCGGTGATTTGTGAAAAGCCATTGACCAGCGCTCCGACAAAGCCGTGTTCCTTGACGCAGCGCGTCAGTTCGGCGGTCGCGGCTTCCGGGTCCTGCATTGGCAGCGCGGCGAAGGCGGCGAAACGGGACGGGCGCTTGCGGGCGTGTTCGGCCAGAACGTCATTGGCTTGGCGCGCCACGGAGATCGCGGTCTTGATGTCGGGAATGGCCTGCACCGCCGGCGCGTTCAGCGACAGGATCATCATCTCGATCCCGTGTTTGTCCATTTCCTTGAGCCGCATGTCCTGGATGTCGGTGAGACGGGGCCCGAGCGTGTCCCAGACGTGGGCGCCGAACACTTTCGAATCGCCGAGCGTCGGTTCGATGGCGAAGTGTTCCTCGAGCGCGATCTTGCCTTGCATTACGTTTCTCTCCTGGCGGTGTTTTGCCGGCATCATGCAATGTTACGGAGGCGGCTGTCAGCAGGCCCGACAATAAAAAAAGCCGCCCGAGGGCGGCCTGTTTCAATCGCGTCCGCTTTCGCGCTGTCGGAGCTTCGGCGGATACTTTCGCCCTTCGGGCGAAAGTGGTGGAGCCAGGCGGGATCGAACCGCCGACCTCCTGCATGCCATGCAGGCGCTCTCCCAGCTGAGCTATGGCCCCTTAGAGGCAGGATCAGTAGTCGGTCTCGGTTAAAAAAGCAAAACCAAGAATACCGAAAACCGGCTGACGCTGGACGTCAGCTCTCTTCTTCCTTCTCGATCCCGTCGCCAATGATGTCGGTGACATCGGGATCGCCGTCTTCCTGTTCTTCAATGAAGGCGGCATCGTCAAGGTTGTCGTCGTCGTCAGCCTCGATTTCGTCGTCGTCGCTGCCGCCACCCTTCTTCTTCTTTTTGCCCTGCTGCTCGGCCTCGGCGTCCTCGAGCGAGACGAATTCGGCGTCCTGCGTCTCCGGCACCAGCGTCTCGGCTTCCTCGACGGGTGCGGCCCGCGCGGCGGCGGATTCGGGTCGCGAACGCGACTGCGGCGGCAGGACAATGGGAACGACCTTGCCAGTGTAGGGTGAAATCACCGGCGACTTGCCCAGGTCGTAGAATTTACGACCGGTGTCGGGGCAGACGCGTTTGGTGCCGAGATCGATTTTGGCCACGAGCGAGTGTCCTCGGAAATGCAGTTGGCAAAATGCCCCCATGGGAGGCTTCGAATTGTCGCTTCACTTGGCTAGTTGCGACCGGCCTGTCAATAGCGCATGCGCGGCCGGAAAAAGGCGAAAGCGCCTGAAATGGCGGCAGACCGGGCTCCGGGATGACGCGCCGCGCAGCCGCGTGGTAGGACGGCGCAACCGCCGGTACCATTGCCCGGAGCATTCTCAAGGACGCCAAATAACGTGAGCGCCGCCGCTTCAACACCGTTAACCGCCCGCGCCGGCGGTCCGCTCACCGGCCGCATCCGCGTACCCGGCGACAAGTCGATTTCGCACCGGGCTCTCATCCTGAGCGCCATGACGGTGGGGGAAACGCTCATTTCCGGCCTGCTGGAGGGCGAGGACGTGCTGCATACCGCCGCCGCCATGCGGGCGCTGGGCGCGCGGCTCGAGCGGCTGGAGGACGGAACCTGGCGGGTGAACGGGGTCGGGGTCGGGGGCTTCGCCCAGCCGGCCGGCCCGCTCGATTTTGGCAATTCCGGCACCGGCTGCCGGCTGGCGATCGGAGCGGTCGCCGGCTGCGGCATCACCGCCACCTTCGACGGCGACGGTTCGCTACGAAAACGCCCGATGCGGCGCATTCTCGACCCGCTGGTACGCATGGGCGCGCGCGCGCTTGAGGAAGCCGAAGGCGGCCGGCTGCCGTTGACGTTGCAGGGCGCCGCCGATCCGTTGCCGATTACCTATGAATCGCCGGTGCCGTCGGCGCAGCTCAAATCGGCGGTGCTGCTGGCGGGACTGGCCGCGCCCGGCGAGACCACCGTGATCGAGGCGGAAGCCACCCGCGACCACACCGAAAAGCTCCTGAAACATTTCGGCGCCAAGATCGTCAGCAAGCCGCATGGCGAGCATGGCCGCCGCATCGTGCTGCAAGGCCAGCCCGAACTCGAAGCCGCGCCGGTGCTGGTGCCGGCCGATCCATCCTCTGCCGCGTTTCCGCTGGTCGCGGCGCTGCTCGTCCCCGGTTCCGGCGTTACGTTCGAAGCGGTGATGACCAATCCGCTGCGTACCGGATTGTTTACCACGCTGCGGGAAATGGGCGCGAGCATCGAGGAATCCGACAAGCGCGCCGACGGCGGCGAGGAAGTCGCCAATTTCCGGGTGCGGACATCCGCGCTCAAGGGTGTCGACGTGCCGGCGGCGCGCGCGCCGTCGATGATCGACGAATATTTGATTCTGGCGGTGGCAGCGGCTTTTGCCGAAGGCGACACGCGCATGCGCGGGCTCAAAGAGTTGCGCGTCAAGGAAAGCGACCGGCTGGAAGCCACCGCCGCGATGCTGCGCGTCAACGGCGTTATGGTCGAAATCGAAGAAGACGACATGATCGTGCACGGCATGGGCGCCAACGGCGTGCCGGGCGGCGGCGAAGTCGCCACCCACATGGATCATCGCATCGCGATGTCGGCCTTGATGATGGGGCTCGCCAGCAAGCAACCGGTACGCATCGACGACTCAGGCTTCATCGCCACCAGCTTCCCCGGCTTCGTCGAAACCATGCGCGGTCTGGGCGCGGACTTGTCGTGATCGTCGCCATCGACGGACCGGCCGCGTCCGGCAAGGGCACCATCGGCAAGCGGCTGGCTGCGCATTACGGCCTGCGCCATCTCGATACCGGCTTGCTATACCGGGCAGTGGCCAAGACGGTGCTCGATGCTGGGCAAAAGCCCGACAACGCGCCGGCTGCCATCGCTGCTGCCCAATCGCTCGATCCGTCGCGCTTCGACGAGGCAACTCTCAAGAGCGCCGAAGTCGGCGAAGCGGCGTCTTATGTGTCGGCAATCCCGCAGGTGCGCGCGGCGCTTGTCGGCTTTCAACGCAGCTTCGCCGTCAGCAAGCCCGGTGCGGTACTCGATGGCCGCGACATCGGTACCGTCATTTGCCCCGATGCCGATGTGAAGATTTTCGTCACCGCGGCGCCGGAAGTCCGCGCACAGCGTCGGGCGAATGAATATCGCGCGTCGGGCAAAACCATCGACGATGCCACGGTGCTGGCCGACATACGCCAGCGTGACCAGCGCGACAGTTCGCGCTCGGCCTCGCCGTTAAAGCAAGCTGACGATGCAGTGCTGCTGGATACGACCGCGCTGAATGTCGAGCAGGCGGTTAAGGCTGCGATTGCAATAGTCGAGCGCGCGAAGAAACGATAGCGCTGCTCCAAACTCCGTTCATTCCCGCGAAGGCGGGAATCCAGGGGCCAACAGCTCAGTCTAGGTTTTAAAAGAACTGGGCGCCCCGCCTTCGCGAGGATGAGCGGAATTTTTACTTCCGTCCCCACGGCACCAGCGCCCAGATGCGCTCGTGAAAATAATAGAGCGCGATCTTGGTGATGATTTCGGTGATGGCAATCGAGCCGGCAATCGTCGTGTTGCCGGTGATGAACCAACTGATGGCAAAGGTATCGATGCTGCCGGTGGCGCGCCAGCTCAGCGCCTTGGCGATCGAACGGCCATGCGATTCGCTTGCCCCGAAAGCCCGCGCAACGCGCACGGCGACATGTCCGATGATGCTGGTGCGGATTGGCGTTTCTGGTGTTGCTGCCGCATTGGCCGTCGACGTGACGGCGTTCTCGATCAACCCCATCGCCACGGTGTCGTGGGTCTCGGCATCGATCAGGATGAAGCTGCCGGTCTCGCGGTTGGCGTCGTAACGATCCGCCGCGAGCGGACGGTCCAACTCCAAAGTGCAAAGGCCGAATTCATTGCTCATCAGCCGGTCGACCGGCTTGATCGCTGCGTCTTCCGCCAGATCGATCAGCTGCATCGGGCCGCTGATATGGGCGGCGGCAGACGCCGTGCCGAGCTTGATGTGATAGCGCCCGCCCGGTGCCAGCGTGCCCTGGCCCATCCAGAAAATGCGCGCGTTGAGCTTGTCGGACACCTGCGCCGGCGCCGAGGAATCGGCCAGCAAATCGCCGCGCGAAACATCGACATCCTCGGTCAGCGTCAGCGTGACCGATTGACCGACGCCGGCGCGCTCGAGCGCGCCATTGGCGGTGATGATCTGGTCGATGCGGGCGCGCTGGCCGGACGGCTGCACGATGATGTCCATGCCGGGACGCACTTCGCCGCCGGCAATCATGCCGCAATAGCCGCGGAAATCGGCGGTCGGGCGGCTCACCCATTGCACCGCCATGCGGAAAGCCTGATTGGCCGCGCGCGGGGTCACATCGACGGTTTCGAGTTTGTCGAGCAGCGTCGGCCCGCGATACCAGGTCATGTTCGCCGAAGCATTGACGACATTGTCGCCCTTGCGCGCCGACACCGGAATGAACGTCAGACTGACGTCGCCCAGACGATCCGCGAAGGAACGGAAGTCGCGCTCGATGGCCGCGAAGGTTTCTTGCGAGAATTCGACCAGATCCATCTTGTTGACGGCAACGACCAGATGCCGCACGCCGAGCGTCGCGGCGATCAACGCATGGCGGCGCGTTTGCTGCGTCAGGCCGGACTGCGCGTTCACCAGAATGAGGGCGAGATCGGCGGTCGAGGCGCCGGTCGCCATGTTGCGCGTGTATTGTTCATGCCCGGGCGCGTCGGCGACGATGAACTTGCGCTT
>Ga0105055_10012856_pt1 | contig 10125 bp, 12 predicted proteins | sample BON03_FD_78090 | JGI IMG/M metagenome (GOLD analysis project Ga0105055, IMG submission 78090) | Freshwater microbial communities from Lake Bonney liftoff mats and glacier meltwater in Antarctica - BON-03 | ecosystem: Environmental > Aquatic > Freshwater > Ice > Glacier meltwater | place: Lake... | reverse complement strand
GACGTGTTTTCGGCCGGAATCGAACCGGGGGCCTTACGGATTACTAACTTTCTTGAGTGCCGCGCTCTCCACCACTGAGCTATGGTGACAGATGAATCACCGAAAATCCTTTAGGACCCTCACCAACATCCTTTGACGTAGACACAGACATAAATAAACAACAGGACAGAATTAAACTAAAGGTGATACAAGTGCGATCCGATACTTGATTTCAGAAAAAGGTACTTGATGTACCTGAGATTCAGGCAGGTACTGAATACAGCTGTCAGCAACGCATCGCTGCAAATTCCAATCGACATTAACTAGATCCGTCATGTCATGGTTGAGAACTTTGACAAGATAGTCAACGTCTTTTCGAGTCACTCCAACGTCGTCGTGCACCCCACTTATCACAACCTCGTCAGCGTTTCCTGTCTGCTCTTGCAGAACGTGCAGCCTGCTGCCAATGTCTGGCTCGAGCTCCGCAATTGCAGTGCCATCACGTCTGCATCAAGACGAGACAGCGTCAATACAATCGTCTCTTCTGCAGATGTATCCAAGGGATACTGAATTTCACCGTTTTCGGCACACAGACAGAGAGCTGCGCATTGCCAAAGAAAAGACGATCAAGAATCAGAAGGCTTGCAGTGGCTATTTTTACAGAACGTGATCCAGGTGCAGCCACATGGTGGTAAAACCCCCATTGTATTGTACCAGGAAATGTGGCTGCAAATGTTGTTGCATTTCAACATGCAGCCACCATGCAACGGTTCGACACCATGCAACGTTCGAATTTACAGTAGAAATTCCTCGGACGGTTCCTAACGAATTTTTGCATGTACAAGGTTTTCCTTGAGAAAGTATCGTGTTCCAGGAGGGGGGCCTGACTAGTCGAACCGTTGCATGGCGGCTGCATGCTGACATGCAGCCACATTTGCAGCCACATTTCTGGTACAAAACAATGAGGGTTTTACCGCCATGTGGCTGCACATGGATCACGTTCTGGAAAAATAGCCGCTTGCATGTAAGAGAGGGGGAAAGGAAACAAGGGAGAGACCTGCGGATTGCTTCGAGCATGTAAGCGCTGCACGTTTGCAGCTTTTGTCGGTAGCTCATCTCGATCGGTGTCCTCGTGCCATGTTTGATGCCAAGGAGTTGTTGGTAATAGCTCTTGATATCATCATTGGTATGATCCAGCTGTAGGAAAACGAGGAGGATCGTGTAAGAATTTAATGAGCATGTGTGTGTATGCGTGTGTATGTCCTGAAATTTTCGAATCATTACCAGTGGATCGGCTCCACCGTCACAGAAAGCCTTGATCAAAGGACTTAAGTAGTTGTCATTCAAGGCCAATGTACAATATAGAGGAGACTGAAATACTTTCAAGAAAATGAGTAGGTTTGCACGTTAGCATTTCATATATATGCTACAAATGCATTCAATACGCCCAAAACTTGCCGCTTTTCACAAGTCTTTGCACTTGCCGTCAACGACCGCTCCCTTCTGAATCATCTTTAACGCCAATCTGGCTGATTTATATTAACAATTTTAGTCAGATCCGCAACGATCATACACATCAAAAAATTCAATTCAGCCCAGTTGAACGAGATTGAACAAGGAATTGCATACACAAAGAATGAGATTCTAAAAATCACCCAATTTTTTTTGGCTTTTTCAATATGCACTTGAGTTCCTGGGTTTCTCCATTCGGCATTTGGCACAACGTAGTGAAGAGCCGAGAATCCGTCGTTATCAGTGGCTGTGACTCAGCTCCATTCTCAATCATCATTTCCGCCATGGCTATTTGTTTGTCCATGATAGAATCCTGGCGTAATCATTCATTGTGACATCGAGCTTAGTAGCGTCAGGTGTAGAGTCATATCATGGTCGACAACTTAAATTCAAAAGGTAAATAGATACATGCACCTCAACGCAAGAGCGCACGACATCTCGCACAAATATGAAAATACCGTTACATCGCACAGATATGTAAATACCGTTTGATTCGGATTGGTGAAAACTTCCCTCGAACAACTTTCAACAACGTAGAGAAGCGCTGTTTTCCGAAGTCTGCGTCTCTCGCATTCATAAAGTTGAACTTCCACTGCTCGCCGCTCTTTCGAGGCATTTCGGTGATGAATGTTTTTTTGCAGTCGTACTGGAGATTCAGCACGGCATCTGTTGTTTCATCAAAGATCAGAGCGAGCAAGAGAAAGAAAAAGGCAAGACAGTAGGATAGGAAAAAAAAGGTTTCAGAACAAAGGCAGCACTATCCAAGGATGACATAAGAGCACAAAGGTCATCCCAAAGATGTTTCACTCCTTTCTTCTCAAGTTGGAGTTGCCACCTTACTCATTTTCATTTTTTTTTCATCTTCTTTGTTCTCATCACTTTTCTATTTTTTGAAAGTACTTCATCGACATTTAAATGCTATATTCTGCTTTCATATTCAATCACTGTAACTAAGATTGATAGTAAAAAACTGGTCTGGAATGGACTGGTTCTCTTGAATTCGTCTGTCAAACATCTTCATTTCGCATATATATGTAATGGTCACTGATAAACATAAATATGCCTTTTTCATCACATATATAGAACCAGGTCTAGATACATTTGCAAATGTATATTATGTCCTAGATACATTTGGACATAATATAAGAGGAGAACATGAAAGCAAGAAGAAAGCTTTTATGGGACTTGCACCATCTGTTATGTGGGTTAGGGCAGGGCTAGAAACAAAAAAAATCACCGCGCGTAAAGTGCGAGGGTCGTGTAGGAAGACAAAAGAAAGTCACTTGAAGTTGTAAGCTGGAGTGAAACAATAATAACATTGTTGAGAATCAATAGCATAGGTAGAGGCTTCTGAATACCAAACCGTGGAGTGGAGTTTGGCCTTTGTTGTCGACAGGAATCGAGTGGCCTTTTGCAAAAAGACGTCGATTTAGCCCACAATCCAACAGAAGTTTTTGGATTTCGCCCGCAACTGCTGAGTCCTCAATGTGCATTATCAGATGCAGCAACGTTGTCGAGTCCTTACGATTCGTAGAGAACTTTGTGAGAAGCGCATCCAGCATCTCTGCCAGGCCTTGTCCTCCTCGTTGCACCTTGGCCTTGTGTGTTGGGGGAAAGGTAGACGAGGTGGGGGGAGGAAATCAGGATGCGATCGGTGTCAGTACTCTGCATATATTTGAGTGTGTGCCTTGACAGTGAGAACCACCACACACGTGAAAACAAAAGTATGTTGGTTCCTTGGTTTTGATTTATCTTTTTGTGCTCTGACGTGTGAGTATCAATGCTCTGGTGTGTTTGTATTTGTGTGTCCGTTAGTATCTGTGCATCGGTTGATCTGCATCGTGAGCTTACCTTTTCGATCAATTCTTTCATTTTGTCAACAAGATCCCTTTCTACATGTTTCCCCTTTGAGTTCAATGGAACCCAATGGTGTTGAATAATGATCTTGCGAAGACCAGACATCCAGAAATCCACGTTTTCGTTACTTGTCTTTCCTACCCCACTGCCTTGCACCCGTTTGGCTGTACCCTCCATTTTGCCCCCTTTTGCAACGCGAGCACGACTTGTAGGACGGTCCTGATGTGTTGTTTCAGCACGCATCGATGCAGCAAGCCTTTTTGCTTTGCTCTTCGACGCACTACCACCTACGCCATCCCGGGTGCTACCATTATCATCTTCTTCCGAATCTTTTAAGTGGCCCTCTGCTGAATTGGTGTTTCCAAGCTCCAAGGTCTCCTTGTCACGAGGAGGCTCATCATCGCCCCCTGCACCACTGCCAAATCCACTACCCCCCGCATTTGAACCACCAGACCCACCAGTTCCACCACTGCCGCCACCACCGCTGCCAACGCTGCTGCTGCTACCAACTGCCCAGTTGTTGCCTCCACTGCCATCAGGTCGAACTCCCCCAGAACCAGCACTGGTCCTAGCGCCATCGACACAATACTTTCCAAATAGATTACAAAACAGGCCTCGATTATTATCAAGCGCTTCCAAAACTGCTGCTGCTGCTGCTTGTGCCTGAGCTGTTGCATCAGTATAGTTGGGTTTTCTGTCGTCGCTGCACGGGTCACAACGCCACCCTGTGCCATCCACTGCGCATGACTCAATGCATGAGAGATGGTGCTGTGAACTATTGCAGCTCATGCAGAATTCCCACCCTGTGCCCCTCTCTGCGCATGTCTCAACGCATGAGAAATGGTAACCTGCCCTATCGCAGCTCTTGCACAATTGGATCCTTTCATCTATTTTTGCAAGCGTGCAGACATAACACAGCATTAACGCCCTGTTCTTGACCTTTCTCCGTGACTTCTTATTCCAACCCGACCAGGCGTCTCATCATCCTGAGCCGTTGCTGGTGCTGCAACACCCCCAACATCTGACATTACTTCTGCAATTAGCTGTTTGCCGAGTGTATTGACCGCAGGATGTTTTCCCACCCACCCTTCCGCTGAGGCTTGATCCCTTACACAACTCGAGTGCCACGTGTACAGTCTTCACGAAAGCAACAGTCTGCTTTTGATCGTTTGGTTTTCGAGCATCTGCTGTAATGCCAGCTTTGAACTGGAAAGCTTCATCAAATCCTAAAATTTGCTGCCTCTGTACCCATCCATAGGACCACCTACCGTATTTATACGTTGAAGTGATCAGAATTTTCACGATTCAACAATCCATTATTGACCTTCTCGCCAGAAAACGAACAAATCTTAACAAACACATACACTAACGCACTCTCTCTCCCTCGAACACACAATATTCAAAATCAATTTGACACATAGACACGCAATGAACAAGAGGATACTCCAATCTTTGTGGTCCCTATTTGCTGAACTGTCTCTCTCTCAAAAAAAGAGAAAGTGAAATTTAGACACACAAACCACATGCATGTGCTCATGCCACGATTACGTCATCTCTCTCTCTGATTCTGAAACACACAATTATTGTCTTACACACTCTTTGATTTTCTGATGCGTTGTCACCCCCTCTCTTTTGTGCTCTCTCTCTCTTTCACTCTCTCTCTCTCGCTGTCTCGCTGTCTCTCTATTTCTTTGTCTCGCTGTCTCACTGTCTCGCTGTCTCTCTTCCTCTCTGTCGATCTGTTGCTCTGTCGCTCTGTTTCTCTGTCTCTCCGTTCCTCTGTCTCTCAGTCTCGCTGTCTCTCCGTCTCACTGTCTCTCGCTGTCTCTCCGTCTCGCTGTCTCGCTGTCTCTCTAGTCTCCGTCTCGCTGTCTCTTTTTCCTCTCTGTCGCTTTGTCTCCGAGTCTGTCTCCCTGTCTCTCTGTCTTACTGTTGCGCTCTCGCGCTGTCTCTCTATATTTCTAACTCTCCCAGTGTCTCTCTATATCTCTGCCTCCCTGTGTCTCTGACTTTCTTGCACTCTCGCTGCATTACTCTGTCGCTCGCTCTCTCGCACGTATCCTCTCTGACACGCGTGCTCTCTCTCGCACGCATGCACACTTTTCCTGACTTTGCCAGCATCACACAAATGAATGCGTCACGTCACACATATAATGTCGCAGGTGAGCCCACTCGCTCTCATTTCGAGTCTCATTTTCTGTCGCTCGCGCATATGAGGCTCTCTCTCGTATGCACGCGCACGCGTGTGCGCTCGCGCGCGCTCTCTCTGTCTCTTCAATGGCTCTTGTTCCGTCTCAATCGCTTTATTTCTACCCCTCTCTCTCTCGAACTGTTGTTGCACTACTTCCTTCTCTCGTACTGGCGCGCACTCAAGCTATTACTATATGGGCTCTGGAAGAATACCCTAGTCGACAAACAACAAAAACCTGCTTGGATCTTGCTGATTCTTTGTCCAGCCATCAAAGAAGTGTAACAGAACATACAGACTGCATGGCTTCTGCAGTTTTCAGACCTCTTGAGGCGCTTTGTCTTTCCACGCAACCTGCAGTTGTCATGATAAAAGTTATAAAATGATTTAATGTGGATCTGACATTAAATAGCGTCAAAAAATGTCGATCTGACATTAAATAGCGTCAAAAGGGCTTTACAACAACCACAAAATTCTTGCTGGTTGGCACAGTCACAAATTGGCGTTGTGAAAGAGACAGAGAGAGCGAGAGCGAGAGACCGATGGGAGCCTGCAGGCGCCAGGCTCCCGCGCACGGTCACTTTTAATGACCTTTTTTTTAAAAAAAAGGACCCACGGAGCGGCCTGTGCGTTTGTGATATGTTGTGCGCTGGAGCCTTTTGTGAACAGCGCATCAATTAGATTCTGTTTGCAAGCACCTGGGCAAATCATGAATAGCAAAAACTCACCCGCCCCGGCCACCACTCTCTTCGAAACTCGATCCATATCACGATACCTGGTTCGAAGTCAACGGAATTTTGTCGTGGCAAAAGCTTGGATTCTGCATGGAGCTGAAATCTGTGGTGTCCACATAGGCCTGCTCCGAAGACATGGTAGTAAGACATCCCAGGCCTAGCGCCGAGAACCCAGATGAATCGGATCGAATCGAATCTAATGATGCCATCGGAAAGTGTTCATCACACATTCGAATGCATACGTATGCACGTACTTTCGACATGCCTTTGTCTGGTCCTGTAAGGTAACAGGACGACCCCGAGCACAGGTGTGTTCGATCGCTTGCTCCTGGGGCAGACAAACAATGTCAGCGACACCGTTGCAGGCTATGATGTCCTGCCGTTGCACTGAGTTGCGGAAGATGAGGTGACCAATTCTGTTGTGATCCACTCGGCTCGAGCGAATTGCTTGCTTGTGCGTGCAGACTAACAATTATTGAATCGCTCTGCGTGTTCTGATTTACCGCTCTGCGTATCCGACTGTAACGGAACTTGTTCTTGCTTATTGTAACTTTCCAAATGACGTGAGCTTTAGTCCATCGATTCAATAAGCGAACGGCACTGGGGATGTACGGGCACACCACTATGATAGTGGTGCTTGGGGATGTAAGGGCACACCGCACGTATACAAAGCGGTCGGCCACCTTGATAAATGATACAGATGCAGCTTCATCTATAAGGAAACGATGGGTTTGAAGGGTGGGGGTTCCTCACTTGGTGTTGGAGGCCGAAATTATGGCGGGGGGGTGGTGAAATGATGAAATTGAAGTGAGCAATTTCAGATTTGTTCCCCAAATATTTTGGAAGGCTATTTTGCTCCCTATGAGCAAAATAGCCCCCCCAAATGGCAAGCTGCATCAGATGCGGCGGGCATAGCTGTCGCAGATAAGTGTAGGCACTTGCTCATTATACAACCAATTTGATGCCCATTACACAACTAACTTGTGCTTAAAAAAAATCAAATTTTGGGTTTTTGTGTTTTTTTTTTGGAATTTTGTGTTAAAATTGTTCTGAATTTTTCCGAAAATCCTCCCTTGCTCTGGTCCGAGCTAGAGGGCGCTGAGGCTCCGGGGCTAAAGCCCCTCCGCTTGCCGCGCGCCCCTGCTTTGCCATGTGCCCTTGACAGGCTCCTGCAGACAGTTTTGTTTGATTCTGCATCCTCATCGTGTTGCTGCAGGTCCTGACTTTTCCTCCAACTTTTTCGTCGTCATGGCGGAGCAGCTTTGTTCAAATCGATGGCGGAACAGTTTTGTTGAAGGCAACATTTGGGACCATCCCTCAAAAATCTCAAAAATGACCCAAAAACAACCTAAATTGGGGGGTGGGGTGTTGTCCCTTTTTAGGGTCCAAGTTTGGGCCGTGACGACATCAGAGTTGTGAAGGTACCTTAGATTCTAAGGTACCTTAAAGTTTATTTTAGTTGAAATCACCAACCATATGGTACCATATGGTTCAAGGTAGTTTTATGGTAGGTATGGTTGATAGGAGGAAGACTCACCGACACACCGTGACTCGAGGGATGAGACTCCCAAAAAAATCACTCGTCCAATCAAACTTGATTACAGTGTCGAGGTATGAAGCGTGACTCGAACCCGAACGCATTTACATCACGATACGTATGAAAACACGAATGTAGACAACACTGTTTTGACACACAGAACACATGTAAAGATAGTGTGCAAGAGGGGAGGACATTGGATATGGTTTGAGGAAATTCTTTTTGTTTAAACCTCAAACAAGAAATACTGTCTAGATTGTCAAACTGTTGACCCATGTAGACATGCGCTCCTCCTTGTCTTCATCCTCTACATTCGAACGATTTCAGAGGATGTATCAAGTTGATACACACCCATGATCGCATCCGAGTCTCCCAAAATACTTTGCTCATCAATTTTGGTACTTGGTCAAGATGTCAAGGTTGGGGCGCACCTTAATCTCTTTGGAAGAAGTCAAGCCTGAGTGCTCCAACCCCGGAGTTTTCCCGTTCATATCTTGTAGATAATACCATTGTCAAAAATAACACGCTACTACTAGTAACACATACAATAATTATGATGAATGTAGAGTCTGTCCTCCATGTGTTCAACTGTCACCTTAGTAGCACGCATACCTGTATGTGCGGGTGTGTGTAAGAAAGTACATGCTAGTTTTGTTGGGTGGCAAACATGTGTACCCCCTTGCTGATGACCCTGCAACTCTGCAGTGCTTTACGATGAAAGTTCTCGGGCCGGCCGTCGACGTTCTTGTTCGTATGAATAGAAATTGCTGCTGCGGGCGTGTCGTCTTCCCTGAGAGCTGTGGCCAGAAGCTCCTGCCGCTGCACATCACCAATCCGCTGCTCCATTGGCGGTGTATCTGTACCATCTTGACCTTTTCCCTCCATTTAATCCTATTTTCGGAGCCTGCCCGCCTAGAGTGTAAAGTTAAGGTACCATACAAATCTGATGGACCATTACATTTGAACATTGACTGATGGTATCTTACCTCATGGTACCAAAAGAATCCCAGCGAGCAACCATATCGTATGGTATCTTCTACCATATGGTAGGCATAGGGTATTGTATTATGTGACCTTCTCGGCTAAGGTACCTTCACAACTCTGTGGTGGGGTCATCTTGTGGAACAAATAAACTCCCCCCTTGGAAACCATTGTTTACCTATGAAGCCAGTTCCAGTTCCAGTTCTTCACTCTCCTAGCAATCGAAAAAGTTGGAGATTGGAAAAAATCGGAGATTCTGGTACAAAACCTGTCATTTTGAAATATTATCGGTGCACGACCTACTGCAGCACCTCGCAACAGCGGGAGAGATAACGCAGCAGGAATAATGATTATATGATGAATTAGCCCTCCTCGCATTCTACAGATTCACTCACTGCACCAAGTTGCCACTGGCAATCCTTATTATGTTCCTCTTCGGCGCCGTGGAATAATTATCACCATTTTCCACTGTTTTGGGACCAATTGTATGGTCCCTCACAACTGGGACTCAGCACCGAGGTGCGTTTGTGGTCCCAATTTCATATCCGAGGCTGTTTTAATTGGAGAATCTCCAAATTTTTCGGCTGCTAGTCTCAAAGTGGGGTTAGGTATTTCTCGAACGCGAACGAACGCGGATTATCAGTGGAAAAAAAGTTTACAATGCATTTGATGGAAATTTTGCTCGTGAAAACGAATCGATTCGTCTGTAGTTTTGTAAACGTGATCTTGACGCGGCAAACCTGCGGCCAGCGCTCGAGCATGGCTGCGGAAAGCAAACGCCGAGCGCTAGGAAATTATTTTTCCAAGCGAATTTGCTACATGTTTCTAATATCAAAATGTAGAGGAGACCGAGATCTAGGTCTGTGCACAACTTTGGGACTTGCGTTTGGAGAACCGCATGGGGGGCTAAAAACGTGTTTCGACGCAGGAAAAATCTGATTTTGCTATGGCGCTGCAGGTTTTCAACGCAAGCACCGAAGTTGTGCACAGACCTAGATCTGAGTCTCCTCTACATTTTGATAATAGGAAAATATAGCAAATTCGCTCGGAAAAATAATTTCCTAGCGCTCGGCGTTTGCTTTCCGCAGCCCTGCTCGAGCGCTGGCCGCAGGTTTGTCGCGTCAAGATCACGTGTACAGTACTACCGACGAATTATAGACTCACTTCTCTACTCTAGCATCCTCTTGAACTCGACTCGTTTCACCTATGCATCTCTTGCTAACCGCCAGCTTCATCGACTTAAGTCGATGAAGCTGGCGGGATTTATCTCCATGTGAGCAAGAAATGCATAGGTGAAACGAGTCTAAGAGGATGCTAGAGTAGAGAAGTGAGTCTCT
>Ga0105055_10012855_pt1 | contig 10125 bp, 9 predicted proteins | sample BON03_FD_78090 | JGI IMG/M metagenome (GOLD analysis project Ga0105055, IMG submission 78090) | Freshwater microbial communities from Lake Bonney liftoff mats and glacier meltwater in Antarctica - BON-03 | ecosystem: Environmental > Aquatic > Freshwater > Ice > Glacier meltwater | place: Lake... | reverse complement strand
TCCTTGGTATATTCATATTCGTCAGCCGTCGCATCGGTCATGATGTCGCCGGTATGAAGGACAAAGTCGAGGGGAAAGGGCAGGCGGTTGATCTCTTCGATCAGCCGCTTGGTTGCCACAGAGGCCAGCACCGCGGGATTTTCATGTGAGGCCGCTTCGGGCTGGTGCGCCCGCACCGCGTTGATCAATGCCAGCACACGTGGTGAGTAGTGATCCATGCGCATTTCGGTGCGGTCGCCAGGCGTGAGGTGGGTGTCACTAATGTGCGCAAAGCGGAGGAGAACGTTTGACATAGGGTTGCTCGTTTTCTGATCACAGCAGGGGTGGTTTGATTGAGTGGGTGATGGGGCGATCATCGCGCACACAGTTAAACATGAAATTAACTGGAAATATCGAATCGTTATTGTATTGATAAGCTTCGATGAATTTGTGTTAACTTTTGAAATGTAAAGGGGTACTCCGGTGACTTCGACAAGCTCAGTCACCGGAGTACCCCTTCCTCTTACGGTCGGCGATGGTATGTCAAGCGGTACGCGTTACAGCATTGCGTTCTTGATCGCCTTGTCGGCTTCGGCCTTGAGCTTCTTCACCCCTTCTTCGGGCGAGAGCGTTTTGAGCAGCACTTCTTCGACCGTCTTGGCGGTGACGACGGCGCGCACTTCGGGCAGGGCCGGGCTGGGGGCGAGGATGCGTGCATTGACCGAAATTTCGTCGACCAGGCGACGGGCGGTAGGATTGGTCTCATAGAAGGCTTGAAGTGTCTCGGTTTCGATCGCGCTCTTGGTGCTAGGGAAGTAGCTGGTGTTGGCGATCATGCGGGCATGAACTTCCGGTGTGAGCAGCCACTTGATCCACAGCCAACCGGCCAATTGTTTGCCGGCGTCGGTCACCGGCACCGCGTTGATCGGGCCATAGGTCTCGGTAATCGGCTGCTCTTGCGTATGGCGCTGCGGCGGCAACATGGCATTCCAAGCAAAGTCGGTAACCGCGGTCTGGAAGCGCACGGCATTACCAGAGCTATCCATGAAGTGCATGTTTTGCTGGGCGATAAAGAGATCGCGCGCATCGCCGCTGATCGCCAGCAACCCTTCATCCGCCAGGGCGCGCCACCAAGTCATGATTTCGAGCGCTTCGGGGGCATCGAAGTTGGACTCTTCGCCACCCGGCTTCAGCCATTCCACGCCATAGGTCAGTAAGCAGCTGATAAACCGATCGCCGGCGCCGGAGATGAGCCAAGCGGGAACATTGCCGTTGGCAGCCGAGACGGCGCGGGCATAGTCGGGGAATTCATCCCAATTGGTCACCGGCTGCGCAATCCCAGCGTTATCCAGGGCGGTCTGGTTCCAGTAGGTGGTAAAACCGCTAAAGCCTTGGGTAAAGGCCATGGTCTTGTTGTCGTACAGTTCCAACTTGTGGCGGGTGAATTGGTTGGGCAGAATGTCGGCAATCTGCTCGTCGGTCAGGCCAACATTGGCATCGGCGATATAATCATCTAGCCCAACCAAAATGTTGCTCAACGCATATTGGGTGATATCATAGTCATCGGCCATCACCGCGCCGGGCATCCCACCACCGGCAGCAGCGGCGCGCACTTTTTGGTTGAGTTCCTGAATGTTGCCCTGGGCAATCGAGGTCAACTTGATCTGGTCGGCATGTTCTGCGCTAAATTCAGCCGCAAAGGTTTCGAGCAAGGTGGCGGTTTCGCCACCTTGGCGGTGCCAATACTCAATTTCGACCAGGGTGTCGGGCAGCGGGGCAATGGCGTTGGTATCGGCCGCCGCATCGCCCGCGGCTGGGGCCGCCGGGGCAGCGGGCATCACACAACCGGCCAAGGCCAGGACACCGGCCACACCAGCGGTTGCGAGCAAGAAATGGCGACGTGATAACGTGGTAGTCTGCATTAGTTAGTTCTCCTATGAATGAATGAATCGTAAGTTTGGGCAAGTAAAGTTGTGACGTGCGCTGTCAGCGGATTTTGAGAACCGATTGAACGGATTCCGATACGAAAATCCGTTCTGTGTCTTAGCTTTTAGAACGGATTCTGTCATGCGCATCTGTTTAATCCGTTCCCCGCATCCGTTGACAGCCCTAGCCCTTCAACCCGGTATTGACAATGCCTTCGATAAATTGGCGTTGCAGCAAAAGAAAGAGTATGACAATCGGCAGGGTGATCAGCAGCGACGCGGCCATTAACATGCCATAGTCGGTGAGAAATTCGGTCTGATAATAGATCATCGCCATTTGCACGGGGCGAATCGCTTCGGTACGGGTCACCAGCAAAGGCCAGAGCAACCCATTCCAGCGCCCGATAAAGCCAAAGATCGCGACGGTGAGCAGGCTGGGCAAGGTGAGGGGCACCATGATCCGCCAAAGGTAGCCAAAGCTTGAGCAACCATCGATCTGCGCTGCTTCCCAAAATTCTTTGGGCACCCCCATAAAGGCCTGGCGGAGCAGAAAGATGTTGAACGCGCCAACCAGCCCCGGCAGGATCACCGCGGCATAACTATCATAAAGACCACTGCCACCGGCACCAAAGAGATCATTGCCGCCAAAGAGCGGAAAGCGCCGAATGGTCACAAAGTTGGGAATCAGCGTGATCTCGTTGGGGATCATGGTTGTGGCTAAGACCAGGATAAAGAGCAGATCGCGGCCGCGAAAGTGCAACTGGGCAAACGCAAAACCCGCCAGCGCGCAGAACACCACCTGAATGCTGGTACCAAAGGTAGCAATCACCAGGGAGTTGACCATGTAGCGGCCCAAGGTATGCGGGGGGCGGAGCCAGGCATTCAGATAATTTTGTGGCTGCCAGGTTTCCGGCCAGAAGGTCGGCGGGAAGCGGTTGCTTTCCTGTAAGGTTTTGAATGAACCCAGCACCATCCAGATAAAAGGGAAGATGACGATCAGCGCCCCCAGGATCAACAGCGCATAGATCAGCACGCTGGTGAATGACCAGGGGCGCGCCGGTGCCGTTGTGGCCTGGGTACGAGTGGGCGGCGCGGCAGAAACTTCAATCGTTGTCGCCATCAGCATCTCCCTACTGGTAGTGTACTTTGCGGTTGAGCATGGAGAATTGCATCACCGTCAAGCCAAGAATAATAAAAAAGAGCAAGAAGGCGACCGTTGCCGCATAACCCACGCTGTTGGCCCGTTCATAGAAGTTGCGGAAAATATAGACGGTCACCGTTAAGGTGGTGTCGAGCGGCCCACCTGCTTCACCGGCCCCAGCACTGCTTTTGCGCGTGAGCACATAGATCGGGTCAAAGGCTTGAAAGGCTGAGATCATGTTAGCGATCAGCAGAAAAAAGGTGGTGGGCGAGACAAGCGGCCAAATAATGCGCCGCAGAATGGTCCAGCCGCCGGCCCCATCAATGCGCGCCGCTTCGAGTAGCTCTTTGGGCACGGCAGAGAGACCGGCCAGATAGATGACAATGTTGTAGCCCAGTGATGTCCAGATGCTGTAGAGAATGATCACGATCATGGCGGTACTGGGGCCGGCCGCGAGATTGGGTAGCCACGCCAAGCCCGGCACCATGCGTTCTAGCAAGGGAAATGGATCATCGAGCCAGGTAAGGGTGGGCAGCCCAATCGTTTGCAACAGGGCATTGACCACGCCCAGCCGCGGGTTGAACATCCAGCCAAAGACCAAGGCCATCGCCGCGCTGCTAGTGACATAGGGTAAAAAATAGGCTGTGCGTAAAACCGCGCGACCCCGCTGCACCCAGATAAAGAGCAGGTAGGCAAGGATAAAGGCCAGCACAATCGTGATCGGCACTCGGCCCAACACATAGTAGATGGTCACGATCAGGCTGTGCAGCACTTCGCCCACCGCCAGTTGATCGTTGTAATCGCGCGTGATAAAGCCTTCACCAAAGAGCCGCTGGTAATTGGCCAGCCCCACAAACTTAAGCGGCCCCACATCCCAGCGCCAAAGGCTAATATAAAGGTTGAAGAGAATCGGCCAGATCTCAAAGATCAGCAGGATAATGAGCGCGGGCAGGAGATAGAGCACCCCGCCCCAGCCGCTGGTGCGCCGCTGATTGGTTTGCCAACGCTTGCGCGCCATCCGCAACGTCGCCATCTAGACCTCCACACACAAGCCATCATAGGCAATTGCATAGCCATGTTGGCGCGCATAGATGGCCAATTCCGGGTAAGGTGGATTGCTATGATGGGCGAGATGATGCGCAAAGATCCGCGCATCCTTGGCTAACAGACCTTCACTGTGCATACGTGCGACCTGTTCCAGAAATTGTTCGCTGTTCATATGCCCAGTGGAACGGCCGGCAAAGCCAAAGGTGTGATCCATGGCGACAACGTTAAACTTGCGCCCATAGGCTTTGAGTGCCTGCCAGGTCGGCTCGGCGATTTCGCCCGTATCGGTGGCGTAAAAGAGCACCCGGTCATCCCGCTGGATCACATAGAGCATGGCCGTAATGTTGGGATCGTGGTTGGCGGCCACCGTGAAAATCTGATAAGGGCCGGCGGCGAACGTTTGAAACGGATGAATGGTGTGAATGAATAGATTGAGTTCATCACCCAAGTCAATGGTCTGCGCCGCGAGATCGAGCCCTTCCGCGCGCAATACTTTGACCGAACGTTGCAGTGCCCCCGTCGAAGCATAGTAGTGCAATTTGGGGCTATCATGCACGCCGCAATAGCTGCTGCGTGAGAAAAAGTGCGATGGATCCAGATGGTCGCTGTGTTCGTGGGTCTGCAGACAATATTCGAGCTTCGCCAGCGAAACCCGATGTTGTAGGGCCGCCGCCATCAAGTCGGGGCCGAGATCGATCAGCAGGTCGGCGTTGATCAACGCCGATGCGCGCTTACGCAGGCTTGCCCCACCCAGTTGGCGGGCCATTTCGCAATTAGTGCAGGCGCAAAAGGCGTTGGGATAGCCTTCCGAGGCGGCGGTACCGAGAAAAAGCAGACGCATGGTTCTATGCTCCGTTGGTTTGATTCTACGCTATTGTTACCATACGCCGTATCAATTAATAGCTGATTAACGCTTTGCCAGCGAACTGTCAATGAACGATGAATTTAATTAACAAAGGTTATGCACTCATTTTATGCAGACGCGCCCCAGAGGCACCCGCGACTGACAACAGGCTGTCGCGGGTGCCCACTGGGCGCGTCAGTCGCTACAACCTACCGCTGGCGGGCCAAAGCTTAGGTTACTCGATTTCGGCTTGGGCATCAGCTTCGGCCTTCTTCAGCGCATCGATCGCTGGCGTGTTGTTGACCAGCACATCCTCAATTGCGGTGCCGATTGCCTTGCTGATCACTGGCCAATAGGGGGTGGAAGGGGCAGCCTTGGCAAATTCGAGTTGCTTGATCGTGGTCTCGAAGGCCGGGTTTTTCTCGTAATACTTTTCCGTGCGTAGCTTCTCGACACTGGAGTAGCGCACCGGCCAGTAGCCGGTCTCTTGGCTCCAGTAGGCATTCTGCTCGGTGCTAATCCACCACTTAATGAATTCCCAGGCGGCCTGTTTCTTCTCATCGGAAACAGCGGCAGGAATGCCAGCGGCAGCACCACCGGTGGGCACCGCGGTGTTGAACCCTTCCATGTGTGGCACAAAGACGGTCTGGATTTCGAACTTGCCATCGATCGCGGCCAGAATACCACGCAGACCGGCGGTCGAGTCGAAGGTCATGGCACCCTTGCCCTCGGCAAAGGCCTGGTTGCGCTGGGCAAAGGATTGATCACCAGTGAAGACACGGGCAGTGCCATCCTGGTAAATCATGTCGGCCCAGATTTGGAGCGGGGCTGCGCCTGGCTCGGCAAAGGTCAGTTGGGTCAGCTCTTCGTTCATGATCTCGCCACCATTGCTCCAGACCATCGACTCAAAGTACCACCACGAGGGGGTCGCCAGGAAGCCGTAGACTTTGGCGTCGCCTTCACCAGTTGTGAAGGTTTTGGCCACCGCGCGGAATTCCTGCCAGGTGGTGGGTGGTTCTACGCCGGCTGCCTCGAACATCTGCTTGTTAAGATAGAGCACTGGGGTGCTGCGGTTGATCGGCATGGCATAGAGTTTACCGTCCCAGGTCTGGTTGAGCATCCCGGCGGGGATTAGATCCTCGAAGTTGAGGTCGGGGTCGGCATCGATAAAGGGTTGCAATTCCGTCAGGGCACCGGCCGAGGCAAATTTAGGGGTGCCGTGAATCTCGATCTGCACAATTTCCGGCACATCTCCGCTGACCAGGGCGGCTTGAAATTTTTCCTGCACGCCGTTGTAGCTCTGCTGAAAAACGCCGGTCACTTCGATCGCGTCCTGGCTGGCGTTGTACTGCTTGATCATCTCTTCAATCACTTCCCCCAGTTCACCGCCGAGGCCATACCAGAAACGAACCTGGATTTTTTCCCCGGTGCTTGCCGCAGCAGCAGCCTCCGCGCTGGGGGCGGCCTCTTCGGCAGCCGGCGCGGAGGCTGGGACACAAGCGACAATGGTCATGACCAAGACAAGCGCCATGATGAACAGACGAAACGGCAATTTCATGAGTATTCTCCTTTTGATAACTCTGTTTGATAGAAAGCTAACGACTCTGCCCTATCGATAAATTAGTGAGCGCCGAAAGGGCACCATCGGAAATGATGAAACGCATGGTCGCAACGCAACCCATTGATTGCGATTCAGGCTTTCGTGCAAGGCTGAATCGTCACAATTTGTGATCGTTGGTCGCGCTTTCACGCGATGTTTACCCTTTTAAGCCGGAACTGGCAATCCCTTTGATAAAAGAGCGTTGGGCAAAGAGGAAGACGATGATCAGCGGGGCCATGGAAAAAACACTGGCAGCCATGAGTTCGTGCCAGCGGGTACCGCCTTCAAACTCGATAAAGCTCGATAACCCCATGGGCATCGTGCGCATCAACTGGGAGTCGGTGACAATCAACGGCCAGAAGAGATCGTTAAAGTGGTAGACAAAGCTGAAGAGGCCAAAGGTGATCAGCGTCGGCACGTTGAGCGGCACCAAGACATGGCGCATCACGCCGAGATGGGTGCAACCGTCGAGCCGGGCCGCATCCATAAAATCCTGATGGATTTGTTTAAAAGCCTGGCGCAGCAGAAAGATCCCAAAAGCGCTGGTCAAGAAGGGCACGATCAACGCCGGGTAACTATCTTTCCAGCCAAGCCGCGAGATGGTGACAAAGGCGGGGATGAAGGTCACCTGGATCGGCACCATCATCGTCGTCAAGATCAGCACAAAGAGTAGATCGCGACCGGGAAAGCTGAGCCGGCTAAAGGCATAGGCAGCAGGGATAATCGTCATATATTGCCCGGCCAGGATCGCAATCGCCGTGAAGGTGCTGTTAAAGAGATACCAGTTAAAAGGCGCTTTGTTCCAGGCGTTAAGATAGTTGATCCACTGCGGGTCGGGCGGCACCACTTGGGCGAGCACATAGACATCGGCTAACTTTTTCAAAGAGGTCATTACCATCCAGAAAAAGGGAAAGCCAATCACCACGGCGACCATGCCCAATAGTAGATAGGCCGCAAGCGCCGTCAGCGGGGCTACGCCATCCCCGATCCCCCGTACGGATCGTCGTAAACTTGTGAACATGGTTGACTCCTGTTGCCTGCATCGGAATGGTAAATAGTAAATAGTAAATGGTGAACGGTCGTCGCGCGGCGAGAGCATTTATAATTCGCAATTGACAATTCACCATTTACAATTTTTAAGCGCGTTTAATGGTCAAAGATGACGACGTTGAATGGTGATCAATAATGGACCCATTGGCGGGAGATGCGCAGTTGGATCACAGTGAAGAAGAGCAGCAGCCCGAGTAAGACCACCGCCACGGCGGAGCCGGTCCCCACTTTGTAGAGCTGGAAAGCCTGTTCGTAAAGATAATAGACAAGGACACTGGTGCTGTTGACCGGGCCGCCACGTGTCATCACAAAGACCTGGTCAAAATCCTGAAAGGAGCCGATGACGGAAATCACGATGACAAAGAGTGTTGTTGGTGAAAGCAGGGGGAGGGTGAGAAAGCGAATGCGTTGGGGCACACTAGCACCATCGACCTTGGCGGCGTCATAAAGATCCACGGGGATGGCTTGCAGGCCGGCTAGAAAGAGCACGGTGTAATAGCCAACCGCCTTCCACACCTTCATGAAGATCAGCGCGGGCATGGCCCAAGTTGTGCTAAAAAGCCATTGCGGCCCTTCAACGCCAAAAAACTCGATGACCTTGTTGATCACCCCATCGGTTGGGTCGTACATAAACATCCAAAGCGTAGCAACCGCCACCATCGGTGTGAGATGGGGGACAAAGAAGAGGGCGCGGAAGAAAGGGTTACCACGTAATTTCAGATCCAAGAGCATCGCCATTGCCATAGAAAAGATGATGATCAGCACCACCGTGCCCACGCTAAAGAAGAGGGTATTGCGCAAGACCTGCCAAAAGTCAGCGGAGGTAAACAAGCGCTCAAAGTTCCGGGTGCCCACAAATTCCGGCGCAGGTCCGATAAAATCCCATTTAAAGAAGCTCAGGCGCAGCGAATAGAGCACCGGATAGAGTGAAAAGACCGCGATGATGATCAGCGCCGGCAGTACACAGAGGTAGCCGGCTAGCCACTCACTACGCATTTTGCGCCAGAATGTGTTTTGCTCTGGCTTGGCCAATGGTAGGCGCAATGTACTTACATTCGCTTGTTGCATGATCGCCTCACTTTCTACGTTTTCAACGCAACTTACCTCTTAGCTGACCAACCCTTGGGCTTGTAGCCAAGCCGCACCAGCAGGGATCTGATCTTTATCACGCAATTCCAAGAGCAGGCGCGGTTGTTGCGGCAATGCGGCAACTGCGGCAAAGAGCGCGTGCCAATCTGTATTGCCGGCACCAGGTGCCCAATGGCGGTCGATCTGCCCATCGGTGTCCTGAATATGCATATGGGCGAGTAGCGCACCCGCCTGGCTGACCCAGGTTGCCGGGCTTGGTCCACCGATCTGGTGGCGGATAAAAGCGTGACCAGTGTCGATGCTCAATTTGACAAAGTCACTTTCAAAGGAGCGAATCAAGGCAAAGAGGGGGGCGCTGTTGGTGTCGTAAATATTCTCGATCACCAGTGTACAGTTGGCCGCCTGCGCAATCGGCACAATGGGGTCCAGCAGGGCATGGACCAGCTCAAACTGCTCGGCCTGACCATGTTCTGCGGAGTGGGGTAATAAAGGCCCGCCAAAGAAATCAAATGGGCTGTGCATGACCATGTGGGTAGCACCCAGCGCATGGACAAAATCGAGGGCCTGCCGCAACCGATCATTCACCACCTGGCGCACCTTCGGGTCGCGTGGCATCAGCGTCAACCCCATGAAGGGACCATGTACGCCCATGCGCCCAGTGTAACCATCGAGTATGCTTCGCGCTTGGGCGACAAGAGGTTGCCAGTCACTATCCAAAACGGTGGGATTGAAAGGATCTTGAATTTCGAGATCGCGCTGCTGCGCTTTGAGCCAGTCGGCATACTGGGCGAGGGCTGCCATCGGCAGGGCCGCGCCAATCATGGGTGGGTGAGTAGAATGAGGCATGGATGCACCTTATTTAGTCAAATATTGCTAATAAAACATGAATGTTGCCGCGCTTGCGCGCAACATCAATAGTATAAATGGCTGTAGTTAAGGGGCAATTAACGCCTTATCAGCAGATTGTCAATAAATGATTATGAGGTTGTGACGGTGGTGGGTATACGGGGAGTCGGCAAAACCATTCTTGCGGGGCAAACGAGTGTAGGGATTTGGCAATCCCCTACACTCATACTGAGCAGCCAGGGCTACTATACTTCGCGCTGAATGAGATCCGGAGTTTTGACCAGCGTGAAAAACTCCGGATCTCATTTCAACCGCAGTATAGTCCTATTCCGTACACCATTTACGGCCCGCGTTCGTCAGCAGTTCGTCGGCAGCAGTCGGTCCCCAACTACCGCGCGCATAGCTGAGGATGGGCGGCGCATCGGCCTTTTCCCAGCCAGCAAGCACCGGGTCAATCAGCCGCCAAGCATATTCGATTTCGTCGATCGCCAATATGCTCCAAGTGAAAGAAGACCCAACCACGCCCGGTCTCTACTATGGCATCGATGCGCCCGAGTTTTCCACCCACGCCGCCGGTCAGATCATTCGCCTGAGCATCCCACCC
>Ga0105055_10012852_pt1 | contig 10127 bp, 11 predicted proteins | sample BON03_FD_78090 | JGI IMG/M metagenome (GOLD analysis project Ga0105055, IMG submission 78090) | Freshwater microbial communities from Lake Bonney liftoff mats and glacier meltwater in Antarctica - BON-03 | ecosystem: Environmental > Aquatic > Freshwater > Ice > Glacier meltwater | place: Lake... | reverse complement strand
TTGCCAATGACAGTATGCAGAATGTTTGGAGGGGGAAAAGACGTGCTGCATAAATCTTGAGATCCAATAGCCCTCCTCAAGGGCATAGTGATGCGCTGCGGCCCTGCATGGGCTTCCCGAAAGCCCTTCAAACTCTTACCAACCTCCCCTCATCAATTCGAATGGGCCTGCCGTTGAGCAAGAAAGCCGTCGATGAATCTACTGCCTCGGCGCGACAGACCCACAAGACAGTGACTAACGGTGCCTGAAAACCATTCACCAATGAAGCTTCGACAACGATGAATGTCCCAATTAAAATATGCCGTGGTTTGCGGCGTTCTTGACGCGTTTGTAGGGGCTGCTTTTGGTCACGACAAGACTCGGGCCATTTACTGCCGACGAGACAGGCACATTCAAGCCCAACCTCAACTTCTATGCCCGCCCACATCTCTCTTTTATGCGCAGCGCAGGCTTTCTGCACCTAAATGACTTGCGCGGGTTTCGAAGCGCCCTTGTCACACATACGTTGTCGCAGCTCGTCTTCAAGTGCATAGTTGCGACTGTGCAGGTGTCTAAGAATCCACTGAGCGCCCCCGAGCCCTAGGTCGAAGTGATGATCGCTGGTGCACCATCATGCGCGCGACATTTTAATGGCGCTGTAGTGTGATTTACCCGTTTTATTAGCAGATTTCATGCGTAACATCAACGCTGCCACTTCCGCCCTCACTTACGTTTTCTCACATCCCTCCCCTCTTCTTACTCCCCCTGCAGATTCGGTATGTCTAATACTGCAAGCGCGTTCGAGGAAGGAACTCCAAGAGCGGAAGATGAGCAGGCTTCAATCAAAAGGCCAAGGGAAGTTGGGACCGACGGCAATGCCGATGCTACCCACGACATGGACTACGACGTCTTCCCAGAGGACCTTACGCCTGCCTCGGCTGTCTACTTTGTCTCGCCCAACCGCCGGCTCTCGGGCAAGGACTTCTTTTCCTCCTCCGATCCGGACGCGAGCAGCGATGATGAGTATGCAGCGGATGAGGGCGCCGGGATCCTACCGGAAGAGGCGCCTGCGCCCCCTGGAGAACTGTCGCAGCGTCTCTATACCATTCTCGTTGCGGGGACGGGCTTCTTGGCAGACAGCTACGACCTATTTGTGATCAACATCGTCCTGCTAATGATGAAACAAAACAAGAGCTACGGCCCCTTAACACCGGAGGTGCAAACCCAATGCTCCTTAATGGCCATCGTTGGTGCCATGGTGGGCCAGCTTCTCTTTGGCTTTCTCGGGGACCAATACGGGCGCCGCCGCATGTTCCTCCTCACGGCCCTCCTCACCATCCTCGGCAACGTCTTGCAAGCAACCGCTCAACCGCGGCAACGTATGGGGATTTACCAGCAAATGATGCTATTCCGGTTCATCATGGGCATGGGGGTGGGCGGAGAATACCCTGCCGCCAGCACCATCACCAGTGAAAACTCTCCTAGCTGGCAACGTGGCAGAAACCTGGCCGCTGTGTTCTCTATGCAGGGCGTCGGTCGCTTGCTCTGCGCGGTGGTCTTGCTCATTTGTGCCTACACCATCGAGGACACCAACATGCAGTGGCGCGTCGCTGTGATTGTAGGGGCATTTCCGATGATGATTGCTGTGTTTTTCCGTTGGCTTCCAGAGACAGACGCGTTTCGGCATCACGTCCAAGCACGGTACCCCAACATGCGCGAGCGTTTTAATGTCATCTGGAGGACGGTGTGGGAGAACCGACGGGCTCTGGCTGGTACGGCTGGCTCATGGTTCATTCTCGATATGCTTTTCTATGGGAATTCTCTTTTTTCGGCCGACGTGACAGTGACGATGGGCTTGGGGGACGGGATTAAAGGAAGAGCTGTGCAGAATCTGATTATTCAATCCATGGCCATGCCCGGCTACATACTGGCCATCCTCTTTATCGATCGCATCGGCAAGAAACGCCTGCAACTACTTGGCTTCTTTGGGGAGGGGGTGACATTTGCGGTGATGGCTGTGTTTCACGCCCGGCTCAAGCAGACGCCCGTGGTGTTTTTGGTCATGTATGCCCTTACTTTTCTCTTTGATAATTTTGGGGCCAATACATCGACTTTTGTTATTCCTGCTGTGATTTACCCGACGGAAGCCCGCTCGACCTGCCATGGGATTTCGGCAGCGTTTGGAAAGGCAGGGGCGGTGGTAGGTGCCAGCGTGTTCCTGAGTTTAGTGAACAGGCATTGCCCAAATCATGTGTGTAGCACGAACGTGGATCCCGCGTTGGTGGATAAGGGTATTCAGAACGTATTTTACTGGTACGTAGAATTTGATGTGTGGGTGAGTGTTTTTTCTTAAAATTGTGTGTGGCCTTCCTTTTGTTTCTCCGAAGGCCTTTTTGTTGATCGGTTATTTATCTCCTCTTTTCGTTTCTTCCTCCCTCCCTCCTTTTCCCACCAGGTGCGCCATCCTCTCCCTCGTCGGCTTTGTGTGGACATGTGTCCTAGTGCATGATAGACGCCACAAATCGCTTGATTGCAAGGGCCCGCTCCAAGCTCCAGTGACCTCGCCCGAGTATGAGATGGCTTGAGCAGCAGCAGCAGCAGAGAGGAAGGGAGGGAGGAAGGGAGGAAGGGAGGGAGGGAAGGTGGGGGTGCACAGAATCAGTATGCAGAGTTTAAGCGGATGCAATGATTGGAATTGTTGAATGCATTGGGGAAGGAAGGGGGTGACGTTGTTGAATGCATTGGGGAAGGAAGGGGGTGACGTGTGAAAAGAAAAACAGGAAAAAAGCGGGGAATATTTTTGGTGGTGTCGCTCCAAATCGGGGCACGACAAAAACGACAAAACGACAAAAGCAGCAGCCATGAAGAAGAATGAATGAAGGAGGGTAGTCAGAATACCGGAAACACAAAGAGCAAAGCAAGAAGTGAACGAGAGGTGGCACATATAATCGTCAGCGCTATTCAAGCTCCTCTATCCACACACCGGTTGCTTTCTATTACCTTTCCCATTTTCCTTGCTTTCTGTCCACACCCTTCCTCCTCCTCTCTCACCCTCTCTCCCATCCTACTCCCCCTCCCCTCCCTCCACCAATGGCGGCCTCCACATCATATACACAAACAAACCCACAAACGGCACCACCTTGGCCACCCCAGGTACAATCACCTCCCCCAACCCCCCGCCCTCCCTCCCTCCCCCCCTCCTCCTCCTCTTCAAATCATCCCCTATCAACCACCCTTGAAACACCCAAAACAAGACCGCCTCCACACAAAACGCAAACATCAACCGATCCGTCGATGCCAACTCCAATAAACTCGCCCACCTCTCACTCAACCCTCCAAATTCTGGACGACCAAAGAACCCCCACCACACACTATACAAGCCCGCTAGGCCATACACAGCAAGAAGTTTCTTCGACTCTCCGAACTGCAACTCTACCTCTGGTACCTCCTCCTTCTGAATACACGGTTCATCCTTCTTGTGCAACGGCCGCAAGACAAGATAAGGGAGGAAGGCTGTGTTGGTCAGGGCCAAGCCAGCAGCCGCAAAGGGTAGGAAGAAATTGACGCTGCTGATGCTGCTGCCTGCCTTCCGCCCGTCCACCAAAAAGCCACTCAGCAACGCCGCGTACGCCAGCAACAAATTGAAGGCCCCTTCCATCACCGGAGAGAACTTGGGTGCGAGGCCGGGGAGGAGAGTGGGGAGGACGCAAAAGTAGTTGAGTGTTAACCCACCCACTTGCTTGAGAACAGCAGGGTCGAGCATGTTGGGTACTGGCCCGGGGGCGTAGGGCGAGATGAAGACGTAGCCCACAAAGGACATGAGTGTGACAAGGGGTACGATGCGCTGGAAAGGTTGCTGAGTAAATTTCTCCTTGAGACTTGCCAGGCTGACTTCGGCCGCCCACTCGGTGAGAGCGGAGGATGAAGGGGGGGAGGGAGGAGGGCTGGGGCGCAGGACGTCTTTCATTTGGCGCTTGTTGTCGTTGAGCAAGGCGGCGGCAAGTGTGCGGCTGCCGTGCTGGCGGCGGTGCTGCTGTTGTACGGCGCTGCGGTCCAGGCCTTTGGTGCTTGAGCTTGAGGCGAAGAAGCATGTGGGAGGAGGAGGAGAGGAGGCTCCGGCTGCGGCGGCAACAAGGACGAGGAGGAGCAAGGCCAGGGAGTGAAGGCGGGAATGGGCGAGCTGCTTCATCGCTGGTTGTCGGCAGAGGTTGTGACTGTGTTTTGAGAGAGAGTGAATGAGAATGAGAGGCACGAAGGACCAACACATGGCGGCCGGGTGGGACATGGTGGGAAGACGAAGTTGAAGTCTGCGTTTCGATTATTGTTCTATACGACCTCCTACCCCCCTACTCCACAAATAAGGAGAAAACAAGAGGAAAGAAATAGCAAAGGCAGCTCATAACGAATATCGATCGATTTAAGTGGCACATTTCTTTATTTTTCGCAACATTTCCTCCTCCGCTCACCCTTCCCTACCTCCCCCAGCCCCACCCACAACCCCACTAAACGCGCCCGCCGCCACGAGGCCTTTGAGATGCTCCGTCAACTCCTCCCCGTTTCCTTGCGGATGCTGGAGCTGCCATTCAATCTGCGCTTCCATGACTTGGCCCACCATTGGACCTTTGGGCAAGCTGAGTAGGGTGATAGCGGCCTTCCCGTCTAGCAGCGGGCGGAGTGTCCATATCTGATCCAAGCCCATGCCTTCCAAGGCTTCGCACGTTCGTTGATACCGAGTCAAAATCTCCACAATCCTCGCTCGTGCTCCGCTTGTTACTGTTGCTGAAGTGCTTGTTTCCTTCTCCATCATCATTGCCATCTCCCGCGCACACGCCAGGTCCAGACCCGTCCGCCAGAGGTCTTTCAGTTCTCGCAGCAGCAGGCCCGCCTCCAGCCGCAGTCGCTGCTCACCAACGTTTTCGTCGACTTCTACTCCCCCTCCTTTTTCCGGTCCTTCCTCCACCGCCGTATCCGCTGCTGCTGCTGCTGCTGCTGCTGCTGTTGTCGTCGTTGCCATGCTACTACTCAAGGCCTGCAACCTGTCTAGAGCGCCCAAGAGCAGCGTCATGTCCTCCGCATCCTTCGCCCTCAGCTTCAACACCTCCCGAATAAACCACTGCACAACGGGCACCCTCTTCTCCCTCTCTCTATCCTTGTCCTTATTCATCATCTTCTTTTCGTCCACGGTGTAATACCCCGCCCATCCTCTCAACATGGCACTCAAAAACAACAATCGATGCTCCCGCCTCGGTAATTTATAGGCATCCAAGTCTCTCAACCCCTGCATTAGCGTCGTCATCTCCTGCTGCTCCTCCTCTTCTTCCTTCCCTCCCACTTTTTCAGCCTCCTCCCGATGCATCAACAACACATTCACCATCCTCACCGTCCCCAACCCCTCCTCCGCCCATCCCTCCCTCCCTCCCTCCGGCCTCAGCTGCGCCTTCACCTCCTCAGGCAACCAAAAGACCACATCTGCCAATCCCAAGGAAACAATCATTTCCAACGCCAAGGCTGGCCGGGCGTCCTTCCCTGATAGCATCCCTTCGATTTCAATTCCCACTCGCTCCCGACTCACTTTCTCGTATAGTGCCTTTTGTAACTCCCCGTCCTTCGCCGCCTCCACAATGCTCTCCTCCAATGGCAATGCAAACCTCGCCGCAAACCTCACGGCACGTAACAACCTTAAAGGGTCGTCTAAGAACGTAGTTAAGGCAGGCAGAGGCGTACGAATCACTCCTTTGAGCCCTGATAAATCATCGAGGCCTTTCCCCGTCAGGTCCTCCACTTGGTCAGTTTGCAAATTGTAAAACAAGGCATTGATCGTGAAATCCCTTCTGTGCGCATCGTCATTCGCAGAACCAAACGCCATTTCGGGGATGCGGCTATCGGCGCGATACGTCTCGGTGCGGAGGTTGGTGAAGTCGATCCAGTGCCCTAGCACCAGGACTCGCGCTGTCTCCAAGTGCTTGGACTGGTCAGGATTGGCTTGAATCACGCCAATGGACCGGGTTTCGAGCCCTTGTTGTTGGAGAAAGATGTTGAGGCTTTCGGCAAAGGCGGCGCCGGAGACATTATCGAGCGCCATGTCTACATCGTCGCTCTCCTTGCCCAGGAGCTTGTCGCGGACCCAGCCGCCGGCCACGCGTAGCACGGTGCCTTTGGCTTCTTGTGCCACGGCTTGTTTGATTAGGTCAAAAAGCTGAACCTCGATGGCCGTGAGGTGGATGGTGGGTGGGAGTTGGGGTGGTGGTGCTGCTGGTGGAGTGGTCATGGTGCGAGGGCGCTTGGCGGCGGAGGGCGAGATGACGGGAGGAGGAGGAGGGTCGCTGCTGGTGGTGCTGGTGTTGGTGGGGGCGGGGAGGATGCTGCTCATGACGACGACGGCATTATTTTGGGGCGGCTCCTGTGCTGTGTGGTGTTGGAGGGGGAAGGGGGAGGGCGTGAGCGTGGTGTGAGTGTGGTAGAAGGGGAGGGGCAAGACGGACAAGACGACGGGCTTTCGCGCCACATTGTTTTCCGGTGGGAAAAACAAACGACGAGCGTTTCAGGCCGACCAATTGAGGCCGACAGCAGTCCGAACTCGAGAACGCCGACGTCGTCCCTCGCCCATCCTGGCAATCAAGGACCCGAGGGCTGGCTTGATTGGCGAGCCTGTGGTGAAAGGACATGCACTAGCTCCATGGCCACGTCGCTCCTGCATTCATCCATAAAATCTGCCTTTCTCACACACTTTCCCATTCCCCTTTCTCCTTCCACCCTCCGGGGACGCACACAAGCAGGAGAGGTCCAAGCCCGCTCGGCGGCAAGCAACGTCCCCATCACTTCATCCCTTCTCCATCTGGTGCTGCTGCTAGTCCTGCAAATTATCGACGTGGGGGAACGGAGCTAGGAAACTTCTAAACCAAAGCGAAATGGGTGCCTCGACCCGGCGTGTTTTCTCCTCAGGAGCCGCCAAGCAATTGAGGGAAGCCCAAGGATGGAAACGACGTGCCATGCCCGTCTCACCAGCCGAAAAGCACCAGCCACCATCCCTCGCCCCCTTGGCCCTCAAGAAACCCTTGGCATCGACGACCCCCAAGCCCCCACAACCACCTCAGTCGCCCATCAAAACACCCACATCTGCCTCTTCCTCCTCTTCCTCCTCCTCTGCCTCCTCATCGCCTACCCTTAAAAAGCCCCTGGTGGTCTTGCCCCGCGTCAATCGTCGTAGCCCCACCACGTCGACATCAACCACAGCCGAAGCAGCAGCAGCAGCAGCCGCCGCAGCAGCCTCCTCAACCACCCCTCCGTCCTTCCGTGACCTGCGCTTACTAATGCTTCAAAGAGGGGTTCCTTTTATTGGGTTTGGGATGGTGGATAATGCGATTATGATTGTGGCGGGGGATTACATAGAAATGTCCATAGGTGTGACCCTGGCGATAGGTACGATGACTGCTGCTGCGTTAGGTAATATATTCGCGGATGTGATTGGGTTAAATCTAGGAGGGATGATAGAAGAGGCGTCGCATAGGATGGGGCTGCCGGAACCGACTCTGTCAAGAGCACAGAATGAGTTGGGTGTCACGAGATTAGTGGCATATATGGGCAGTTCGTTCGGGATTGCCTTTGGTTGTTTGCTTGGGATGTTGCCCTTGGCCTTTATTAGTAATGAGGCGAGGGAGGAGAGTCCAGTGGAGGTCTTTCAGGCACTGGCGCGAAGAACGGCTAGGTTGGTTGGGGCGGAGAGAGCGGTTATTTTTCAGTTGGACACGGCGACGAGGACGGTGGTGGTGCAGCAGTACCAGGGAGGGGAGGAGGGGGAAGAAGGGAAGGAGCAAGAGGGACCGGGGGGGTTGCCGTTGGTGTTGGCTCAGGAGGTGGTGGAACAGGTGTTGGGGAGTAAGGTGGGATTGAGGATGTGGAGTCGAAGGGCGGATGCTTATTACCCTGAGGCTGAGGGAGGGAGGGAGGAAGGGGTGGATAAAGAGAAACGACTGACGTATCGTCGGCAACGCAGTGGGGGGGAGGCGGCGGTGGAGAGTTTGTTGTGCTTGCCCGTGTTGGATAAGGAGGGGCAGGTAATGGCGATTGTGGTTGCTGTGAATGCGGCCAAAAGTAAAGATTTTGTCGTTCAAGATGAGAAGGCTTTAGCTGGGTTATGCGCGCATGTGGCGGAGGCATTGATTAATATGACGAGGCGACCGGAGGAACATATTAGTTTGACGGAGAATTTGGAGTTGTTAAGTATGCATAGTAAGGTGGGTTGGAAGGAGTACCGGCCGTCATTGAAGGCTCTGTTGTTTGGGGAGGAGGAGAGGAAGAGGAGGGTGGGAGGGGAGGAGGAGAGGGCGGATGTGACGATGGAGAAGGGAATGCGTGGAACGCAGCCTTTGAATGTGTTGTCGGCGTAAGGGAGGAGGAGGGGGAGGAGGGGGAGGAGGGGGAGGAGGAGAAGGAGTTTTGGGTAGGTATGTAAATGGGTGAGTGAGTGTGAGTAGGAGAGTGAGTGAGTCGCTGTGCTCGGCAATGGCAGGAGCAACTAATAGGTAGCTGCAGCAGGAAGGGCATGCGTGGCGCGCAGCCTGCGTGAGGAGTCTTGATAAGTCTGTAAACCAATGAGTGAGTGAGTGAGTGAGTGAGTATAGGTAGGTACAATAAAATGATCAAGAGATTTTCAATGATGGCTTGCATGGGAATGCTTGTCTGGAGATTGAAGGCAACGAGACTCATACCAGTGAGATGAACTGATTTAATAATGACTGACATGTGAGACAAAGGAAAAGGCGAAACAACACGGCGGCGTCGCCGTGGACGCAAATTTTGTTTTATTGATTTTTTTGATTTTTTTGGTACTTTTGGTACTATGTATTTTGTTGAGGCTCTTTTGGTTGGTCATTCTTGTTGGTGCTGTTCTCATCCTCTTGAAGAGAGAGCCCGAATAAAATCATTAGACCACCCCCCTCCTCACCACCCCCCCTCCTTCCCTCCCCTCACCCCTCCTCCTTCCTCTCACCAAAAAAACATTGACAAACAAAGGCTCTCCTCTCCCTCTCACTCACTCACTCTTTTTTTCTTTTTGGGATTCTTATTCCTCCGCAAGACAAAAGGATAAAAACAAACCAACCCCTCCTCTCGATCCCCCGAAATCGTGTCCTCCGCACGTCTTTTTTGTTTCCTTCACTACACGCTACACAACCCTTCTTCCTCCATAGCCTTATGTCAGCTAGAAAGGACATTTAGCATTACATATTTAAGGGTATATCTGCCTGTTTTGAGTGAGACTGGCGGTAGCATTGCCACTCTTTGCAAGGCTCCACACGACGTAGGGACCGCCCGCCTCGTCGTGTGCAGTCCCTAGATCAAAGCTCGAATTTATGTCATCGAGTAGAGTCGGGCGGGCGGGCGGGTGGGCTTTTGATTTTTATGAAGTCTCTTCGTGCGCGGGAGCTTGTTAGGTGTTGAAACGACAAGGTGCACCCGCTTGCTTTTTCCCTGCTGCACAGACTGCTCCTGCGCGAAAGATCGACGCGTTGTTTTTGCAACCGATTGACCTTGCCCAAATACCACCATTATGCACCATGTCAAAACGAATTTAGAGATACTGTCCTTTGTAGTGAGAATGGCCTGTTGGCGTCTGTAAACGAGAGCAGAAACTCACGCGTACACACTCACTTTCGTGCCACCCAGCGACTTGAAATTTTCAGAGCCAAGGCAAAGAAAATCGGGTCAGCACACAAAGCATGCCACAGCCTCTCCGTGGCAGCACCCTCACTCTCAAGCAAGGCCATCACAACCATGTGGCCGCTGGCCCTGTTTGGTTGTTCGTAGGGGTGGCAAGCCACGCGCAAGCAGCGTCAGCTTGCTCTGAAACTTTTAAGTCGGAGAGAAAAAAAAAGTAAGCACGATAATTTCTTTTCTGCTCCCGTTTACAGACGCCCAACAGACCATTCTCAGTGCAAACGACAATACTAAGAAACAGATTGATGAGGATTGCGCAGCTTATGTTGATATTCTTCACAATGAAATGACACAGCCAACAAGCCTTCATCAACCTCCTCCCCATTTCACAACGGACCTCTCGAAAAAATCGAGCGAGCTTCTCCATTTATGCCAGGCCGTGGCCTAGTCAGCAACACAGAAACGCCACCACAGCCTCATCTCTGATTATGCCC
>Ga0105055_10012851_pt1 | contig 10127 bp, 11 predicted proteins | sample BON03_FD_78090 | JGI IMG/M metagenome (GOLD analysis project Ga0105055, IMG submission 78090) | Freshwater microbial communities from Lake Bonney liftoff mats and glacier meltwater in Antarctica - BON-03 | ecosystem: Environmental > Aquatic > Freshwater > Ice > Glacier meltwater | place: Lake... | reverse complement strand
TGTACACATAGTATATATGTTACTTGCAGCGGCGACATTATTCCGGAAGCAAGGGAGCCTGCCCTAGAACTCAATCGAGAAAATACAGAACTGGCAGCCGACCCGTCTTTAGGTGTTTATGTGCGTGTGTGCGCGTGTGTGTGAGAGAGAGAGTTTGTGTGATTTAGAACTCTACTGCGAAAGCACAGAACTTGCAGTTTCCGACGCATCTGTGTTGTGTCTATATGCGTGTGAATGTGCGTGCGTGTGTATATGCGAGAGAAAGAGAGAGAGAGAGAGAGAGAGAGAGAAAGAGAGAGAGAGAGAGAGAGAGAGAGAGAGAGAGAGAGATTGCGAGCTAGTTTTAGGATGTAATTAGAAAACACTGAACTTTGCAGCATCACGCACACCGATGTGTGTTTATATGCATATGCGTGTGTGTGAGAGAGGAAAAAGCGTTCGTTGGTTGGTTTTGGAGGGTGATTAGAAATCACGGAACATGCAGTATCAAACAAATCTGTTTTGTTTTTATATGTGTGTGTGTTAAATCATGTGTTTGTGTGAAGGAGAGAGCTTGTGTGTTTTAAAGGGGGGTTAGAAAACACTGAACTTGCAGTATCAGACACATATGTCTGTAATTATGTGTGCGTGTGGGTGAGAGAGAGTGCGTGTGCGTGAAAGACAGAGAGTGTGTGTATGTGTGAAAGAGAGAGAGATTGTGTGTTTTAGAGGGTAACTGTGTGTGTATGCGTGAAGGAAAGAGATTTTGTGTGTTTTAGAGGGTAACCAGAAAGACCTAAGTTGCAGTATTAGATTTATCTGTGTTTGCCTATGGAAAAACTGAGATTGCAGAATCAAACACATCTGTCTGTGTTTATGTGCGTGTGTGCGTGAGAGAAGGGTCATCGTTCTGACTCAGATATTGCGCAAATGAATGATGCGAAGGACAAGAGTGCAATTCCGCAATCATTTGACGTAGTAGAGTGGGGGTTTGATCTGGGGCTCGCCGTTGCACCAAACATGGTTTACAGTCATGGATGACCATTAAGAAAACAGAGATTTCAGCCCAGCACGAGTTTCTTAAGCCAATATATCTATGCGTGCCTAGAGGTATAGTACTCATATATCTAGACGTACATCAGAAATGTTAGCATATGTTTCTTAATGCTGGCGTTTCTTAATGGTCATCCATGACTGTACGTGCACGATGGAGATCGCTCAATTTCATTCAAGACATCCAACAATATGAAAGCGCCACCATTCCAGGGTGTGCAGCGCGGAGATATTTGTCTGTCAGTCGGGCTGGGTTTGATGTTATCCAAAATGGTTTGGCTTGGGCGCTTTTGTACTGATCCTAAAAGTCACAAAGTTCTTTGTGAAGCACTTGCTACAGCAATGTTCGCGCGTGTGTGTGAAGAAAATGGGCTGAGCCGGGATGGTTTTAAAGAAAATATCAATCAAGTGACTGGGCAGGGTGCTAGTAGGATTGATCCACAGAAGGGGTTTCCCGCCTCACCTTCAATGGCGGGAGTGAAATCATTCCTCTATGTGCAGCTAGAGGCGTCTCCACCTGTGTGCGGTTCGACTGTACTCGGCATGCTAGCTTGTGGATACCAACCCAAAAAAAAATTGACATTTGTCACAGTCCTGAGTGATGAATCTTGAAGAAAGAATCTTCTTTCAGTAATGCTCGCACTCCTTCCCCTCCCCACGCCCCTTCTCTCCCTCTCCTCTGTCCAACCTCCATCGCCTGCAATCTGCCAGGCTGATGCGCACGGGGGGGGGCTTCCCTCTCCTCCGACGCCATATTCCCGGCAGCTGGACAAGCGACACAGCCTCCCTCCTCCCAAGTCAAGGGTTTGCTCATGTCTGTGTAGGTCTCTATGTATGCATCTTTTGAGACTGTGTCAAGGGGAGCCTTTATGTGCGACGTGCGCTGCACTGCACAGATTCATTACTCTTGGTACAGTCTTGAAATTGAAGGTGCTGGCATGCGCAATTATTTGTCACTGAGCGAACGGGGGGGTACAACATCTTCAGGTCGGGCTGGGTAGCACCATATTTCTCTGCGGGCAGCGCGCAGGTTGTATTCATCCTAGGCATTTGCTGTCCTCTTTTGGGCAGCTGCCCATCATGTTTTGAACCAGCTCGCGCATCAGGGAGGAATTCGGGGGAATGTGCGCAAGACAGACATATAGTACTTGCCCGGGCGAGCATGACCTATGTCGTGCAGGCCTTGTTTGTTTAAGGATGACCATGATTTCTATTAAGATACAGGTCACAACATTCAAGTCTCCCTAAATACCAAGGAAAGTATCCCTCGACCACCTCGAACAACATATCAGTATCACGGCAACACACTTTCGGTTTGACAGGGGAGTTTATCATAGTGTTGCGAAGACCTAAACAAATAAGCGCCTCCTCTAGAGCACGAGCAAGCCACCCGCTGCTTTACCAAATGTGCGACCTGGGTGGGAGCTGGACTCTAGTGGAGTCCCACGGAGGCGCAAGTCTGTACAGATGCCGTAGTTTGCGTTTCGTCAAACACAGCGGGCCTCGCAGTTACACTCTGCTTCAATCAGCTCAATGAACACGGTACCAGGCTAGAACCAGCACGGATTCTCTCTTGCCATGCTTCAAGGCTTCCTGTTTGTACATGCTGCCAGGCTGTCATGATTGCTCCTTCCGTGGGTGTGTGTTGCTTTGTTTTATTGTGTCGTCCAGGTTTCAGTCCTGCCAAACGTTCATTGACTCTTTGTTTGCTGGTTCTAACATCTTTTAGTATTGTAAATGTTTCTAGTAGTAAGACAAGACGTAACGGTCGCGTAGCGGGAGCAGTTTAGGACTGGAGTTAGGAAGAATAGGACAGAAACGTGGCCACATTTCTTTGTGGATGTTTTTAACCTCTGTTCTAACTCCTGGTTTTTCCATTCTTTCCCACAATAATAGATGAGGAAAATGTGTGCAACACACTGCAACAACGTCAGGCTCATTCATGTCGAGATTAAATCAAAAATATCTCGTAATTAAACCCAAAAAGTTGCGGATTTCCAAGAAATTATGCTGCTGTTTGGCATTGTGTAATATTGGCTGCTGTAAGAAAAGTATGAAAAATCAATCCATGAATCAAACTAAGAACAAGCAACATAACAGTGTTGTTGTTTGGCCTCAAGTGCACGCGCTGGTCAGCCAAGGCAGAGGTTTAAGGGGTTCTGAAAGTGAATTGCTGGAAGGACATCTCGGGCACAATCTTGATAGACTCTGCTTTGACTGACACCCCAGTAAGCCTATGGAGTGTTAACCTACCCTAGTGGGGGTACACCATTACGATCGGGCGCTACCTTGGTAGTTAAGGAGACTTGTCTTTTAGAGCTGGTTAGCCCGAGGATGCAGGCAGGCCCACAGACATTGCAGACTGTTTTTACCCTCTAGTGGGTCCGCCATTATAAGTAGGCGGGCAACGGTCCGGGACAGTCTCTTTGATTTTTGCTTTGCCCAGTCGTGGGAGGTGGAGGATATCGCAAACCTTCGGACCACAGTACCCAAGAAATCTTACCATCACTTACCATCCTCACCAATGAGGCCAATCGAAGTTTAGACTTGTCCAGACAAAGGAGCAACCAGGGCAAAAGACCCTGGTCGTCAACGACGTAATTTTGGGTCCGTTCGAAGAGGAAGAGGAGGGGACCAGGATAACCAGCGACGTAGTTAATGTGAAGAGTGAGGATCCGGCCACCCCAGGTTGTCTGAGGGAGGACAGGGTGGGGAGGTACGTCGGCGATTCTCAATCGTGGGTGTGTTGCTGCGAGGAAACCCCGGGACCTCAACGATTCCTCAATATAGCTTTGATAAAAACAAAGCAACACACATCCTTGGTCTGCCTTTGAGGAAACCCCGGGACCGTAACAATTCCACAATATAGGTTAAATAAAACAAAGCAACGCACACACACACACATAAAGCAACAAACGAATTCTGGGGTCACACAAAAACTGCTACTCTAGTGTAGTGGTCTAAAAGACGGGCTGACAATTCGTAGGTCGTTGGTTCGATTCTGTCTACCGGTAAACACATGTGACACGGCTTATGTGGTTCGTTTGGTAAAAGAAGGGACTGTTACTCCCTAGCCTGTCGGTTCTATTCCGGTCACTTCACCAATGAGTCCGAACGAACTTCGGACCTACCCATACAACGGAACTGCCAGTGCAAAAGACCCAGGTTGTCAACGTAGTAGTTACGGGTCCGTTCGAAGAGGAAGGAGAGGGTATAGCCAGCGACGTAGTTAAGGTGCAGGATGAGGATCTGGCCACCCGAGGTTGTCTGAGTGAGACAGGGTGAGGAGTACGCCGGCGATTCTGAATCGAAGGTGCGTGCTCCCTCGACTCGCTCGTGAGGAAACACTGGGATCGTAACGGTTCCCCAACATTGGGTCACAAAACAAAGCAACACACACGAGAAAGAAAGAAAGAAAAATTTCAAACGGTCTAGGTTGCATTTTATACGTTTTGTCGACGTGAAATTTGTTACACATAAAAGTATGATGACAGTATCCAACGCAGGGTGTTGTACACCACTCAGGTACGCCATCATACCCATTTTACTTTGTAGACATGCTGTGTCTGTTTTCCTGAAAACATGATGATATGTGTCAGTACTTCCCCGGACTCCAGTACGCTGGACCTACCCATTGCATGTTGTTGTACCTTTGTTTCCAAAATCTACTATATTACAAATTTGTATCAACCCCAAGGTACCCCAAGGTGCGCCGCCCCAACCCACCTCTTGTCAAGTTCCCTTCTTGATCTTGTTGTCTGTCATGCTGGTCTCTTCGAAAAAAGTGCGGAAAAAATGGCGAAAATAGAACTTTGTGATGGGTGGGCCCTGTAGCCAAGCTTCGAGTGCGAACCATAGACAAACTGCATGGGGCCCGCACCAAGGCGGATGATCAGATGATGCCTGTGCGACATCGCAGCTGCGACTGCGCCATGGGCTGGCGTGGATTCTGACGGTTTCTTGGGCGGAATGATGGGACACGATGACAAACACAGGAGGTTGAGTAGGTTGACGTGCGGGGGCTGCTCAGTCAGTCTAGGTGTTCAACCAGCATGCTCTGAGCTGGACTTTCGGTTCAGCTAAAGCGTCATCATGATTCAAATGAATGTTTCTTGTTTGCTGTCGATCAGAACGGAGTTTCAAGTTTCAAGATGGTTCACAATGGTTTTCATGAGGAAGAAGTTGCTGCACCGTCGCATAGGCGTGCTGGCGCGGGTGTATGAGCATTTTTCTGCGGTGAGTGTGGTGTACACTAAACAGGTGTCCTTGGCACCATTGCATGCAGGTGAATTAGTCCATCTGGATTCTTCGGGCCTTCCAGGTGTCTCGTCCTGACCCCTGGGCTCACATCGAGTACCCAGTGTGCAGTATGTGCGTGCGTGTGTGTATATACACACGCTTATACACACGTACACTCCCACCCGCGTCAAAATAAAGAACACACAAGCCAACGCCCCTACCGAGAGGATGGAGGCTGAGCAAAAAAGGAAAAAAAAAATAAGATTTTTTGGTGCCTAGCACGAAAAAAACCCAGCCCGGGCCAGATGGCTCAAACGCCTTGGGCTGGCACGGGCGAATCCGTGGGCTGATTTCGTCGTTATCGGTGTTCAACCCTGTTCAAATATCACAGCAATCTTTCTATGTGTGGCACTTTCTTACAAAAATCGATCCATCTTCCGGTTAATCGCGGATTACTGGCGACCCCAAAAGAGATCTACGATTTGAATCTGAGTGCAGTTACTCGGAGCATTTGGACATTTCGAACTCCAACATCGATTTTTGGTACGAAAGAATTTTACAATCCTGTTATTTTTTTGCTTCAGCCTCCATTCCCTCCCCTAACCCGTCCTTCTAACAAAATCTGCCCCCGGACTTTCCCAGATTAGCACTAGCATGAGCCCAAACTCTGCCAAGCGTCCTGAAATGCACACCACTCGCTTCTTTTCGCGTGCCCGCCAGCGCAGGACAATCAAGCTTAAGTCGTCGAGGACGCAAAATGCACACTATATAAACAAAGAGATCCGGGGTGCAGATACGGTAACAATATGAACAAGCGAAAAGGCGGCAGATTCCAATCACATCGCAATGGTCTTGCTTGTTGTGCGGGGGCTATTGCGATCTTGATGTGTATGCCCGGTGTCGACGGGAAAAATTACATTCTGCACTCCAAAAAATTGCCAAGTGAATGTCTGATTCATCAAGAAACTGTATTGAATAACTCCACGCAATATGGGATTTGTCGAGAAGCCTTTACAAGATTGGAACATGTCCATATGGCAAACACTGTCGACAAATAACGACCCACGTTTCGACAACACCAAAATTACCCTGCTGCCGGGGGAAAGTGCCCTGTACAGTACAATTAATTATACCACAAGTGTGCGGCTTCCAGAAATTCTCAAAAAAATCACCAACATCGACCTCTCGATCCAGGTGTCGAACAAAGTTTTTATTGCCAACAACAAATTACACGCGTTCGTCGACATACAAAAAGTACTAATGGTGAGATTCATCAAGATTTCCACCATACTCGGTGTGATGGAGACCAACATTATTTTGGCGAGACATTTGAAATCTCACGGTGGTGTTCTTTGGTTTGCTCGGTGGGCTACCGACCTTCTCAAAAAACAAATTGTGCAGAGCGTCGACGAGTATGACGAAGTTTCGATCCGAATGTATTGTCAACAACAGGGCCTAGAAGAAAAACACCTGACCACATCGTAAACAGCCATACCTTAATCCGCTCTCTCAGTCTCTTGCTCCCTCTCTCAGTCTCTCACGTCCGAGGATCGTTTCTCTCTCTCTCAATTTTCTCACTCCAAGTTTCGATCCTCAAATCCCACAATTTCGTGAGGTATGCCATAAAACCTATTCTTCAGGCACAAATTTGTCCGGGAGAATGAGGTTCAGAATGTACAAAACATCCACAACGAGCAGTGATATGCTGACAATAATCATCGAAATGGGAGGAGTGGTGGAGTACTTGTACATTCGCCGAACAATTGTATCCAAGAAATCAAACTCCAAGACCAGAATAAGGCCCAGGAATGTGTGGTAATTTATCATGTTGTCTCGACATACGATATCGAGCAACAATCGAATAATGCTTATGCACGATACCCTTGTTACTTTTTTTGCCCGATTTCTGATACCCTTGTTACTTTTTTTGCCCGATTTCTGTAACGAAGACTGTGTGAGAAGCGCGCAATGCAGCAAAATACCCCAAAAAGGAAGATCGTGACGCATTATGTTTGAGAATGCAACGTTTTCCCCGTCCATGGTCTACTTTAATATGATTTTTTTGTCGGTGTTTCTTTTATAGCAATTTAACAATATCGCAAAATCAAACACACAAATACTCGAGTCATCATCGAAAATGGTGCATAATCACTCGGCAAACAATTTTTGCACAAATGACTTGACTTCCCCGTGGTCTGATCCTGATTCCAACACAAATGGCCGCGCCCTTTTTTTCTTACTCTGTCCCCAATTCGTTTTGTTTTTCGTGTTTCGATCCCGAAACGTTGTGTTTTTTGTTTTCGGGACAAAATTTGTCGATCCCAGCGAAACTTCCCACCCCCCATGTCGAGGGGATCGAAGAGCTCGAGGCACTGCAGGGAAGCGAGCAAGGCTGCAGGTTAGCCCACAAATATTTATCTTGTCACCAGCGGGTCGAGGGTTTAGAAACGAACCTAAACCTGGTACATGGTACAATATACGGGCACCGAATTTGTACCTTCAAGGGGATGGTGCCACTTTTTTTGAGGATGGCGCAACCCACACCGAGGATGAGATGCGCCCAATTTTTGTACCAGTAAAAAGTGCCCCTATCTCAGGCTCCTCAAGAAAAGTGCCCTTCGCCGCCAGATTGACACCCACCCACCCCCTTCTCGGAACTTGCAAAATGTTGGAATGCAATGCCCTTGGTACCTTCGGGATACCAATCAGCTAGCAAACGAGAACCTCACAGTGAATGGAATCCCAGAATCTCCTGACACGAGAGATAGGCGTTGTGTTAGATTTGAATGTTTTGTGGTATTTGCAAAAAACACGTAGAGGTAGCAATTTAATAAACAAAGTGGAGTACATGGAAAGAAAGCTGGCAATCTTGAACACAGTTGAAAATGGATTGCAATTGGCAAATGCTGCCCGTGGCAGTGTAAACATCGGATTTCGCCGAGCTCTCAGCGGGTCCGTTGATAAAGCAGCGGTCCGGACCGGGCCATGTTTTTGGGACGAAGTCGGATTCCTGTCCTCCACCAGGGTCGAGGTATGGGAGACGATCCAAAACCTGGTACAAAATCAAACATACGGGTACCAAATTTGTAACTTCGAAATGTCAATCAATCACCATTGACTCACCAAATTGATCGACGTTGCTTTTATTACTTTTGGATTTGAATGTTTTGGAGTATCTACAAAAAATACGTGGAGGTAGCAATTGGATCAACGAAGTGTAGTTTATGGAAAGAAAGCTGGCAATCTTGAACACAGTTGAACATAGATGACAACTGGCAATGATTGTCTGCCATGCTGCCCATGGCAGTGTCAACATCAGATGTCGACCTTTTCATCTCCGAGCCCTCAGCGGGTCTGCTAATAAGTAGCGATGATCCAGACAGGACCAGTTTCTTGGGTGCTACATGACAAAGTCGGGTTTTCTACCCCAAAGAAAGAAAGAAAATGACGTCACGTGACCGTGACAATGTCTGTCTCAGGCTTCCGCAAACAAAGTTCAAACGACAGAAAAAAAGAATAAATCCCTCTATATGGGATAGAGCAAGACATTCGTCACGGTGTTTCTTCTGTATGTGGTCCGGTCTCTGTCGTCATGTGAGCTGGTCTGTGATCTAGGTCTCTGTCATCATGTGAGCTGGTCCGTGAACTAGGTCTCTGTCATCTTGCGAGCTGGTCTGTGATCTGCTGCCAAGGCAATTGTTTTGGGGGGATTACACAATAGCGCATTGCCTGTAGAGAATCTCATTTCACAATCTGAACGTGCTCTCCTTGAAGGACACCCGGGCTGGCCCTATGTTGCTTTTCATTCCCTAGTGAGGGGACACCATTACGAGGGGGCGCTACGTCACTTGGTACTACTAGTAGTTAGGGAGACCTAATTGTTGAAGGTTGTTAGCCCGAGGATGCCTGCCAGCCCACAAACATGGTAGACTGTTCTTACCCACTGGCGGGTCGGCCATAAACTAGGTCAGCAACGGTCCACGACAGTCTCTTGGGAATAGCTTGGGAAACAATCGCTTAATTGGGTTTCACCACCCACTTAGTCCAGTGATTAAGTTGGGTTTTCAATAAACGAGCAAATGAATAAACGAGAGAAAACGGTCCTGATACGGGGAAAACTGAAGAAAGCCGAGAATGAAAGAAAAAAAAATTCTCCAATTATTACTAACTTATGCACGCATGCATGCACGCATGCATGCACGCACGCATGCACGCACGCATGCACGCATGCATGCACGCATGCACGCATGCACACACTTACGCACTTACGCACGAACGCACGCATGCACGCACGCACCACCCTGTCCCTTTCTCATACACACAAATAATCTCTCCTTTTCACTCATTCACACATGCACACGTATATATGATAGTTGGAGCCTTAGTCACCTGGGCTATTTATACCCAGGGACAACTCCTGTTATGATCAAGCTTGATTAAAAGCATTCACGGCCTAGCGGTAAAAATACCAGCCAACCACCGTGAAATCCCGGGTTCGACTCCCGGGAGATATAATCTCCAGATTGAGATTACATCAAAATCTTGATCCTGTGGACTGTAGACTCCGAGTCTCGTAGAAGCATGTCATGCGGCATTTTACTCTTTTTCCCCATCGTCGCTGCAGGCATCACCGCCGCACACGTCATGCAGGACTCGGTCCTGTTCATGCGGGTTCGTTGACCTGGGGTCGGTCGGCTTCCGCTACGTGGGGTATCCAGGCTATTGACTACTCCTGGGCAAACCTGATGAACACCAAACCGCACAAACTTCATCCGCAAGGATTCAGGATGTTGATGTAATCTCAATCTGGAGATTACATCTCCCGGGAGTCGAACCCGGGATTTCACGGTGGTTGG
>Ga0105055_10012850_pt1 | contig 10128 bp, 13 predicted proteins | sample BON03_FD_78090 | JGI IMG/M metagenome (GOLD analysis project Ga0105055, IMG submission 78090) | Freshwater microbial communities from Lake Bonney liftoff mats and glacier meltwater in Antarctica - BON-03 | ecosystem: Environmental > Aquatic > Freshwater > Ice > Glacier meltwater | place: Lake... | reverse complement strand
TCTGTTCCGGAAGCTGGAAGCCCAGAACCCCGGAGGGTCGATCAAGGACCGCATCGCACTGTCGATGATCGCGGCGGCGGAGGCGGAGGGGTTTCTGAAGCCCGGCGGGACCATCGTCGAGGCGACGGCCGGCAATACGGGGCTGGCGCTGACGCTGGTCGGTCAGGCCAAGGGGTATAAGGTGCTTCTGGTCATCCCGGACAAGATGTCCAAGGAAAAAATCCAGCATCTCAGGGCCATGGGGGCCGATGTTCGGCTGACGCGGTCGGACGTGCCGCATGGGCATCCCGAATACTACACCGACATGGCCGAGCGGCTGGCGCAGCAGATTCCGGGCGGATTTTACGTCAACCAGTTCGACAACGACGCCAACTCCCTGGCCCATTTCCAGACCACCGGGCCTGAGATCTGGGAGCAGATGGATCACAAGGTCGATGCCTTCGTCGCCGGTATCGGCTCGGGCGGAACGATCACCGGCATCGCCCAGTATCTGAAAAGTGTGGGCTCGGACGCGAAGATCATCCTGGCCGATCCTGTTGGCTCGACCCTGGCCGGAGTCGTCAATGACGGGGTGCCGGGACCCGAGGGCAGCTACACCGTCGAGGGCATCGGCCAGAATTTCGTGCCGGACACCGCCGACATGAGCCTGATCGACAAGGCCTATTCCATCCCCGACGCCGAGGCGATCGCGACGGTGCGCGAACTGCTGTTGAAGGAGGGCGTGCTTGCGGGTTCATCGTCCGGCACGCTGATCGCGTCGGCCCTGCGCTGGTGCCGAGAGCAGACCGAGCCGAAAAGGGTGGTGACCTTCGTCTGCGACACCGGGGCCAAATATCTGTCCAAGGTCTATAATGATGCCTGGCTGGCAGATCAGGGCCTGGGCGGGCAGCCGTTGCACGGGGACCTGTCGGACCTGATCAGCCGTAAATACGACAAGGGCGACGTGGTCTTAGCCGGACCCGACGACACGCTCGACACCGTCTTCAAACGGATGCGCGGTGCCGACGTTTCGCAACTGCCGATCATTCAGGACGGCCGTCTGGTGGGCATTCTGGATGAAAGCGACCTGGTGCAGGTGATGAACACTGACGAGATCACGCGCAAGGAACGGTTCGCCAAACCGGTCGGAATGGTGATGACCCGCGACCTCGACACAGTGCAGGTCGGCGAGAGTCTGGACGCCCTGATCCCCCTGTTTGATCGTGATCGTGTGGCGATCGTGCTGGACGGCGAGCAATTTGTGGGCCTGATTACGCGCACGGACCTCATCAATCATCTGAGCCTGAATCGATGACGCAGAAATTGACCAATCGCCTTCTCGCTGTTGCCGCCGCTGCGCTGATGCTCGGTGCGGCTTCACACACATCTGCACAGACCGCTGTGCCAGCAGGCTGTTCCGACGACGTGCCACAGCGCGCGACGCGCGATCAGGCCGAATTCGTCAGTCGATCACAGACGGTTCGCGCTTTGCTCTACCGGCCCACCGGTCCCGCAAACGGTGCTGCGGTGATATTGCTGCACAGTTCCGAGGGCATGAACGTCGAGGCTCAGCTGTTCGACCCTTACGCCATCCAACTGGCGGCACGCGGATACCATGTCCTTGTGCCGAACTATTTTGACGCCCGCGCGCGCCAGGTGCCCTGGCGTGGCGGCGACATGCGCCGATGGGCAGAAGCCGGTCGCGACGCGGTCACCTATATGGGCACGCTTGAGGGCGTTGATCCTGCCCGGGTGGGTGTCTGGGGCTTTTCGCTGGGCGGATTCGTGGCCACCGATGGATCGGCGCATCCGGACTCGACCGCTCGCGTGGCCATCGGGGTCGGCACGGGTCAGGATATCTTTGAGGCCAGCCGGACCCGGCGGGAACTGCCGATGCTGCTGATCGAGGGCTATTCCACCTTCCCCATGATCTCCGCCGCCACGATGCGCGACCTTGCCGCTGACCTTCGTCGCCGTGGCGCGACCGTCGAGGTGCAGACGCTGGAGGCCAGCGAACGGTCCATGACCGGCCCGGTCTGGTGCGAGGTGTTCCAGCACACGCGGCGCTTCCTCGACGCCAACCTTCTGCCCGCCGCCGCCCCGGCCGAGTAATCTACTGGTGCGCTGGAGCCTTATCGTGCTGGCCGGTCTGGCTGCGGCGACCGCGGCCGCTCCCACCGCCTTGGCCCAGACCTCCCTGGTACGGCCCCAGGTCGGTATCCCGGGATGCGTGGACGATGTTGCGGTGCGGGCATCGAGACATCTGATCTCGTTTGAAAGCCGCGGTCGTCCGATCCGGGCCTATCTCTACGCGCCGGGTGGTCCGCCGAACGGCGCTGGTGTGGTGATGCTGCATGGCGGGACCGGGTTCGAGATGAACTCCATCCTGTTCGACGCCCATGCCATCCAGTTGGCGTCGCGCGGCTACTGGGTCATCCTGCCGGCCTATTTTGACGCTGATACACCCGACCCGGGCCGGCGGCTGGTCAATGGCCGGGCCTGGCGGCAGGTGGCACTGGATGCCGCAGGCCAACTGGCGCAACAGCCGGGCGTGTCGCCGCAGCGGGTGGGATTGTGGGGTTATTCGCGCGGTGCCGGGGTTGCCGTGAACGCCGCCGTAGCCCCGGACGGTGCTATCCGTTCGGCGGTACTGGTTGCGAGGGGTGGATCCACCGACGAGGGCCTGACCGGTCGCGACCTGTCGTTCCTGCTGATGCATGCCCGACGCGATGAGGCGGTTCCCGTCCGCGCGACCCTGGCGCTGGCCGAGGACCTGCGTCGGGCCGGGGCCGAGGTCGAGGTTCAGAGCCTGGATTTTGACGGCCACCAGTACGATCTGCCCACCTGGTGCGCAGTCATGGGACGGACCCGCGCGTTCCTGGACGGTCGTTGAGATAATGGATATGCAGCGGCGAAGCCTGCTGGCCGGTGCCGCCGGTCTGACAACCGGCAGCCGGGCACAGGCGACCGGGCCGACCTGGGAGGGCATGAGCTTCACCAGTCACGGCAAGCCGATCCGGGCCATCCACTATCGGCCTGCCGGCGAGGGCCGCAGGGCCGCCATCGTCATGATGCACGGCTCCGGCACCAATATCTCCAGTCGCGGGCCGTGGCACGAACTGGCCCTGCGGTTCGCCGGCGACGGCTATCAGGTGCTGACGCCGCTCTATACCGATGCCTGGCCCGATGATGGGATCCGGCCATCGGCGATGATGGAGGCGTGGCGGGATGTCGGCCAGCACGCCGTCAACTTGTTCATCGACCGGGGGTTGGACCGTCTTCGCACCGCCATGTTCGGCTATTCGCTGGGATCCTATGTGGCCGTGGATGGAGCGCTCGGCAACAGCCGTGCGGCGGCGGCCATCGGTCTGGCCGGCGGAGTCGATGTCTATACGCCGCGGGTGCCGCGCCGTCGTATCCCCGCGCTGATGATCCGGGCCGAGCACGACACCCATGTCCTGCCACGCAACACTGCGGCCTGGGTCGACTTCCTCCGCGAAAACGAAATACCGGTACGGGTTGAAGTGATCGAAGGAGCCGGTCATCTGTTCAGATTGGCGGAGTGGGCCGAGATTTTTACCCGGGCCTCGGCCTTTTACGGCGGCAATATCGGCCGCGTCTCTCGCTGACTGGATCATCCATGGCATCGCTGAAAAACAGTCAGGGCTTTTCCACCCGCGCCATCCACGCAGGCCAGCGGCCGGACCCAACGACGGGCGCGGTGATGACGCCGATCTACGCCACCTCGACCTATGCCCAGGAAAGCCCGGGGGTGAACAAGGGCTATGAATACGCCCGCGGCAAGAACCCTACGCGCGAGGCGTTTGAGGCCTGTCTTGCCGATCTGGAGGGCGGCACCCACGGCTTTGGTTTCGCCAGCGGCATGGCGGCGACCTCGACGGCGCTGGAGCTGCTGGATGCGGGATCGCACATCGTCACCGGCGACGACCTGTACGGCGGCTCGTGGCGGCTGTTCGAGCGGGTGCGACGACGTTCGATGGGTCTGGACTTCAGCTATGTGGACCTCAGTGATCTGGCAAAGGTCGAGGCGGCGATCACCCCGAAGACGAGGCTGATCTGGGCCGAGACGCCGACCAATCCGCTGATGAAACTGGCCGACATCGAAGGCTTGTCGCGGATTGCCAAGGCGCACGGCCTGCTGCTGATCGTCGATAACACCTTCGCCACGCCGTGGAGCCAGCAGCCGCTCAAACTGGGGGCCGATGTGGTCATGCATTCAGCGACAAAATATCTGAACGGCCACTCGGACATCATCGGCGGGGCGCTGGTCACGGCGAACCCGGAGCTGGCGAAGGAGATCAAGTTTCTTCAGAATTCCGTCGGCGGCGTCATGGGGCCGTTCGATGCGTTTCTGGCTAACCGGGGTCTGAAGACACTGGGCCTACGCATGAAGGCGCACAATGAGAACGCTATGGCGGTGGCGCTCTGGCTGGAGGGCCGGGCAGGGGTGGCAAAGGTCATCTATCCGGGCCTGACCAGCCATCCCCAGCACGAACTGGCTTCACGCCAGATGAACGGCCAGTTCGGCGGCATGGTCACGGTCCTGATCGACGGCGATCTGGAGCGGACCAAACGGGTGCTGGAGCGGGTGCAGGTCTTCACCCTCGCGGAATCGCTGGGCGGCGTCGAAAGCCTGGTCAATCACCCGGCCATCATGACCCACGCCTCGGTGCCCAAGGAGCTGCGCGAGGCGGGCGGGGTGACCGAGAATCTGATCCGGCTGTCGGTTGGTGTTGAGGAGGTCGCGGACCTGATCGCCGATCTGGATCAGGCGCTGGGCGTCTAGATCAGGCGGCCTTGGTGTCCGGCAGGGCGGTCTGGTGGCCGCTGGCGGGGACGACCTTTTTCTTGGCCGGGGCACGAGGCTTCTTGACAGTCGTGATCGTCTTGTCCGCGGCACGGCGAGCGACTTCGTCGTCGATAAGGGGAATGACTTCAGCGGCGGAGGCGATCTGCGTCGGCGAGGCCGTGGTCGAAGAGGACAGCCGCAGGGCGTTGAGGCGCAGGGCCTTCAGGTCGGGATCGCTCATCGTGGGGATCTTGTCGGCCAGCGGGGTCATCTGCGTCTCCTCGGGTTGAAAAACAGTCGGGCCGGCGCCTGTTCGGCGGCCGGCCCTTCCGTCAGCCAGGCGTCAAGCCTGGCAGGGTCGTTTGTCGGAAACTATTCGGCAGCCTTGAGGCGACCGGCCGATTCCTTGCCCGAACGCGAGTCACGCTCGACTTCGTAGGAAATCTTCTGGTTTTCGTTCAGCGTGCCCAGGTCGGACGTTTCAACGGCCGAGGCGTGGACGAACACGTCCTTGCCGCCGTCATCGGGGGCGATGAAGCCGTAACCCTTGGTGGAGTTGTACCATTTTACAGTGCCGGTAGCCATTTTGAGACCTCCGTTAGGCGTTGACCGCCGGAAGAGTTCCGGGTCGGCCTGTCGGGTCTGGATGGGATCGGCTTTGGACCTCGGTGCGCGATGCAAAGGGGCAGCAGCGTTTCGCAAGAGATCGACGTTGCCATAAATGGGCGCTTTGGGTCCCAATAGCAAGCTCGGTGATTCTGGCCGATGGCGGCGGGACCCCTGCCAGAGGCCCCGTCGACCGGTCGTCAGTTAGGCAGGGAGACGGTGTCGGTCACATGGACCACACCGTTGGACTGGAACACGTCAGCCTGGGTGACCCGGGCCTTGCCGCCCATTTCGTCGGTCAGCACGACGCCGCCGCCTTCCATGGTGGCAACGAGGGTGTCGCCTGAAACGGTGGTCAGCACCGCACGGCCTCCACCGGCCCGGATCGCCGCCGTCAGATCAGCCGCCGAGACGCGCCCGGAGACGACGTGGGCGGTCAGGATTTTGGTCAGGGTCGCCCTGTTGGCGGGCTGAACGAGGGTTTCCACCGTTCCAGCCGGCAGTTTGGCGAAGGCCGCATTGGTCGGCGCGAAGACGGTGAAGGGTCCGGGACCCGACAGGGTCTCGACCAGACCGGCGGCGGTAACGGCGGCCACGAGGGTGGTGTGATCGCGGGAGTTGACGACGTTCTCGACGATGGTTCGGTTCGAATTCATGGCAGCACCACCGACCATGACGGTCGCGGGGGCGTCACTGGCCATACTGCCCATGGTGTCTGTCGATGAACAGGCAGCGGTCAGCAGGGCCCCGGCGGCGAGGGTGGCGATGAGAGCGGCGCGGGTGGTGGTGGGGATCATGATGTCTCTCCTGAGCGGCCGTCGTTACGGCGTGGTTGGAGAGACGGGTTCGGGACCGATATAGATGCGCGCTGCGGCGTCTGGCCACGGCCTGCGACCGCAACCCCGGTCTGCACGTAGGGAATGCCCGAAACGAAAACGGCGGCGAAGGCTTTCGCCCCCGCCGCCGCCGAAATCATGCGCCGGTGAGGGCGCGAGACCTCAACCTTCGGTCTTCAGCTGACCCGCCGATTCCTTGCCCGAACGCTTGTCGCGCTCGATTTCATAGGAAACCTTCTGGTTTTCATCCAGGCCGCGCAGGCCCGCTTGTTCGACGGCCGAGATGTGGACGAAAACGTCCTTGCCGCCGTCGTCAGGCTGAATGAAGCCGTAGCCCTTGGTGGAGTTGAACCATTTTACAGTGCCGGTAGCCATTTTCAGGACCTCCGCTAGCAGTTGACCCCAAGGAATAGCCCCTGCGGCCTGTCGGGTCTGAAGGGAGCGGCTAGACCTCAGTGCGAAAGCAGAGGGGGTGGCGTTTCGCAGAGAACTCGACAAAATGCTTTTGGACTGGAGACGCGCCGAAATCAAGATGCCCCCGGCCCGGCTAGTCCACGACCTGGCTGTCGGAGACTGCGACATAGTGTTCCTGGCACAGCTTGCGCAGGGCGGACGTCAGGGTCGGGCCGTAGAGTGAGTCCTGGATACGCTCGAAGCCCTCGGCCTGGAGCGCCTGTTTGATCTCGCTGACGGTACGGCAGCCTCCGCCTTTTGCCAGTTCATAGGCGCGTTCGAGTGTCGTGGGGCGATGGCTGCTCATGATGTTAATATGGGGCGTGCGGCGGTGGAATGCGAGACTGCCGTCGCCGCCTCAGAAAGCGAGGCTTATCCCGGCGACCAGGGTGTCGGCAGAGTGTTCACCCGGCACATCGGCGTCGGTGGCGTAATAGCGCAGTTCGCCCTCGAGATTACGGGTCAGGGCATAGGCCAGGCCGACGTTCCAGGCCGTGTAGTCAAGGTTGTTGTCCTGTTCGCGGCGGCCGATCTCGACCCTGGCCTGCAGCCGGTCGGTAAAGTCCCAGCCCAGGCGGGCCTCGACCCAGGTCCAGGCTTCGGTGCTGCCCGTACCGTCAGGCGAATACTGCAGACGCAGATGGCCACTGGCCGGGCCGATTGAGCGCCGGACGTCGGCGGTCAGCTCCCATGCGGTGTCGTCAAATCCGGCGGCGCCACCGATCTGGGAATTGTAGGTCAGGTTGAGGTCGAGGTCGAAGCCGGCGACCTCGGGCCGCAGGCCGGCACCAAAGGCCAGTTCCAGATCCGAGCCGCCGGCGCTCTTGATGGTCTGGAATCCGGATCGTGCGTAAACCAGACCCGACGCATTCTCCCACTCGGTCGCGCCGAAGACGAAGGCCTCGCCGTCCGACCTTGAGAGGCCCCAGGACCGGTTGTCCGTGCCAGCGCCCAGGATGAACGCCCAGCGGCCATCAGGCCCGGGAGACTGGGCGAGAGCCGGGGTGGAGACGGCGGCCAGCAGCGCGGCGATCAGGACGAAACGAACCATGGGTCGCCATACGCTCCCGAATGCGCGGTTCCTAGAGCCTGATCGGCTGAGGAGAAATCGCTTCGCGGTTCTGTCTCAAACGATCATGCCCTGGCCGGGGTATCGCGATTTCGAGAATCCGTCGGCTGCCTGTTGATATTCGGCCTTCAACCGGGCGCAGAGTTCGGCGGTCGCAAGAACGTCCCGGACCCCGGCCGAGCCCTGACCGGCAGACCAGACGGTCTTCCACGCCTTGGCTTCATCGGCCATGTCCAGCTTGTGTTCGGGCAGGGATTTGGGATCGATGCCGTTGGCAACCAGTGACGGGGTCAGGAAATTGGCCGGAATGCCGGAGACGGCGGGGGTATAGGTGATGTCCGAGGCCCCGGCCTCGACGATCATCTGCTTGTATTCGGCCTGGGCCATCGACTCGGTCGTCGAGATAAATCTTGTACCCATATAGGCGAAATCGGCCCCCATCATGGTCGCTGCCGCCACGTCGCGGCCGGTCGACAGACAGCCGGACAGAATGATGGTGCCGTCATAGAAGGTACGGACCTCCTCGACCAAGGCAAAGGGGTTGACCACCCCGGCATGACCGCCCGCGCCATTGGCCACCAGGATCAGGCCGTCGACCCCCGCCTGCGCGGCCTTGCGGGCGTGGCGGACATTGGCGATGTCGTGGAAGACCACGCCGCCATAGCCATGCACGGCATCGACCACATCGCGCACGGCCCCCAGTGAAGTGATGATCAGCGGCACCTTTTCCTCGACCGAAACCATCATGTCGGCCATCAGCCGGGGATTGGTCGGATGGACGATGTGGTTGACGCCATAGGCGGCGGCGTCGGGGGTCAGCCGGCCCTTGATCTCGTGCAGCCATTCCCGATAGCCCTCGGTGGTGCGCTGGTTCAGCGACGGGAAGGTGCCGATGACGCCGTTGTTGCAGCACTCGACGACCAGATCCGGCCCCGAGACCAGGAACATGGGCGCCGCGATGACCGGCAGCGTCAGACCGTTTTGCAGTGATGCCGGAATGGCCATGGCGGTTCCCCTTGGTTTTCTTTGGCTACGGATAGCGGGCTATCGCGGCGGAAGGCAATTGCGAAAATCGAAGGCATGAATCGGGCGCCTGAATCGTCGGAAAGCACTGGTTTCAGACTCTCGTTGGCAAAAAATGGGGTCTGAACAGTCTGAATCGTCTGAAATCAGCGCTCGCCTTGAGGTGTCATAGCCAACGCCTGCGTCAGTCGCGGACTTAAGGTGACGGGACGGCGCGATGGCGCTAGAGGCGAGGCCATGACCACAGACGTATCCAACCTGTCCCAGCTTGGCCAGATGACCGCCGCCCCGACCAGCCCGGAAACGGCCGTGCTGGAGCGGGTGCCCAACCCGCATCCGGACACCCTGTATCTGGCCCGGTTTACCGTGCCGGAATTCACCAGTCTGTGCCCGGTGACGGCCCAGCCGGACTTTGCCCATATCGTCATCGACTATGCGCCGGGCGACTGGCTGGTCGAGTCCAAGAGCCTGAAACTGTATCTGACCAGTTTCCGCAACCACGGGGCCTTCCACGAGGACTGTACCGTGGCCATCGGCAAGCGGATCGCCGACCTGCTGCAACCGAAATGGCTGCGCATCGGCGGCTACTGGTATCCACGCGGCGGCATCCCGATCGACGTGTTCTGGCAGACGGGGGTCGCGCCGGAGGGGCTATGGTTGCCGGACCAGAATGTGCCGACGTATCGCGGACGGGGGTAGACGGAAGACACGGGCGCGATAGACCCTGTTCCGTCCCGGGCCGTGATCGGCCATCGTTCGGACGTTCAGGGAGACTCGCCATGTCGCTTCGTCCGTTCCATCTCGCCTTTCCCGTACATGACATTGATGCGGCGCGCCGCTTCTGGGGCGGAACGATGGGGTGCCGGGAAGGGCGCAGTTCGAGCGAATGGATCGATTTCGACTTCTTCGGCCACCAGATCGTGACGCATCTGGTCCCGGGAATGAATGCGGCCGATGCCGGGGCCAATGCCGTCGATGGTCACCAGGTGCCGGTGCCCCATTTCGGCGTGGTGCTGGGGATGAAAGACTGGCAGGCATTGGCTGACCGGCTGGTCGCGGCGGGCACGCAATTCGATATCGAGCCCTGTGTTCGGTTCAGGGGCGAGCCGGGCGAGCAGGCGATGATGTTCTTTCGCGACCCCAGCGGCAACGCCATCGAGATGAAGGCCTTTGAGGACCTTGGCCAACTGTTCGCCAAATGAAGGCCTGTCCGAAGGACGTTGCGGGGATCTGATACCAACGGCGTCAGATCTTGACCTGTGATGCCCACTCCCGGGTGGCGATGGATGTGATGCGGCCTGGCTCGCTGGTGAGTTTGTTCCAGGCGTCGCAGCAGGCGTCGACGATGGCTT
>Ga0105055_10012849_pt1 | contig 10129 bp, 8 predicted proteins | sample BON03_FD_78090 | JGI IMG/M metagenome (GOLD analysis project Ga0105055, IMG submission 78090) | Freshwater microbial communities from Lake Bonney liftoff mats and glacier meltwater in Antarctica - BON-03 | ecosystem: Environmental > Aquatic > Freshwater > Ice > Glacier meltwater | place: Lake... | reverse complement strand
TTTGGCGACCACCGTGGCGACGCCGCCAAAAAAGTGGGGACGGAATTTGTCTTCCAGCCTAGCGAGCGCGGCGCCTTCCGGCGCAACGCGCGTGGCAAAGCCTTCCGGATACATCGCGGCGGGCGTCGGCGCCCAGACCAGATCGACTTTCGCCTCGGTTAGCGCCGCCATGTCATCTTTGAACGTGCGCGGGTAGCTGCCGAAGTCTTCCGTCGGCGCAAACTGGGTCGGGTTGACGAAAATCGAGACTACGATGCGGCGGGCGCGCCGTTTAGCCTCATTAACCAAGGCCAAATGGCCGCGGTGCAGCGCGCCCATGGTCGGCACCAGCGCGATTTTTTGGCCGGCTTTGCGATAGGGCGCCAGCGCCTGCCGTAGCGACGGCACGGTCCTCAGCACTTTCGGAGCGTTTGGCATGGTCCTTGAAGTGTCCGGCTGGTCATGTCGGCGATTTGTCACAGGCTCCGGCTAGCAAATAGCAAGCAAACGCGGTCCCGGCCACGGCGGTTAATGGTTAAATTGCGATAAACTTGACTAACCCACCGTATTTAATCGAGAATTGATCGTATCAAAAGGCGCATCATGTTTGTCCAACCGATCCATAAAAGCCCGCAGTCCGCACACGTCGTTGTGCTTGGCAATGAAAAGGGCGGCTCCGGCAAGTCGACGACGGCGTTGCATATCGCGGTCGCCTTGCTCAAGGCTGGCCAGCGGGTGGCGACCATCGATCTCGACTCGCGCCAGCAGAGCTTCACCCATTACGTCGAGAACCGCCGCGCCTGGGCCGAACGCGCCCGCGTCAAGCTTGAGTTGCCGACGCATTATTGCGTGCCGCGCGCCGAAGGCAGTTCGGTCGAAGCCAATGAAGCGCATGAGTTCGCCAGCTTCTCGCGCGCGATCGCCAAGATCGAGCACTCCCACGACGTGGTGGTGATCGACACGCCCGGCAACGACACCTATCTGATGCGGCTCGCGCATTCGATGGCCGACACGTTGGTTACGCCGCTCAATGATTCATTCGTCGACTTCGACGTGCTCGCGACGCTTGACCCGACCAATTTCAGCGTCACCGGCGAAAGCCACTACGCCAGCATGGTGCGTGAATCGCGCCGCCAGCGCCGCCTGATCGACGGCAAGCTCACCGACTGGATCGTGGTGCGCAACCGTCTCTCGACGCTTGGCTCGCGCAACAAGAAGCTGGTGGGCGAGGGCATCGTCGAGTTGTCGAAGCGTATGGGCTTCCGTACCGTCGACGGCTTTGCCGAACGCGTGGTCTATCGCGAATTCTTCCCGCGCGGACTGACCGCGTTTGACGATCTCGACGAGCGGACGCTCGGCACCCGGCCGAACATGTCGCATCTGACCGCGCGCGAGGAAGTGATCACGCTGTTGAACTCCCTGCACCTGCCGATGTCGGAAAACGGCAAGCGCCGCGCCGCCGCTCGCGCCGAATGGTACTCGGTCATGGACCAGCCGCTGCAGGTTCACGACCTGTTGGCGTGACGCCGGTTTGGCCCCGCGGAAAATGGGCTCCCGGAAGCTTCCAAAGGCCTCTCAAATGTCGCACCTGACCCTGCTTTCGCGCGGGTGAGCGGATGACTATCTCTGGTCATCGATATCGTTCAAATCGGTGTAGACTGGCCCCATGAGCGCTCCGACCCGCAAAGACAAGACCCAGAGCCCGGCGCCGGCGTCCTCGCGGCCGGAGATCGACGCCTTTCTCGAAAAAGTGAAAGGTCTTGGCCCGGCCGTTACCGCCGGTAAGCGTGGCAGGCTGGTCTTTGCGCTCGACGCCACCATGAGCCGGCAGCCGACCTGGGATTCCGCCTGCGCGCTGCAGGCCGACATGTTCCGCGAAGCGGCTTCCATCGGCGGCCTCGATATCCAGCTCGTTTATTTCCGTGGCTTGAACGAATGCCGCGCCTCCGGCTGGGTAGCGGGCGGCGAAAAACTCGGCGAGTTGATGTCGGGGATCGACTGCCGGGGAGGCCATACCCAGATCGGCAAGGTTCTCAGCCACGCCCGCAAGGAACAAGCCCGCCAGCGCGTGCAGGCGCTGGTCTTTGTCGGCGACGCCATGGAGGAAAAAATCGACGATCTGTCGGCGGCGGCCGGCGAACTGGGCCTGCTCGGCGTGCCGGTCTTCATGTTTCAGGAGGGCGGCGATCCGGTGGCCGAAACCGCCTATCGCGAGATCGCGCGGCTGTCGCGCGGCGCCTATTGCCGCTTCGATACCGGTTCGGCGCAGCAACTCGCCGAACTCCTGCGCGCGGTCGCGGCCTATGCCGCCGGCGGCATCAAGGCGCTGTCCGATCTTTCGTCGCGCAAGGCCGGTGGCGCGCGCCTGCTGCTCGCGCAGATGAAATAGCGCATGATCCCGAAAAGTGGGAACCGGTTTTCGGATAAGATCATGCGCAAACAAGAAAACGTTTTCTAATGCTTATTTTCGGTCTGGTCGCACTCGTCGCCGCTTTGTGGGTGCTGAACATCGTTTCGAAAGCCAACCCGCGCGTCGGCGCGCGCGTCCTCAAGGCCAGCGGCGGCTTGCTGGCGCTCGGTGTTGCCGTGTTTCTCGGCCTGCGCGGACAGGTCGGCATCGCCATTCCGGTCGGAATCTTCGGCCTTGGTCTTTTGGGCTGGATGCCGTTTGGTCCGGCCGGCTTTTCCGAACGCACCGCCAAGAGCACGGGGCAGGTGTCGCGCGTGCGCACGGCCTGGATCGAAATGGCGCTCGATCACGACAGCGGCGAAATGCGCGGCCATGTTCTGGCCGGCCGCCATCGCGGCGCCGAGCTTGAAAGCCTCGATGTGATGGCGTTGGTCGATCTGCTGTCGGAAGCCGACGATGAAACGCGCGCGCTATTGATGCCTTATCTTGACCGCCGGGATGCCGGCTGGCGTGAATACGCGCAAGGTGACGCGGCATCGGGGCGGCCGGCGGCGTCCGGCGGCAAAATGTCGGAACAGGAGGCCTATCAGATCCTTGGCCTGGAAGCCGGCGCGAGCGCCGACGACATCGGGCGTGCTCATCGCACGCTGATGAAGAAATTCCATCCCGACCAGGGGGGCTCGACGTATCTCGCGGCCCGGATTAACGAGGCCAAGGAAATTCTGCTTCGCCGTCATCGCTGATGCACTCCACACGCAACATCACCAGCGGCTTCGGTCTCTCTGTCTAACGCAACCCGATTTCGATTTTATTGTTTTTGGCGCGCCCCGTTCCGGGATCGCACGTCGTCGTTTTAATTGCGCAGCAGCATGCAGGGTATTTCGCTGCGTTTAAGATTTTTGCAGGCCGTTTCGGCCTGACTCTTGTCGAGCCCGGCGAAGCGCGCGCGATAAAGCTGTTTGTTGCCCTTGGCGACTTTTTCGGTGAAGGGATCGGCTTGGCCGAGCTCCGTCTTCGCCTTGGTCTGAGCGGCCGTCAGGCGCTTTTTGGCGTCCTGTTCGTCGTCGAAGGCGCCAACCTGGATCATCCAGCCGCCGCGCGCTTTGACGGCGGATTCCGGCGGCGGCATCGGAACATTGGCGGCGGTCGAGGCCAGTTTTGTGGTCTTGTGCGTGGTCTTGTCCGTAGTTTTGGAGCCTTCGGCTTCCTTGGCCGACAACACGCCGAGGACGCCGGGCGCGGCGCCCACGGGCGGCGGCGGCAGGTCGCTCTTGAGGGTGGCGATGGTGGTCACGCTCGCAGGTTTGGCGGTGGCAGGTGCTGGCATCAGCTTGCGGCTGCCGGAGGGCAACGGCGATAGGGCGGCCGTGCGCACAGGACCGGGCTGGACGTTGACGGTCTTGACGGCCGTCGGTTTGATTGGCGCGGTCGAACCGAGTTCCGGCGCATTGGCGGCGACCTGGTCGTCGTTTTCGCGCGGGTCTTGCGTCGGCGTCGGCGGTTTCGCCGGCAGTTTCATTTCCGCCATGGCCGTGCCTTCGGCGATCGGCGGCGCGGTACGTTTGATCGAGGCGATGTTGATATTGTTGGCGATCAGGCTGCGGGCGCGCGCGTCGCGCGCGCTGCCGGTGCGGCCGCCGAACACGACCGCCACGATGTGACGTTTGCCGCGCCGGACCGAGGTGACGATATTGAACCCGGAATCGCGGATGTAGCCGGTTTTGATGCCGTCGACACCGTCCACCCGCCCAAGCAAATGATTGTGGTTGCGGTATTTGCGGCCGTTATACTCAAACGTCCGTGTCCCGAAATAATGATAATAGTTCGGGAAACGGTCATTGATGGCGCGTCCGAGCAGGGCCTGGTCGCGCGCATTGGTTACCTGGGCGTCATCAGGCAGACCGGAAGCATTGCGATAGGTGGTATGTGCCATGCCGAGCGCACGCGCCTTGGCAGTCATCATGCGGGCGAAATTGGGCTCGTCGCCGCCGAGCGCCTCGGCGATAATCACGGCGACGTCGTTAGCCGATTTGGTGACGAGGGCGAGGATCGCGGTCTCGACCTTGATCGTGTCGCCGGGTTTGAGGTTGAGCTTCGAAGGCGCCTGCGCAGCGGCATGCGCAGAGGTCGGCATTTCGGTATTGAGCTTTATCTTGCCGGCTTCGAGCCGCTCGAACAGCATATAGAGGGTCATCATCTTGGTGAGCGAGGCCGGATGGCGAATGGCATCGGCCTTCGTCGCCTGCAATACCGCGCCGGAATTAGCGTCGACCACGATGGAGGAATAGTCTGGTTGGTAGGCGGGGCGCTTGCTGCGGCGCTTGCGGGCGTCAGCGTCACCGGCGGTGAGGGACATGACGATGAGGACCGTCAGGCATGCCGCTCCAAAACGAAAATAGCGTCCCCCCATGCCTCCCCGCAATAACATCGATTCTCCCCAACCCGTTCTAGGGGCGGTCCCTACGCCACTAAGATGGCCGAATGATAGCGCAATTAGCGCGCAAGAACCTTCAACGCTAAGAGAACGCGGTTTACAAATTCTTAAGCCATCCCACTGATTTTAAAGTAAATTTTGCAGCGCAATAACCACGCTTGACTTTATTGTGCAGTGCGGTATGAATTTAGGCATTCCCGGGTTTGGCCGGGTCCAGCGAATAGCACATTGGCTCCGCGTCGGGCGGGCCGGGAAAGGATCCACCATGGTCAAGAATTTCGAAGGTCTCCAGCAGGCCGGTAAGGAAAACGTCGATCTCGCCATGAAATCGATGAGCACCGTTTCGAAGAGCGCGCAGGCGATCGCGACCGAGATCGCCGACTATTCGAAGAAGTCGTTCGAAGAGAGCTCCGCCGCGCTTGAGAAACTGTTCGGCGTCAAGTCGGTCGAAAAGGCCATCGAACTGCAGACCGAATACGCCAAGACCGCCTATGAAGGCTTCGTTGCCGAGGCGACCAAGATCGGCGAGATGTACAGCGCCATGGCGAAGGAAAGCTACAAGCCGTTCGAAATCATGATGGCGAAGGCCAAGTAAGGCTTACGCAAGAAGCCCAAGCTTTTGCGTTCTGGCGAGCGTGATCGAAAAAGCAAAGCCCGGCTGTTGAGCCGGGCTTTTATTTTGTTTCAGGCAGGGTGCCGTTATTTTGCGACGCGCAGCTTGGTCAGGTTGGTGCCAATACTGCTGAAGACAGAGGCCAGGCCGCTTGACGTCGTCACCATGTAAAATTTTTCCGGATCGAGCATCTTCTCTTTGCTGCCGGCGCAGTTTTTCAGCAGCGTCGAAGTCGGATCGCCGCCGGTGTTGACTTGTACGGTGTAGATAACGACGCCGGCGTTCTTGGCATTGGCGCAGGTGCCGCTGCCGCTTTTGCTGGCGTCAAACATGCGCTTGTCGATCTGGGTCTGGCTGGTCGAGAAGCGGTTTTCCGTATTCAAACCGTCGGTCATGAGCACGATGACGTCCTGATAGGTATAGTTGATGTCCTTGGCAGGCGCGAACAGCGGCCCGCCGCCGACCAGCGACAGCCAACCCCAGGCTAGGCCGATGCCCTGATTGGTATTGCCGGACGACACCATCGCGTCGACCTTGCTGTTCATCGCGGTCCAATTGTAGCCCAACCCCATCATCGCGACCGGGCAGCTGCCAAACTGCTCTGCGGGGAACAGTTTTGACGGGCTGGCGGTGGCGCTGCCGGTCGGCGCATCGACGGTCTGGTCATAGTTCTGATCGCGGTCGGTGATGCAGCCGTTCCAGGTGTTGTGATTATCCGGCACCCAGGTCGTGCTGGTGGTGCATTTTTTGGTCGTCTTGCCGCTCTTGCCAGTTTTCTGAGTGGTGCAGGTGGTGGTCGACGAATCGCGACCGTTGTCGTCGTCCCAATCGGTCCAGTCGATCCAGCTCGCGTTGTAATTACTGGTGCCGACATTGACGTCCTTGTTGAACGGAATAATCGAGACATAGACATCGCCATTGGTGCCGGCGGCGCTTTGCAGCTGGGCGAGCAGGCTCTTGGTGGCCGCCTTCAATGCGGTCATCTTGCCGTCCTGCGCCATCGATCCGGTGTTATCCAGAACCAGCGCGACGCGCAGGCGGGTCGATCCCCAGGCGGCGGTGGCCGTGCCGTTCACGTTGATGTTTTCGAGGCCAATGACGCCCAAAAACTGGGTGGGCACCGCACCCGAACCGGTGACGAGGACCTGGGATCCGCCACTTGTCGAATAGGTGGCGGAAATCTTGATGTTCTTTGCTTCCGGCCGGGTGAAAAGGGCATTGAAATAGTTGAGCGCCTTGGTCTGCAGGTCGCCGTTGCTCAAAGTTGCCGCGTCTTTCGACAGCATCAGCGCGGTCGAGTCGAGGGCTGCCTGCATCGCCGCCTTGACCGAATTGGCGTGGCTGTAGTCGACGGCAAAGCCGACGGTGCCGACGACGGGCAGGGTGGCGAGCGCGAAGGTGATGGCGACATTGCCGGCGCTGGCGCCGCGGAAGGCGCGCAGGTTGCGGATAAGTTTTGTCCAAACGGCATTCATGACGGTTCACCAATAACGGTTGAATTCGTCTGCCGTCATAAGGCCAGCAGTTAAATCGCCGGTATATGGAAGCGAAACAAAACCGGGGCGTTTGCTAAGGCTCGTGCCGGGAAATTGGCACAAATCGCAGGCCGTCCAGGCACTTGGATGGTAAACGGCACCTCGCCCCGATCGGACGAATGCCGAATAGTTCTTATACGACGCGGTTAATGCCGGGTTGGCGCCGCCGCCGAAACGGCAGCATTTCGACTATTCCGCCACCCGCAGCTTGGTCAGATTGGTGCCGATCGCCTCGAATGCGCTCGAAATGTCGTTTGCCCGGCTCAACAAGAAAAACTTGTCGCTGTCGCTGGCGCAGTTTCTCAGAAGCGTCGAGGTCGGGTCGCGGCCGGTATTGACCTGGAGGGTATAAATCGTGACACCCGACGCCTTGATATTGGCGCAGGTGCCCGATCCGTTGCCGGTCTGGTACATGCGGTTATCGACCGGAGTTTGCTGCGTGTACCAGCGGTTCTGCGTATTCATGCCGTCGGACAGCAAGATGATGATCTGCTGGTATTTGTAATTTGAATCCAACGGCGGGGCGGTCAACGGCCCGCCGCCAACCAGCGATTGCCAACCCCAGACCAGTCCGATCGGCTGATTAGTGTTGCCGGCCGCCCGCATCGAGTCGACCTTATCGTTCATTGCCGACCAGTCGTAGCTGAGACCCATCATGGCAACGGGACAGTCGTCAAATTGCTCGGCCGTGAACAAAGTTGACGCTTGGCCGCCCGGCAGGTCGGCGTCGTCTGGATCTGGCGCCGTCACCGTCTGGTCGAAGTCACGGTCGCGATCGGTAATGCAGCCGTTCCAGCGGTTGCGGTTGTCCGGCACCCATTCTTGCGTGCTGGTGCAGCGACTACGCCCGCGGCGCGAACGGCCCCGGCCACCGCCATTGCTGCACGACGTGCTGGTTTGCCACGAGCCGTTGTCATCCTCCCAATCGCTCCAGTCTATCCAGTCGGCATCCTTATAGGCCGAGCCGACATTCACGTCCTTGTTGAATGGGATGATCGAGACATAAACGTCGCCGTTATTAGAGGCTGCGCCTTTCAGCGTCGTGAGCAGGTTCTTGGTGGCGGTCTTGAGCGCGTTCATCTTGCCGTCGCTGCCCATCGAACCGGTCACGTCGAGCACGAGCGCCACGCGCAGCCGCGACGACCCCCATCGCGTGACAGATGTGCCGTCCACGGTGATCGTGTCGTGCCCAACAACGCCGAGGAATGTCGTGGGTACCTTGGCCGAGCCATCAACCTTCACGGCGGAGCCGCCCTCGGTTGTGTAGCTCGCACTGACGGTGACGCTGGTGGCTTCCGGCCGCGTAAACAACGCCAGGAAATATTTTTTCGCATCGGCCTGCAACTCGGCGTTGGTCAAGGTCGATGCGTTCTTCGCCAGTATCAGCGCCGTTGAATCGAGCGCCGCCTGCATGGCGACCTTGACCGAATTGGCATGGCTGTAATCGACGGCGGAACCGACGAAACCAATGATCGGCAACGTCGCGAAGGCGAACGTAATGGCGACGTTGCCGCTCTCGGCCAGACGGAAGCAGGACAGCGCAAGCGCCAACCGGCGGATAAAGGATTTAATCGCCATCAAACTGATCACCAATAGAGGTTCCGATTGGTGCTCAGCCTACGCAAATGGCGTAAATGCGATGTAAAACTGATACTGAAATGGGACAGCGGGGGCGGCGGAAAGGCGAGCTACTGTCCGCAATGCCTAATGGGAAGTAAATCTCAACGCGAAGATTTGGTCGATCTCGCCCTTCAACCGGTACCGCGGCCGGCGGGCCCGAAAGTAGGGAAAATTCGCCTCAAATTGTCCCTAAACCGGTTGTGGACGGCTAACCAATGGCTATCTGATCGAATACTGACGGAACTGCCCAATTTGGCGGCTAAAGGTGCGGGGGTGTTGCCCTGAATGCGACAATTTCCCGGACTTTTGCCCCGTCGGCAGCAAAAAAGTCGCCTGTGTGGGGGCGAAATGTTGGCTTGGAATGCCGGCAATGAGGTCTCTATGATGGTGGGGAATTCGATTTGAACGCTGGCTTGCCTATGACGATGAAGATTCCAATCTTATCTTTTGCCGCCACGCACCCACATACGCGGCGAGACATCGCGCCGCGCATGGCGGACGACGACCGTAAGCGCAAAAGCGGCAGTCCAAGCGACCCGAACGTCGCTGTCATCACCAAAACCAAGCCGCAGACCAAGCGGCCAAACATGTACCGCGTACTTATATTGAATGACGACTACACGCCGATGGAATTCGTCGTGCATGTGCTGGAGCGGTTCTTCGGCAAGGATCACGAAGCCTCGACCAGAATTATGTTGCATGTGCATCACCACGGCATGGGCGAGTGCGGCATTTTTACGTACGAAGTGGCCGAGACCAAAGTGACGCAGGTTATGGACTTTGCCAGAAAACATCAGCATCCTTTGCAATGTGTGATGGAAAAGAAGTGAGATTCGGGGGACGCTCGATACAATTGGGAATGGAACTCTAATGCCGACTTTCTCGCGCAGTCTCGAACAGTCGCTCCATCGGGCGCTCGCCCTCGCCAATGAGCGGCACCACGAATATGCCACGCTGGAGCATCTGCTGCTGGCGATGATCGACGACCAGGACGCCTCCGCCGTGATGCGCGCCTGCAATGTCGATCTCGACAAGCTCAAACGCAGTCTGGTGGCCTATCTGGAATCCGAGTTGGAGAACCTGATCACCGACGGCGCCGAAGATTCGAAGCCGACGGCCGGGTTCCAGCGCGTCATTCAGCGCGCGGTCATTCATGTGCAGTCGTCGGGTCGCGAGGAAGTCACCGGCGCCAATGTGCTGGTCGCGATTTTCGCCGAGCGCGAGAGCCACGCCGCCTATTTCCTGCAAGAGCAGGACATGACGCGCTACGACGCAGTGAACTATATCAGCCACGGCATTGCCAAGCGGCCGGGCCTGACCGAGCCGCGCCCGGTGCGCGGCGCCGAGGAAGAGACCGACGCCAAGGGCGGCGGCGGCGACGAACCCAAGAAGAAGGGCGACGCGCTCGAGGCTTATTGCGTCAATCTCAACAAGAAGGCCAAGGACGGCAAGATCGATCCGCTGATCGGCCGTGACAGCGAAATCAGCCGCACCATTCAGGTGCTCTGCCGCCGCCAGAAGAACAATCCGCTGTTCGT
>Ga0105055_10012842_pt1 | contig 10132 bp, 2 predicted proteins | sample BON03_FD_78090 | JGI IMG/M metagenome (GOLD analysis project Ga0105055, IMG submission 78090) | Freshwater microbial communities from Lake Bonney liftoff mats and glacier meltwater in Antarctica - BON-03 | ecosystem: Environmental > Aquatic > Freshwater > Ice > Glacier meltwater | place: Lake... | reverse complement strand
TATCAGGATCAGCTCTCTTAAGCACTTGCAATAAAAGATCAACTCTCTTTCGCATTCTAGCGTGAAGATGAGACTTTGATGCCTTGATATGATAGTGCAAATATTGTCTGAAACCCTGAAACAAAGTAATAGCGTTCTCCATTTTTGCTCCTTCAACATGGGTTTTAAACACCTGAAACATGATATAACCTACATGGTCTCCTCTATCACGAAAGTCCTTTACTTTTGATAGATCTGAAGGGCAATCATAAGTGAAATTTACTCCTGGTGCTCTTGGAAGCTTCCTCTGGCACTCTGAAAACTCTTGGAGGAAGACACGGGCAATTGCACGATCAGCTTCATCAGAAAAGTCGATGGTGTAAAATATGTTTATTCGATCCGCACCCGGCACCAGAACCATCGTTTCAGATGGTCTAAATGGGATCACCATTGGAGTTAAGGTGCCAGATCTCCCATCTCGCAATGCAGAGAAACACTTTCGAAGGGGGGCTGCACTCAAATTCCTTTTAATCTCGGCAAAGTTCTTGGCCACAACTTCAGGTTGTTCCTTCAAGGCGTCCACGTCGATGTTGAAAGTGAGATCATATCCTGACGGAGCCTTGCCTCCCTTGTAATCACCATACATATCATCAACAATAGCACCAGCTCCTGTTGCGTTAAGCGAACTCATATATGGAATCCCAACAGAAAACTCCAACACGTTTTTCTTGTCAGCTGAAGCGAAAATCTTGTACTTGATTCCGTCGAAGTCGGAGCAGGTTATATCACATGGCTCTTGTTTCGCCCCTTTAGCGAGTTTCTCGTTCAGGTTCTCTTCAATGATGGGATGACCCACCTCTAAAAATATCATTCCTTTTGTAGCCATCTCGAAGAGCGTGTGTGTGTTATCAAAAAACCAAAGGGGGAAAGATTATATTAGTAGGGGAGTAGACCCTGAAACAAGCTCTTTCGGCATTAAAAATTTAATTTAGGATTCGATGTAGGCGTTGATGCTTCGCAAGATCTGCAACTTACTTCAAAAGATCATAATTTTTTAATGTTAAGCTGAGGAGAAACTTGGGCAATAGGAGAATTCCCCCAGAGGAAAAGTAGTGATGTCGATTGAAGTATTCTCGGAAATTCAACAACGATATAAATATTTCCCATCTAAACAAGGAACGCAAGTAGTGCTATAAAATACACAGTGGATTCTTCTTTCCTTAGGATGAAGCGGCAATTTAATAATTCCGTCTGAATGAAAAAATATGTTTCGCAACTGACGTACATATCCAATGCCTCATATGTTATGAATCAATCAAATGCTACATTTCTATCAACCTGTCATCACTCTCGCATCTTCAAAACTAGATTCCATTGAGATTGTTCGGACCGGGTCTGAAAACGCGTGGTGAAATCCCTGATATCAGTTGCAGCCCTTATCGAGATGATGGTGTGCACACATTAATCACTTGATTTATTGCGTGCATATTCTAGACAATCAATGAGCCTATGGGCAACATTCAATGAGTCAGAGTGGTTCCAACATTTAAGATTCTTTGTTAAGCTTGGTAGATCAAAAGTTGAGACTTGACGAATGATACAAGATCTTATGTGCACTGAATTCGACTGTTTCCACCATACTTTATTCCAATTCAAAATATGCATCATCGTTGTTACTATCAAATGTCTGGGTCTCAAAATAGTCGCTACATTTTCAAGCACATCTGAACAACCTTGGCACCTGTTTTACGATTGAAATAAATCATCCAAATTTCAATCCTAATTGAGACTTAATAGCGAGAAAGGAACGAGCAATGAATCACGAGTCTCCTTATTTCTCCTGTTGACATTGCATACGTTTTCTCAGAACAATGCCACTTTCATTCGACTTGATAAATCGCCCAACAAGTATTTTCGCTGGTATTTATTGGGTTGCTAATGTATCGCTTCAAATATTTCGCGTAGTTTTCATTATTTCATCATCGGCATGTACTTCAATGATACTCGGTTAACCACGGGGACTCGCCTCTAAGAAACCAGTTCATGAAAACCAATCTCCTAAAATAAATTTATTTTATGTAGCTGGTAGGCCTTCTTACGTAAAACGGTTAAGAGTATCTTACCCGCCATCACGAGTATTGCTCGAATTGAGTGTCTACCATTTCAATGGTGTATTTGAATTTCAAACACTGGTACGACTGTATAAAGATTGATATTAAGGTTTGGTTGCACAATTTTTGACAGGTATTCAAAAGTATTTCTGGAATGCAAAAGCAGGAACTTCGATGGATAAAGTTGTTCTAAATGGTGTATCACGTCATGGAAAGTTTGATAGCAAGATTTCGTTTAACCATACGACTTCCATGACGTCATACAAGTCTAGGGATGTAATTCAATTACATCAGAAGCGGCGCGACGCGAATTTGGCCTTTTCTTAAAATGTTGTTGCTTCTGATTTCAAGTTCAAAAGAAAACTATCATTTCTTTTAGCATGATGCACTCATCCTCTAGAAAATATTCAAATTAGCGATTAAGGCAAATATCTACCCTCTGCATGTTTTGAATTTAGCTGGATTATTATAATATAAAATTTTGTTATTTTATTGATAGTTAATCGTTTCGTTATTCGACGATATTAACATGTACCGTCAGCAGAAAATACAAACACAGTATACTTCCAATCTGAATTTTCGGCATATGCAACGCTTCCATCTTGATTAGACACTCTAATGGTGATTCCACCTGCAGTAGCCCAGGCAGCCCATATAATGGTTCCTGATGCGGTGGCGTCACTATTGGTTGGTGGATTAACCACAACCATATCTCCCTCAGCAACACCTGTCACAGCAGCAGTAAAATCAGTTTCTCCAGCTGCAGGAATAGAAGATCCAGATGCATCAACAGTGATTGCACCTCGCATAATCTTAGATAGAGTGGCACAACTTGGGGCCAATTGAAATCCAGTGGATGAAAAACTCGCTACTTGCGTACCTCCAGCACGTAATAAAACAGATCCTGGTGTGCCTCCAGACGATCCAGTGTTCAAAGTAATACCACCACCTGTAGTGGCAGTTCCAACACCTCCGTTGATAGTTACTGCACCACCAGTAGTTGCACCCAAACCAGCAGTGAGAGATATGTCCGAACCCGTGGCTTGGTCAGTGCCACCCACCGAAAGTGATATTGCTCCACTAGTACTTCCAAGACTTGCACCAGTCACAAGCGATATAGCACCAGTTGCACCAGCACTAGTAGTACCAGATTGTAGCGTTATTGCACCGCTATTACCACTTCCACCGGCAGCGGAACTTAATGTAACATCTCCACTATGCGTGGTCGAGCTTGCACCAGATATCAATGATATGTCACCACCGAGGCCTCCATTACCAGCACCTCCAGTCAATGTGATTGCTCCACCAATACCGCCTGTTGCCGAAGTTCCTGCGCCACCTACAAGCTCAACAGCTCCACCAGCAACCGTATTTGCGGATGTGGCACCTGCAGTAAGAGTGATCGATCCACCAGTTGAAACATCACCAGCACCGACAGTTACAGCAATATTTCCACCAGCACCACCCGTTGAAGCACCTGTAGATAGTGTGATACTACCCGATGCACCAGAGCCAGCAACTCCTGTGGACACTGAATAAGCTCCTGTCGCACCAGTACCACTCGCACCAGTAGACAAGGCCAATGTACCACTAGTACCAGCTGCTGCGGAACCCGATTTTAGAGTCACAGCCCCACTGGTTCCAGCACCTGCACCATCAGCAGTAGCTATGGAAAGAGCTCCACTCGATGCGGAATCATGAAGATTAGTACCCAGCGAAAGACCAGTAGTACCATAGGATTCCAATGTTATACCGCCTGCACCAGCAATGGAAGCGATCCCAATGGTAGCTCCTGTTAAATCTAAAGTTGTAGTTGACACACCTCCAATATTAATGTCGGAACTCTCAACTGTGAAAGAAGTTGGAGTCATAAGCACCATATCTACACCTGCAGCATCCTGAAACTTCAATTGGCCATCAGTAGATGTACCTGATCCAGGTTTCATGATAACATCTCCTCCTACTCCAGTAGATGTACCAGCACCACCTTGGATAGTAACAATACCACCAGTACCAGCAGCAAATGATGAAACCCCTCCTGCAATGGTAATACCACCAGCATCTGCTGCAGAAGATGATCCCGCAGTTAATGCAATAGCACCACCAGCACCAGTATCTCCAGTTCCAACGGATAGAGTAATATCCCCAGCAACACCACCAGCAGCATTACCAGACATCAGAGACACAGAGCCGGTAGCTCCAGTCGTAGAAATTCCTGTACTCAAAAGCATATCACCACTCTGTCCAGCAGTAGTACCTCCAGCACCTGTAGATATAGTAATTGCACCACTTGATGTAGCTGAACCTACTCCGCTCGTTAAAGTAATAGCCCCACCACTAGCACCGGCACCCACACCTCCATTGATCACCACAGAGCCACCGATACCACCAGTGGTTGAAGTAGCTTCCCCACCAACTAGTGTAATACCACCACCAGAAACCGAATTCCCTGAAGTTTGACCAGCTGTGATCGTTATGCCACCACCGGTACCGACAGTACCAGTTCCAACTGCCACAGTTATTGATCCTCCGGCAGCTCCGATGGATGCACCAGATGTCAAGCTTATTGCTCCAGTGCCCCCAGCGCCGGCACTTCCAGAACTTATTGCAACATCACCACTTTGCCCTGCTGATCCGCCCGCGGCTGAAGCAATAGAGAGAGCACCTGAGCTTGTACCCGTACTTGAACCAGATATCAGAGTGATTGATCCACCTGAAACAGTATCAGCAGTTGCTCCAGCTACTAAAGATATATCAGATCCAGCACCAGTGTTACTGGCTCCAACACTGACAGTAATAGCACCTCCAACAGCGGTTCCAGATGCCCCAGTCGCCAATGAAATAGCACCTGAGGCTCCACCACTGGCATCACCGGTTACAAGAGATATCGAACCAGTTGTAGCGGATGCTGCCGATTGAATAGAGACAGCTCCACTAGTAGTTGCAGTGCCAACTCCACTTGTTAACGTGATTGCGCCTCCTGTAGTCGAGGTTCCAACACCGCCTGTCAATGAAACAGCACCTCCAGCTCCATCACCAGCACCTCCAACAAGTGTGACAGCACCTCCGTCGTCTCCTGTACCAGTAGCTGCACCAGCAGTCAACATAATTTGACCTCCAGCACCAGTATCGCCACTGCCGACGGTGATTGAGATATCACCTGACGTACCACCTGTGCCCGAACCCGTAGATATTGTTACTGCCCCAGAGGTGCCCGCAGACGCTGCACCGGTAGTGAGTGCAACCGCACCACTAACTGCAGTACCAGCACCACTCGTTAAAGTAACAGCACCACCAGCTCCAGCGGAACCTGCACCTCCTGAAACGGATACACCCCCGCCGATTCCTGCAGAACCAGCACCACCTGTAAGCGTAACTGCGCCACCAGCCGCAGAAGCAGCAGATGTTTCACCAGCAGTGATCAATACATCACCGCCTGCGCCAGTATTACCTGTTCCCGCAAGCAAAGTCAACGTACCACCAGCACCTCCAGTTGCACCACCAGTACTTAAACTCAAATCACCGGATGTACCAGCAGTAGATACACCAGTTGATATCGTAATTGCGCCAGTTACAGCGCTTCCAGGGGAACTGATAGTCACTGCACCGCTAGCAGACGCACCGCCACCAGAATTGACAGCAACACCACCACCACCAGCTGCGTGAGAACTATCCCCACCAAGTAGCGAGGCTGCTCCACCTGCAGCAGCACTTGATTGACCCGCTGTCAACGTTAATGCAGCTCCAGCTCCAGTATCCGTCGACCCAACAGAGAGTGCCATGGAGCCAGCAGCTCCTCCTAATGCATTTCCAGTTTTGAAAGTGATACTTCCTGAAACACCTGCAGTACTCGATCCCGATATCATCTCGAGACCACCTGTGGCAACGGCACTCGGAGTTGTTATGCTAATAGCTCCGCTTGAAGCAGAAGTACTATCACCAGAGATCAAATCCACACTGCCGCCAGCACCTGCAACACCTGCTCCTCCTGTGATCGAAACTACGCCACCTGCTCCAGCAGTTGCACCTTGTCCCTCCCCGGCTGTCATTAGTATGTCTCCACCAGCAGAACTAGCTTCCGTACTCAAACCAGCAGTCAGAACGATGTCTGATCCTGCATTAGTATCCGTCGAACCAACTGCAAGAGTCAAAGACCCAGCTGAATTGCCCAAAGCATCTCCTGTTTGAAGTGAAATAGCCCCAGTGACACCAGCACTTGCAGTTCCTGTGGTGACACCAAATGCACCAGAAGCAACGCCATTGGCAGTTCCCATCGTCATGGCTCCAGAGGAAGAACCCCCAGCACCAGTCGTTAATGTAATCCCACCTCCGATAGCTGCATCCGATGTTGTTCCAGCAACAATAGTTATTGCACCACCAGCTCCAGAATCACTGTCACCGTTTTGAATCAAAATATCTCCGCTTAATCCACCTGCGCTTTGGCCTGTCATGATGGACACCGTTCCAGATGCCCCAGCGGTAGATGTGCCTGTTGATATAACAATATTTCCAGTCGCTACAGCCCCAGCTGAGTATATTCCTACTGCACCACTAGATGCAACCGACGATGACCCACTAGTCAACGTGATCGCACCTCCAGTGGTTGCGGTAGACAACCCAGCAGTAACTTCAATGTCACCGCCAATCCCAGGTCCTTCTCCTGCAGCAATAGATATCTTTCCTCCAACTCCAGTATCTGAAGTGCCAACGGAAAGCAATATATCACCGGCAACAGCACCAGCAGCATCACCAGTAGTAATTGTCACACCGCCAGACAAACCATCTGTGGACGTACCAGTAGTTAATGATATAAAACCAGTGTCCCCAGCCAATCCACCTCCAGCAGTGGTAATTGTCACCGATCCACTACTTGTGGCAGTTCCAACACCCGAAGTTAGCGTAATAGCTCCGCCGGTTGCATCAGCCGATTTACCGGCTGTCAATAGAATTCCACCACCTTCTCCGGAAGCACCATCGCCAACACTAAACTCGAGATTGCCTCCAGTACCACCAGTTGCAGCACCGCTACTTACCAAAATAGAACCACTATCACCAGCAGTGGAAGCGGCAGTTTTCAAATTTAGAGAACCACTTGTAGATCCCACACCAGTACCGATTGTTAATGCGCCACTAGTTCCAGTCGTCGTTGCTCCCGATGAAATAGTTACAGCACCACCATCCAGTGCAATTCCAGAACCACCAGATATGGATACAGCACCACCAGTCCCTGCACTGTCACCTCCATCTAAACTCAAGGCGCCACCTGCAACAGAGTTGGTAGTCGAAGCTCCAGCAGCCACGGTAACAGCGCCACCGACACCAGAGCCAGACCCTACAGAAAGAGCAATAGATCCAGCCGTTCCAGCAGCAGCATCCCCAGTAGATATTGTTACAATACCACTAGCTCCAGTTGCAGCAGTTCCAGAAGACAAAAGTATGGCGCCTGTATCCGCCCCGTTGGCCGATTTCAGAGTCATGGCTCCACTAACTCCACTACTGCTAGAACCAGTGACAACCGAAGTTGCACCTCCAGCACCGCTTGTGGAGTCACCAGCACTAACCGTCATTGCTCCACCAGCACCGGTAGTTCCTGTACCAGAACCAATTGTAACAGCACCACCGATGACGGCATCACCAGCTGTTGCTGAAAAGGATCCACCTGTTCCGGTATTACCAGCACCTACTGCAATGGTGATTGCCCCGCCGGCTCCACCAGTGGCAACTCCACTAGTGAAAGTAATGGCTCCTGTAGAACCAGCAGCAGCATCACCAGTCGTTAAAGAAATATCACCACTAGCACCACTTGACCCCCCAGAAGCAGTATTCAATTCAATTGCTCCACTTGTAGTTGCCGCACCAGATCCTGACAACAAGGAAATTTTACCTCCAGTGCTTCCAAGACCTGCTGTCAATGAAATGTCTCCACCACCATTTGTATTGCCATCTCCAACTGTAAATGTGATAGAACCGGCACCATTTGCAGTAGACGAACCAGTGGAAACACTAAATGATCCAGATGATCCAGCTGTGGCCGAACCAGTAATCATTGCAATTGCACCACTAGCTCCTGATGTACCAGCGTGTGCGCTAACAAGGTTAATCGAACCGCTACTAGTAGCAGTACTAGAGCCAGAAGTCAGTGTAATATCTCCACCTGAAGCACCACCTGCAGCACCACCAGATAGAGATATGGCACCACCTGATCCAGCAGTTGTGGACGTTCCGGCACCAGCCGTGATCGTAATACCGCCACCAGAACTTGTATCGGCATCTGTAGCACCGGATGATATTGCCACGACGCCACCGTTGGATGTTTTAGTAGCACCCACTGTAATCGTAATACCTCCTCCAGTACCAGATGTGGATACCGTGCCAGTGCTCAATGTTAATGAACCAGACGATCCTGTGGCAGCAGCCCCTGAAGACAACGAAACAGCTCCACTATCACCAGTAGTGCCCCCGCTGCCACTTTCAAGAACCAGCAATCCACTAGCAACTCCATTGCTCAATCCGGAGGTAATCGTAACCGTTCCTCCAGCTCCACCAGTCCCACCATCGCCACCTGAAACACTCACAGCACCACCAACACCAACAGTAGCACCACCTGCAGTGAAGCTTAACGCGCCGCCAATCCCTGACGAAGCAGCAGTTGAATCACCGCCAACCAATGTAATGCCACCGCCTGTCCCAGTATCTCCAGTACTGACACTCAAACTGATACCTCCAGCCGAACCAGCCACTGCTGCCCCCGTGGATATCGAGATTGAACCAGTCGATCCCGCACCAGCTGAACCAGTCAAAAGTGACATATCACCACTAACTCCACCGGCTCCTCCAGAAGCAGTACCTAATGATACAGATCCACTACTTGTAGCAGTACTAGAGCCAGAAAATATCGTAATTGACCCACCTGTAGTACCACTAGTTTGTCCAGCTGATATCGCAACATTACCACCAGCACCAGATGATCCAGCTCCCACAGAGAGTGTAATAGCTCCACCACCACCATTGCTCGCGGAAACACCAGTAGCAATAGTAACAGCACCAGTATCCCCATTTGTTGAACCGCCTGTTGTGAAACTAATCGCACCACTTTCTACACTACTAGATGTTTTCAATGTTATGCCTCCTGAAGTAGTAAGGGAACTTGAACCCGATAGGATTTCAATTGCCCCACCCGAAACAGACCCGGCAGCTCCACCAGTCAGCTTAACTGAGCCTCCAGCTCCAGCAGTACCAGAACTTCCAGCTCCAGCGGTAATAGAAACACCGCCACCAGACACAGACGCTGCAGTAGTATCGCCCGCGGCAATAGATATTGCGCCACCCGCACCACTTACACCAGCTCCCACAGTTATGCTGATAGCACCTGTAGAACCAGCAGTGGATGTTCCAGTAGCTAAAGTAATCGAACCAGACACGCCATCACTTGATGTTCCGGTACTCATCACAATATTACCACTGACGCCAGCAACACCACCATTTGCGGAACTGATAGCAATGTTTCCTGAAGAAACTCCAGCACCCGATACAATACTGACGGCACCACCAGTCAAAGCAGTACTTTCACCACCAGCAATCGATACCGCACCACCAAGTCCAGATTTACCAGCACCGGCAGCAACAGTAACAGCACCTCCAGCAGAAGCCGCGGTGTCTAATGACTCACCGGCTATAATACTCATCGATCCTCCAACACCGACAAATCCACTTCCAACAGAAAGCGAGATCGAGCCACCAAAACCACCAGTAGCCGCACCTGTTTCAATAGTAATAGAACCAGTCGATCCAACGCTAGCCGTACCAGTCGAAAGTGACATATCACCACTAACTCCACTTAGTCCTCCAGCAGCTGTGCCTAATGACACAGATCCACTGCTAGTCGCGGTACCAGACCCAGAGAAAATCGTAATAGACCCACCTGTAGTACCACCAGTTTGTCCAGCTGATATCGCAACATTACCACCAGCACCAGATGATCCAGCTCCCACAGAGAGTGTAATAGCTCCACCACCACCATTGCTCGCGGAAACACCAGTAGC
>Ga0105055_10012841_pt1 | contig 10132 bp, 8 predicted proteins | sample BON03_FD_78090 | JGI IMG/M metagenome (GOLD analysis project Ga0105055, IMG submission 78090) | Freshwater microbial communities from Lake Bonney liftoff mats and glacier meltwater in Antarctica - BON-03 | ecosystem: Environmental > Aquatic > Freshwater > Ice > Glacier meltwater | place: Lake... | reverse complement strand
TCACGGATTGCCATCAGGCTCTTTTCTTTCAACAAGATACTCTTGTTTATTAAGAAATTAGCATTTGATGGCTTTTATCCAATACTAGTAGTTTTAAAAAATCGATTTTTGTTGTTGTTTAAAGAAAATGACCTTCAAAGCCACAAACATGATCCAGTGTGTCTTGACTGCTATTGCGTTGCTGTCGGTGTCGGATTGCTCTCTTCTCAAAACACCTTCTGTTTCATTGGAGCTCTTGGAATCCGGTGATGCTGATACATTAATGCAAGTGAGGGAGTCTCTAGCTGATTTGGGTATGGTTGCACTTGTGAGTGCTGAGATGTCCGACGGCAAGAACTTACTTCGAGATGCAATGAATTGTATGGAATTACTTGACCCTTCACAATCAATTGAAGGAGTTTTGAGGACCACTTTTCCTGATGACACTGAAAGAGTGTTGATTGCAACAGAAGACGGAGAATCGTTTGATGCTTTGCCTGCAAGTTGTGATACTTTCAGGAAGCATCACGCCGAGTACCATGCTCAAATAGATGACTTGGTACACCGTTTCATTGGTAGTGCTCTTAACCAGCTTACTGCAGGGCGAAAGTTCGTGAACAAGCAAGGCCAAAAATTCAAGGATTTGAGTAGAGTTGTTGAGGCAAGTAGCACGAAAGAACATTTTTCTTTGTATACCAACAATGCTCTCTACAAAAATAATAACACCATGGATTTTCACGTTGATATGGGATTGATGGGCGTTTTTACTCCTGTTACTTTTTTCGATGCTCAGTCTGCAGTTCCTTCAACTACTTCCGGATTTTTCGTTCGAGGTGAGAATGGAGAAACAGTTCAAGTAGATCTCTCCGGAAATTCCGTACTCATTACTATGGGTGCCGTAGCCCCTGCTATGCTGGGCTCACCAGAATTCCCAGTCAAAGCATGCGAACATGGAGTTAAATTTCCAGCAGAGATGAAGGGTATGTCACGAATGTGGGGTGGTCGAATGATTCTTCCAGCAGATGACATTGTCACTTCAGATGGAGTTACCTTTGCTGATGTACTCGAAGCCAGTCGAAGACTTTTTGTTCACGAGCCATGTAATGAAACCAAGACAGAGAATGGTAAAACATTCGCGACTTGTTGGATGATTTGTCAGAATGTCACTGCGTGCACTGCTTCAGAAGTACCGGAATGCCAGCTGAATGGTGCGGCGATAGATCCGTTAAAACAAAGCATGATGGCGAAATTATCATGCGTCCCAAGCAGCTCGTTTAACATCAGTCCTTCATTGGCTGTTCTTGCATTCGCGCTCATGTTCTTCACTCAATGATTTATTCAAATCTCTCTCTACTAAGGCACATATTAAAATGAATTAATTTTTTTCGTTACAAGGTTGTATTTTAACTTTACAGAAGGCGCAACTCTGGATACTTCAACGTATCGTCCACATGAAATCGTGGCATTGGATCCTGGTGTGAGGACATTCATGACTGGATATTATGCAGATGGGGTGGTAATTGAATGGATATTATTGATATGAATAGAATCTACACGATGTTGCGCTTTGCAGACAAGCTTCATTCTAAAATGGACAAGTGGAAGAATAAGATCGCCACTTACAAGGATGAATTGACTAAGGAGCATCCTGAGGTAAAACGACGAACTGTGGAGCTTGCTAGATTGAATGCTGTCAAGGCTCAACTAACGAAAGTGTTGAAAGAAACCAACGCAACTTTCATTCAATATCGTTGTGAAAGTGTTTCCAAAAAGAAAGAACTGGCCAAAAAGACGGAATCGTTGGGTAAGGATCATCACGTTGCTAAAAAGTTAAAAAGGGAGATTCAAAAACTTGATACTAACATGAAGCATCTGGTGGCGAGTGATCCCGATATTGCCAAGGCTGATGTCACCAGAAGTAAAGGTGAACTTGGAAAATATAAGGATGTGTTGGTAGAGAGCGATCACAAGTTTATCAAGATGGAGAAGCAATTATCCACTTACAATCGCGCCTACCTCCGTTTGCTACTGAGACTTCGTTACAACATCGACGAAGCTCACAGGAAGCTTGCCACCTACCTATGTCGAAATGTACGCATTGTGTTACTACCAAAGTTTGAAACATCAAGGATGGTAAAAAATGCAGATCGTAACATTTCAACTGTCACTGCTCGAAAGATGATGAATTGGGTACACTATAGATTCAGAAAGATACTACTAAACAAGGCCGCTTTCAGTTCTAGTTGACAGGCCATTATTTGTGATGAGCACTAAACCAGCAAGACATGTGGATCATGTGGAGAACTTCACCACAACCCTGGAAAAAATAAAAGCTTCATCTGCCCTCATTGTCACTATGAGGCAGATCGAGACATTAACGCAGCGAGGAACATCTTCCTCCGTTTTTTAACCTTGAACAACATTATTTTTAAGAGAGGTTCAGTTGGAGAAGCAAGTGTGTCCTATGCCCCTACAGCCAGCCATTCAGTTCATGTAAGGGAAAATGGTATCGTTAAATTTGAGTGATGAAAAGCGATGAAGAAATATTTAGGCGCGGGGTTATTGATAGTGCAATTGTTATGCGCGGTAGCTGCGATTGCTGCGCCCTGGTGCAACTTTGAAGGCTTGGATGATACATTGGCGTCGATTAACATATGGGATGATTGGTGGGTTGAGTCCTCGAAGATATTTGAATTATTCGGCAGCGAAGACTTGCTTAACTATGTTTATGTGATCAGAGTCCTCCTGGCTCTATGTGTACTTTTCACCGGTATGTCATTGGTAGCAGAGCTACTTGTTGGAGGAAATTGTTGGAATGGAACAAGCTGGAGCAAGTTGCAAGTAGTTTTGCAAGTGGGATGCACCATGGCTTCTTTAGCGGCAGTTTTATTGTGGTGGTCGCAGTTTCCAAGCGGTACTGTTAAAGTACTGGGCGTTAAAACTCTTTCATTAGAATATGGCGGAGGATTCTATCTAGAAATCGTACTTTTTGCCTTGTCGCTCTGCATGGTGTTTTTTCACACCCGTCCAACCAGCAACTATCATGCCTTATTACTAAGTTGAAATACGCGGAAATTGTAAACCTATAAAGGAAGTTATTATGTTTTGTATTTATCTCAAGCTTGAATTTTGAAAGTTACTTCTTTTCCAGAAGAAGAGGGTTCAATTAGCATATAGATTCAGTAACTGAGGATGGAAACACTACCAAAACACGTTTTTATTACAACCGTGATAAATCCTTTTTCAATATTCGATTTTGACTCCTGATGCCTGGCAATTGCTTTGATATATCTGAGAAAAGAACACCGTTTTTCTCTGAAAGAATCTCTGCAACGAGATGTCGACACCTGGCACCTTGACACGTGCCTAGCCCTGCTCGCGTTCGAAGTGCCAGCGAGTCGACGCACGAAATACTAATTCCTGCCGAATTGATGGCATTGATTATCTCACCACGAGAAATCTGCTCACATTTACAAATGATCTCCTCTTTATTTGTATTGGTGAAGTCAACTGGGTGCTTTCGAATGGGATTAAATTTCGGATTAGGCTTCAGTACAATTCCACATTGTAGCTTTAATATGTCCTTGACCATGAGCGCGATGGCTGGCGAGGAAGTCAAACCAGGACTTTCAATGCCAGCGACATGAATAAAGCCCTTCACTTTCGAATCCTCTTCAATGATAAAATCTCCACGAGAACTTCTGGCTCGTATCCCTGCGAATAATTTCAGATTGTGCCTTGAGTCCAGATGAGGAATTATTCTTCGTGCCGCCCAGGCAATATAGGCAAGCTCATGGATATCGGTGTTCTTGTCTTCTTTATCCTGTTCTTCACTTGCATTAGGGCCTAGCAACAAATTTCCCCTTCGAGTTTTAGTGACCAAGACGCCCTTACCCCATTGTTTAGTTGGTGTCTGAAAGAGTATCGAATTGCAGAGGCAAGCTTGAGTTTTATCAAGCAAAACATATTGTCCTTTCCGTGGTTGAATAGTGTACCCGCATTCAGGGTTCACCATGGAACCAATCTTGTCTGCATGAATTCCTGCACAATTCACCACAAAACGACTCCTCAAAACTTCACCAGAACCAGTAGTAACTTGAAAAACCGTTTCCTTTGTCTTGAGTTCTTTCAAAACCTGAATGTCAGTAACCTCCTGTCCAACACGCAGGTCGACTCCATTGAAGATGGCGTTTTCCGTGAGAGCAAAACAATACTCGTAGGGAGAAATGACACCAGCTGATGGACAATACAAAGCAGACCGTACCCCTATACTAATGTGCGGTTCCTTTGCTAAAACTTCTTCTTTGTTCAAAATTTCCAAATCGTGCACCCCGTTTAATTCTCCGTTATGTATTAATTCCTTAAGCTTCTTCTCCTCTTCGGGAGTAAATGCCAGAACTAAAGATCCACATTTATCAAATCCAAAATTCAATTCTGAATCGAGTTTATCGAACATTTGGTTGCCTTTGCGACTTAACCTGCTCTTCAAAGTCCCGTGTTTCGCATCATATCCACCGTGAACACAACCGGAGTTACCTTTGCTAGCCCCTTGACTCACATCAAGTTCTTTCTCAAGAACAGCGACACGAACATCATATCGACTGAGCTCCCTTGCAATACTCGCACCAACAACGCCACAGCCGACAACTAACACGTCGAATTCGGCCATTCACGGAACTGCGTTCTATTTTTCAAAAAAAATACGCTACAGCTGTAGCAATAATTAATTGGTTCAAATTGAACCGAATCAAAGTTAACAACCTCTCCGATACAACCTCTCCGATGCATTTTCCCTCTCGGCTTCGTTTTTCCTTCCTTGCGCACCCAATTTTGATTTTGCGAGGCTAAAAACAAAACACTACTGAAAAAATTGAAAAAATGCTGTACTTTTTTTTACCGTAGGTAGGGGACAACACGTATGCGCGACTGGCCTAGATTTTTAAGTGCTGTCGCATTAGCGACTGTTCTTCTTTTCATGCTTTTTGTTTTAGATTTTCAATTCGGTTTTGAACATGTATTTCAAATTTCGGTTCTCCCAAATGTTGACATAAAATCGCTCGATAACGTACCCTCTGATCCGGCTGTCGTTAGTACTGCAATCAAATTCATGGACCGCTTGAAGCTAGTGTATGCAAAGAAGAAGATGTTAGCACATTGGGGACACCGAGGTCATCCTTGGATCCTAAAAAACAAAGGCTTGTTGCTTGGAGGGAAAATAGAAACGGGCAAAGATCAAGGCCATTTTGTAGTGGTAATACAAAATACAAACCAACAGCATTGTATTGCAAAGGATTTTCATATTTGGGTTCGAATAACTGGAACTGAAATCATTGCTGGAACTGCACTTTCTGATACGGATTCTTGTCGTTGGACTTTTCCTTTTCAGGTTCATCAGGCCGGCGATTTTTCTATCGAGTCAAAATTGATATCGTATCTAGGTCAATCTGATGTTGAATATGGATCATGCAATGTTCAAGAGAGTGAAACACTGCCGAAACTCTTATCAAATTGGTCTCCAACTCCATTTAAAGGTTTCAAATTCTATGCCGCAGAAACTCAGTGCTGTGACGTGTGTTCGAAACGGGAAGACTGCACTCATTGGTTAACAGGTGGAGGAATTAATGCGCATTGTCATTTTTTCAACTTGAATAATAAGTCAAGTCATAAGGAAACGATCTCTGAAACATATTCAGGTGATTTAGTATGGGGGGTATCTCGCCCATATGCAGGTTCCATTTTCCTCGGGTGTGGATGGAGTTATGAGCTAGCAAGTGAACATCCATGTGTAGATGATGCAGATGATGATCGAATCCCATTTGTTGAAGATACTCTTCAAGTGTCGAACGTTGTTGTGAATTCAAAAGTTACAACCAACCACATATGTACACTGGACCATAGAGTAAAAGGACGCTGGGTAGATGTCAGAGGTGATTCTAGTTTTCAATGCTCGGAGTTCAAAATGGACCGCGAATTTAGTAAAAAATTCCCGGTACAAACTTTCTCTGAGACAGATGAAGGTACATGTTGGTTTCGAGACGATGTGAAATCCATATCCATTAAGTGCCTTGAAGGTGATTGTAATTCACTCAAGAAAGCGTCTCAATGGAGAAATTCAAGTGTTATTAAGAAACTGAAAAATGACTACTACTGGGGTACGTGGGTTCCTTACGAAGATTGTCGTTACCATTTACTCTCAAAAAAGGAGATGCAAAAGTGCATTACCAAAAAGAAAATCGCCAAATTGTCCACCGTGGGTTCTTCAATTTCAAGTTTCCTTGAAATGTATGTCAAGCAACGCAATCAGAATATCACGTTCTATGCAGGGTTGGATGCAGTTGAAGTTGAGATTAACACCCTAAAAATGCCGCATTTGATTTGGCATGATAGTTACGCTACTATCAAACATACACTTGAACGGTATCCTGCAGCCTCTGCTAGGAAGCTTAAATATTATTTAAGTGGTATGTATATTTCGAGCGAGCGAGAAGCCCATGTTCTTGATGATCGAAGTGTGATAGTCACTGATACAATTAGCACAAGTGTCTTAAAAACCAAAGGATGGAGGGAAGTATATTGGCATGATGTTAGTGCAGGATTCACTTTTGAAAGTGCGACTCAAGGAGATGGATTACATATCGTAGGAAATCCAATGAAGCAAGTATGGACCATGGTTATGAACGATATCTGTCGTGATGTTCTTCAATAAGTTTACCACGGTACAGTTAAAGTATTTTTTCAAAATTGAATTTTGTCTGCGAACTTAGTGCGGGGACCTGTACCCTATTGTTTATCGTAAGATAAAAATCTGGGCGTCTGCCATTTTTCGAAATCGCGCTTTCGCACAAAATGAATTACAACTGAAGCTACAACAAAACCTTAACCGAAGATGTCGAACGAACCAGATGTTGTAGTCGGAACTAGATTCAAGTTTAACGGGAGGTCAAGACCTGTAACATTTAAGCCTATTCCCGGGTCCATGATGAAAATAAAGGAAGCTTTTCAAAACGGCTGTGAAAGGGAAGATGTATCCAAGTTCAAAGGCAAATCCCGACCAGTGACATATCAGCCAAAACCAGGAGCGTTGAAAGGTCCCCGTGAAGTATTTGAAAATGATGCTGCTCCAAAAAACAGTCGCCAAACGTTTAAGCCGTTACCCGGCACTGTGAACAATGCGAAGAATCAGTTTAATGGGGAGGCACATAAAGCTCCTCGAAGGAAAGAGATTTCGTTCAAACCTGCTCCTGGATTCCTAAAGAGCAAAGCTAGCTTATTTGATAACGGAGGAGCCGCCAACATATCTCCTGAGGCCTTTCAGGCTACCAAAGCAGCCGAATCAAGATTCAAAAGATTATCTGGATTCGCAAGGAAGAGTATCACTAGGTTACTATCTTCAAGAGGATCGATGGCAGAAGAGCAAGAAGAGAAATATTATGATGATGACAACGATGAAAGCTGGCAAGAAGAGGAAGAGGTATACACTAACAGTAAATATGAAGAAGGGGACAGTTTTGACGAAGACAGTGAGCCAGATTATCAAGAAGACGATCGAACCCAAAGCCATGGTGCTAGCAAAAGAATGACTAGACAACAAAGTATGATGTCCAGGCAACCAAGTGTGGCTCGTTCGAGACAGCCGAGCATGATGTCCAGACAACCAAGTGTGGCTAGTTCGAGACAACCTAGCATGATGTCCAGACAACCAAATATGGCTAGTTCGAGACAACCTAGCATGATGTCCAGACAACCAAGTGTGGCTAGTTCGAGACAACCTAGCATGATGTCCAGACAACCAAGTGTGGCTAGTTCGAGACAACCTAGCATGATGTCCAGGCAACCAAGTGTGGCTAGTTCGAGACAACCTAGCATGATGTCCAGGCAACCAAGCACCAAAAATCAAAGCATGTTGTTTTCTGACAAAATGCCATTTGAAGATGAAGAAAGTCAATATGAATCTGATGACGATGAAGTTCGTCCTGTAATGATGAGTCGTCGCGGAAGAAGTACAAAAGAATCAATGATGAAACAATCATTCGAATATGATTCTGATGATAGTGATAATTGGGACGATGAATGGGAACCTTAATTAATTAAAACATGTTTGATATATTATTTCAAATAATAAACCAAAACAAAATTCTAATATCAAAAATACTCATTCGATTAATTAAAACAATCAGGCTCGTTTCTTTCAACAAGTTGCTCAGACTTGCTCGTGTTTCGAATTTAATTGCAGATTTCATCCTGAGGAAAGAAGGATTCAACGTGTTTTAAATCTCCAGTGTTTCTAGGACGAAAGTAAGAAAATTCGATTTCACGATTCAAATATCCTACCGAGATGTAACATAACAACGAGGCTGACCTAGTGTTCAGCAAAGGATACATCGACACTGAAACGGAGGTTCAACCGGACCAAATAGTTGCTGCACCCAAGCGTGTAATTGGGGGATATTGCCTCAGCAAATCTTCATTCGAACACTCAAATAGGATTCACACACTCATTAAATTTTAAGTTATGGGGGCAGCGAGCGAAGAATGATAAACTATTCTTCACTCCTGGCCCAATCGACACTCGAAGCTATTTTATAATGCCACTTGCGTTCCTGGTTTTGTAGGAAAAGATTTAAAAGCGTTTGAATGGCTTCAATCAGTTGTATTGATAGTCCTAGTGTTTTCAATAATTACGATGCAGTGCGTAAAGTGACGAAAGTTCATCGACTCACAAAACGGATCGATGGAATCAAGTTTCGATAAGTACGTGGCTCATGTCGATGCACTAGAAACCCAAGTAGCATCTCAACCATGCATGATGGGGTTCCCAATGAATCATCATCGAGTATCAGAGCTAGCACCATTGTTTACCATCATGAGTCGTCACATGATAACTAATAACTGCGGAGACCCGTTTGACGCGCATGTCCGACCTTGGCGTGCTCAAACGCTTGATACTGAAGCTCAACTACTTCGTACATTGATGAAGCCTTGGGGAGCTAACAGTGAAAATGCATGGGGATATCTGACAACGGGTAAGTAGTCGATGTTTTAAGGAAGCATGTGGAAGAATATACATTAAGAACTTGTAATTATTTCAGGTAAAAATAGGAACCATACAGAATTGAAAGGTCCTTTGAGTGATTGAGTTTAAGCCTCGGAAGAATCAATAATTACACACTCGTTGTTGTGTCTCCCTGTTGATCATCGATTTCCGTATTCATCATGGGCGTGAAAAGTTTGATGAACCACGTGAATTGCGGATGCAAAACAAAAAATATTTCCAACTTTGTCGATCCAAGCAACGACTGGGTCATCATTGATGGCGGAATGCTCTTTAAACATCTATTCTGCGGAGATGCCCCTGTAGAGCTGTGGGGATCACCAACAGCTGAAAGCACTACATTAAATACTTTATGCTTGAAGAGCTTGAGCACGTTTTTGGTTTATTGCTAGCAAATTGTTTTAGTTCTTGATGGTCACACAGACTTGATAGGTTTGAAAGATGAAGAACATCTTGAGCGGAAGAAGAGGCGAGATGAGGCAGTGCTGAAAGCTTACACTATTGGATATTTCAAATTCCACAAAAAGGCAAGAGCTTAATGAAACAACTGATGGCACTGTTGAAGGATAATACATCTCCATCGTGTACTAATCTTTCACAACAAGAATGCACTCAATAGAAGGAGAGTTTGCTATCTCAAAATTTCATCAAGTCCGACGGAAAGAGATGTTTTACTCCTGTGAATTCATTCATCCATAAATGGCTGAATTCAGATCCAATCAAGGCGCTTCAGTTGATCATGTCGGTACTTCCTGCTTCTCTGAATTTACAAAACTGTTGTTTGGCATCTTCATTGAATCGAGAGTTCTCTAAAGATATCAAATGTTCTTGCAAGTGGAATATGGATTCATTGAAAAGAGTGGCAGAGGAAGCACGTAAGCTGGGTATTCGAGTTGTACAATCTGTATTTGAAGCTGATGCTCAAGTAGTATGGATGCAACGACTCATTGAAAAATGATTAGATGACAATCCGGAAAAAGGAAGCAAAGCTTTCGTAGTCGCGATTGATTCTGACTTAATCATACTTGGAGCCACAGTTAATTTGATCTTGCAGGCCAAAGTAGAACACGAGTATATCGTTGGGACCCTACTCAAGGTGTC
>Ga0105055_10012835_pt1 | contig 10137 bp, 7 predicted proteins | sample BON03_FD_78090 | JGI IMG/M metagenome (GOLD analysis project Ga0105055, IMG submission 78090) | Freshwater microbial communities from Lake Bonney liftoff mats and glacier meltwater in Antarctica - BON-03 | ecosystem: Environmental > Aquatic > Freshwater > Ice > Glacier meltwater | place: Lake... | reverse complement strand
TATTGTCGTCTTTTTTAGTGCGTGCGATAAAGGATTCGATGAATTAAACATAAACACTAAGGCGGCCACTTCTATTGACCCCACGTTTATAATGAATAGTGCCATACTCAGTAGTACGTTAACTACAGGAACAGCCATTTATGATATGGGCATTGTTCAGCAGATTGTTTCTCCAAACTCAGGTGTTTTAACAGGAGCAAACTATAATCAGGATAATAGAAATGCCACGGAGACCATGTGGATTCAATATTACAGAAACGTAATAAGAAATACGTCAGACGTAATTCTTCAAGCCAAAGAAAGAGGGAATAGAGGAAATTTAGTTCAAATGGCTCGTATTTGGCAATCGTTCGCATTTATGTTATTGACAGATACTTACGGAAATGTACCCTACAGCCAGGCGGGAAAAGGATTTACAGACCAGGTAGTTTTGCCTGTATATGATTCTCAACAGGCAATTTATACAGATGTTATCAAAGAACTGACGGAGGCTTCCGCTGCTTTAAGTGCATCCAATAAAATAGAAGTAGGTGATATTATGTATGCCGGTGATGTGGTGAAATGGAAAAAGCTTGGGTACTCGCTTCTCTTGCGAGCGGGAATGAGACTTAGTGAAGTGGATGCTACAAAAGCTAAAGCAACAGTGGCGGCAGCACTTTCTGGTGGTGTGATGGCAAGCAATACAGACAATTGTGTGATTAAGCATGATGCCAATTATCTAAACTCTAATGGTCAAATGTTAAACTCTTCGGAAGCAAATAATTTTTATATTCCAGCAGCTTTTGTAAATCAACTTAAGAGCACGTCTGATCCTAGATTGAAATCAATTGCGGTTCGTTATCTTGGAGCGGCCTCTGGCCCAAACCAGAATGCTGGGTTGGCTAATACAGATCCTACAGTTCAAATAGGTATGCCAATGGGCTATGATAATGGAGGAATAACTGCGGTGGCAAAGGCGGCAGGTTTAGCTAGTTTTTATGACTATTCGCAGATAGATAGAACTAGAATGATGAAAACTACGGCTCCTCTATATTTAGTAAGCCATGCACAAACTCAACTTTTATTAGCTGAGGCTGCAACTAGAGGTTGGGTAAGTGGTGCTGCAGCTATATACTATAAGAACGGGATAGAAGCTCACATGTTACAAATGGCTGACTACGACATAAAGAGTGCATTGACCACTGCTGATATTAACACCTATTTAGCTGCTAACGCTTTAGGAACCAATACCTTGAAGGAAATTGGTACGCAGTATTGGATTGCTTCTTTTTTGAATGGGCCAGAAGCATTCGCCAATTTCAGAAGGACGGGTTTTCCCGCTCTTACGCCAAATCCATTTCCAGGAAAAGATATTACTGGATTGTTTATCAATAGATTGACTTATCCTAACTCTGAAATCTCTGTGAATGGCGTTAATGTTAAAGCCGCAATTGCGGCTCAAGGAGCAGATAATTTAGATACAAAAGTTTGGTGGGATAAGTAAATAAAGTTTTTTAGAATAGTCGCCAATTTCCCTTGGCGGCTATTCTATTAATTGGCCTTTTGGTCGATTAATATCAATTAATGGACTTAATCTTTTAGTAGTATGAAATATTCTTTCGAAATTAGAGTCATTAAAACCCTAAATATTAAAATATGAAGCATTTTCGCATTTACTCTGTTCTGTTCATTTCGTGTTTTGCCTTTGCAGCTACTGCCCAGCAGATAGAATGGTCCCCAGAACAAATCAAAACCCTAACAGCGGATTATCAGGGCATTCGCTCAGCAGATGGTAGGCCGCATATTTCTGATGCATTAATTAAAAGATTGGCAAATGTCTCTACTGAAGAGGCATGGGGCTTTTTAAGAAATAAAGGATACAGAAATCAATTTGACGCAGGCTGGGTAATTATTGGCAATAAACCTCTAGTAGGGAGAGTAGTAACTACACAATACATGCCTTCAAGAGCAGATGTAGATGAAAAGATTAAAGCCAAAGGAAAAGGTGAAGGGAGGCTAGGTTCTCCAAACTCATGGCCAATAGATGTACTTCAAAACGGCGATGTTTATGTGGCAGATGGTTTCGGGAAGATTATTGATGGAACTTTAATAGGCGACAATCTAGCAAATGCCATTTATGCCAAATCTGGCACAGGAGTAGTTTTTGATGCCGGAGCAAGAGATGTAGAAGGGATTAGCAAAATTGATGGTTTTGTTGGTTTTGTAAGAGGCTTAGACCCTTCTTATATTCAGGACGTAATGATGACTTGTATCAATTGCCCTATAAGAATAGGAAGAGTCACTGTACTGCCTGGTGATTTGGTTTTAGGAAAACAAGAAGGAGTGGTTTTTATTCCAGCACAATATGCAGAAGACTTAATAATGAATTCTGAGTTTACTGCTTTAAGAGATGAGTTTGGCATTTTAAGACTAAAAGAAGGGAAATTTACACCTGGAGAAATTGACATGAAATGGTCTGATAGAATTAAAGCAGATTTTCTTTCATGGGTAAAGGCTAATCCTCAAAAACTTCAAATGACTCTAAAAGAATTTGATGATTATATGAAGGAGAGGAATTGGTAGCTTCGACCTGGCTCAACTACCGAATTTGACCAAGCTCAATCGCTGGAATTCGACTAACCTCAGCTACGAATGTTGCAGTCAGACTTAAAAACTCGAATTCGGCAAGGCTCGGCTGCCAATCATTCAAAACTCTATGTTTGAGTTTTTGTAAAGTTTTAAGAGGAGCAGATGAAACACCAATTGAAATTAAAAAAATATTCAACCGTATAAAATAGAAACATGAAAAATAATTTATTCGACAGATTTAAATTTAATGGATCCATTCCAGAAGGGCCAGTGGTTCATCCATCAGATGAAACAGCTCATAGCCTAGATTCAGAAAATGGACAACAAAAAATAAACACGGGTGACAATAGAAGAGACTTTATTCGCAAGTCTGCTTTGGGAGGTCTTTCGCTGGGAATGATGTTTAATGGTAATCCTGCCAAAGAAGTTGAATTCTTAACTCAAAAAGTAAACAGATCAAGTAGCCCTTCCGATTTAAGAATTACCGATTTAAGAATTGCGATTATCAATAAGGCACCTATGACCTGCCCTATAATCCGAATTGATACCAATCAAGGCATCTCAGGATATGGCGAAATCAGAGATGGGGCTAGTGCTAAATATGGTTTGTTTCTGAAAAGCAGATTGTTGGGCAAAAACCCATGTACACCAGAAATGCTTTTTAAAGAAATCAAACAATTTGGAGGACATGGTCGTGCAGCTGGTGGAGTTTGTGGTGTTGAAATGGCATTGATGGATTTGGCTGGAAAGGCATATGGCGTTCCGGCGTATCAAATGCTTGGTGGTAAATACAGAGATTATATTCGTATTTATGGTGATACGCCTACCGTTGACGATCCTGTAGAATTTGGCAAGAAAATGTTGGAAAGGAAAAACTTGGGTTTGACCTTCCTAAAGATGGATTTCGGGGTTGGCCTATTAAAAAACCATCCAGGAACGGTTATTGGTGGACTTAATACCGACTATGATAGACAATGGGGAAACCCACCTTCCTTGAAAGGAAACCCAAGAAGTTATGCGAATACTAAACACCCTTTTACAGGAGTTCAAATTACTGATGAAGGTTTAGATATTATGGCCAATTACGTGCATGAAGTTCGTGAGGCTGTAGGTTATGACATTCCATTGGCAGCAGATCATTTTGGCCATTTCGGCGTAAATACTGCAATTAGGTTGGCTAAGAAGGTAGAAAAATATCAATTAGCCTGGATGGAAGACATGATACCATGGTTTTATACAGACCAATGGAAACAAATTTCTGATGCTATTGATACTCCTACATTAACTGGAGAAGATATTTTCTTGAAAGAGGAGTTTATCAAATTAATTGATGCCAGAGCGGTGGACATGATTCAGCCAGACTTGGCAAGTTCTGGAGGACTTATTGAAACGAAGAAAATTGGTGATTATGCTGAAGATGCAGGAATTCCAATGGCCATGCACTTTGCGGGTTCTCCTGTGTGTTTTATGGCAAATATTCACTGTGCAGCAGCTACAGAAAACTTTGTGGCTTTGGAGCATCACAGTTTTGATATACCATGGTGGGAAGATTTAGTAGGGGGCATTGAAAAGCCAATTTATAAAGACGGTTTTGTGAAAGTTCCAGAAAAACCAGGTCTAGGTATTGAGCTTAATGAGCACGTGGTTAAAGAGCATTTGAAAAGTGGCACCATGTATTTTGCTCCTACAAATGAGTGGAATGAACTAGACAGTCACGATAGAACCTGGAGTTAATAAAACAAGTAGTCATGAACGGCTGGTAAAGATTTCGTAATTTTTGCCAGCCGTTTAATGTTATAAAACCATTTGAAAGATTAGTTTCCCTTTTGATTTATATTCTAAAGGTTACATTTGATAAAAAACAGACCCTAAATGAAAAATTACTTATACACCATTATTATTATTCTTCTTGTTATTGTGGCCTATAACTTTCCCGAATATTTGATAGAAATAGGTGGTGTGAAACTAACAGATCTTATTAGTCCCGTATTGATGATTATTATGTTTGGGATGGGCACTACCATTACCATAGAAGATTTTCTTGGAATTTTGAAAACGCCAAAATTAGTATTAATAGGTCTTGGACTTCAATTTTTAATTATGCCTTTATGGGGTTTCGGGCTAACCCAAATTTTTAATTTTCCTGCCGAAATTGCAGCAGGTATGATTCTTATTGGTAGCAGCCCAAGTGGCTTGGCTTCTAATGTGATGTCACTTTTGGCTAAAGCCAATGTAGCCTTATCTATTACCTTAACCATATTTGCTACGCTTATGGCTCCTTTACTAACCCCTACTTTAATGCAGTGGTTAGGTGGAGAGTTCATTGAAGTAGATTTCTGGGGTATGATGTGGAGTATGTGTAAAATTGTACTTATCCCAGTGCTTTTAGGTTTTATCCTAAATAAGTTTTTGCCTAAACAGATTGAAGCAGTTAAAAAATATTTGCCTCTTTTTTCTATGGCAGGTATTGCTTACGTAATCACCACTGTCACAGCGGCTGGTCAGTCTTCTTTAGCTTCTGTGGGTGCTATGCTTTTAGTAGCTGTAATACTGCATAATATAGGCGGCTATATATTTGGCTACTCTGCTGCTAAACTTTTTGGTTTAAGCAAAAGAGACGCTAGAACTATCTCCTTAGAAGTAGGTATGCAAAACGGTGGATTGGCATCTGCATTGGCGGTAGATATGGGTAAAGTGGCTACAGTAGGCTTAGCTTCTGCTATTTTTGGCCCATTAATGAACGTTACAGGCTCTATGCTAGCTACTTGGTGGGGCAGAGATGGTGATGATTTAGAAAAGTAAGAATTTGTTTTTTTGTCAATTTAAAAGTCGCAGAACTCTTATTCTGCGACTTTTTCGTTCTTAAAAGATATCTTTGCGTATCTATCATTAATTTAATGCAATGGACAAACTAGAAAGAATAATCGAAGCCAGAATGAAGCTTAAGGCTCGTTTTGAAAGACAAATGAGCAGTTCTCCATCAATGGCTGATGATAAACCCTTGGGCACGGGTGATACCAATAGACATGGTATGCCGCAGTTGCCTGTAGGTCAAACAGAAACCGTAAAGTGGCCAATCTTAGACTTGGGTTACCACCCGGATATAAGTTTGGAATATTGGCGATTGACCATTAATGGCGAAGTTGAAAACCCTGTGGTTTTAAAATGGAATGATTTTATGGATTTGCCACAAACAGAAGATACTTCAGATTTCCATTGCGTAACCACTTGGAGTAAAATGGATATGTCCTGGAAAGGCGTGAGGTTGCTAGATTTGGCAGCTCTGGTAATGCCAAAGGAATCCGTTACACACATCATGTGTTATGGCTATGATACCTACACAACTAATTTACCCATTGAAGAAGCACTTAAATCTGACGTACTTTTAGCTCATACGGTTTATAACGAACCCTTAGAAAAAGTGCATGGCGGACCCGTAAGGATGATTACACCACAGTTATATGCCTGGAAGGGCTCAAAATGGATAAAGCGAATAGAGTTTCTAAATGCCAATAAGCGAGGTTTTTGGGAAGACAGAGGCTACTCAGATACCGCCTATCCATGGCGAAATGACAGGTATTCTTGATAGAGTTTAACTTCTTCGAATCATATTCAAGGTACTCCAAATGTCATAAATGCATGAATAATTAAACAAAAAGCCCTTCCGAATTATATTTTCAGAAGGGCTTTTTGATGTTTTTTTGATTTACGCAGGGAAAGACTTCGCAATATCTGTAAATCCTCTAGAATCTAGAGAAGCTCCACCTATTAGGCCGCCGTCAATGTCTGGTTGAGAGAAAAGCTCTACAGCATTATTTGGCTTCACACTTCCACCATAAAGGATAGAGATGTTTTCTGCTACGGCATCACCGTATTTAGACGATAAATGAGCTCTTAAAGCTTTATGCATTTCTTGAGCTTGGTCGCTTGAGGCTGTTACACCAGTACCTATGGCCCAGATAGGCTCATAAGCTATTACTACTTTCTGAATTTCTTCTGCAGACAATGGGAATAATCCATTAGTTAATTGGCCTTTCACAAAATCAAAGTGAATACCAGCCTCACGTTGTGCTAATGTTTCTCCGCAGCAGAAAATTGGTGTTAAGCCGCCTGCCAAAATAGCAATTACTTTGGCAGCAATAAATTCATCAGACTCATTGAAATATTCTCTTCTTTCGGAGTGGCCAATAATAATATGATCTACACCTGCCGATGCCAACATAGCCACAGACATTTCGCCTGTAAATGCTCCAGAAGTTTCTGGATGACAGTTTTGGGCAGCAATACTTATTTTTTCGGTATTTATAAGTTTACTAAAAGAGCTCAAATATGGAGCAGGAACTCCCATCACCACTTTTACATTAGGATTTACAAGCTCGTCTTTAACCATATTGGTAACTTCAGAAAAAAGGATTTGTCCTTCTTCAAAAGTTAGATTCATTTTCCAGTTTCCAGCAGCGTATTTTTTTCTCATTTAGATTCCTTTGATTTATTGAAGTCGCAAAGATATTAAACCGACTCAATGCATACAAGTTGACTTTCTTTTTTTAAGGTTAAACCTTTCCTAATTATAAGCGTCTAAGACTATGATTTTAAACTAAAACAATAAATATGAAAAAGTTAACAATTTTAGCAGTCTTGCTATTTACAGTAATGGGATCAGTTTTTTCTCAAAGGGGTAAAGAAGTAAAAATGGATCCTAAGGAAAAGGCAGAAAAAATAAGCCAACGTCTAAAAACAGATTTAAATTTAAATGAGGAGCAATACAGCAACTTACTTGTCCTTAATACAGAGAAGGCAGTAAAAAGAGAAGCTCAACACAAAGAAATGAAATCGGAAATGGATGCAAAACGTGCAGTCGTGAAAACGGAAAGGGAAGCTTACAACACGAATCTGAAATCTATCTTAACAGATAAGCAGTACATCAAATATTTAGAAACTCGTAGAGAAAGACGAGATAGTCATGGTGAAGCAAAAAGGATGAGTTCTCGTAGGAGAAGCAGGAATTAAATTTAATAATTCAGAAGGTTTTCAACTAGAAAAATTGCTGATACTTTAAGCATAAACAGAGTCATCAAAATTAAAGGCTTAACCAATAGTTAAACTTAAGAACGATGGCTCTGTTTTTATTTTGAAAAGTATCTGTGAAATAATTATCTGAATAAACCAAAAAGAAATCAGACATTGGGCTATATCTGTATTGGACTCGGCTATTAATATTAAAATTATTTTGCTGCGTATTAAACTGTAAGAAGGTAGTCCAAAAAAGCTTATTTGTAAATGTAGCTTCTATTTTAGGGCCGATAAGCCAAAGTTTTGTTCTGCCATAATCATCTGGGAAAAGTAAATCATTAAATTGTGCACTTAGAGTGGTACTAATTATCGGCTGTTTTCTTAGTAAAACGCTAAGGTTATACTGGCGTATTTCGGCATTGTAAAATTGGCCCACTTTAAAACCCCCACTTATTATAAGGTTTTTTCTAGAGTCACCCATATAATTAATACCAAGGTTATTATATGTATAGTTTCCTGGTGCCAGCGGCTTGTTTTCAGGTAAGGGGAAATAGTATTTAAGGTTATCTTCTTGCAGATTGAATTCAACCCCTACGCTTGAGGTATTTCTGAAATTTAGTAAACCAGATATAGTATGTGTTTTATCGCTAAGCCCACCTTCTTTGAACCATACCAAATAGTTTTGCAAACCAAAAACAATCGAAATCACCTTGCTATCTTTTGGCCTTATGGTAATGTTATTTTTATTGTATAACTGTTTAAAACTAGATCTATAGGTAGTGTCTGGTTGGTCATAAGTATTTCCTACCTGAGCAAATGTTTCTATTCTATTGATAAAACCCATATCGGCATAATAGTTTTCGCCAAACCTGTCAAAGTCAATAATTCCCTCATAAAACTTACCGGAATATCCATAACCAATTTGATAAAAGTTATTATCAGTGCTTATTCCTTCCTTCATCGAGGTATGATAACCCGCCCATATCCTATTAGCTCCTGCCTTATCTGATAGGTTTAGTTCCAAACCAGCATTCCTTCCATATTTATCTAATGAATTTGCTTTTTTTTCATCAGATATATCTGTTGCATTTCTGTTTAGAAAGTATCCTTTAATTACAGAACGAGCTCCAAATTGTCTGTGCAATGATGTAGCAGTATAGTTTTGGCCGGAATGGTTTCCTTTTTTCATTGTTTGCATATTCATTATGCCAATTCTTATTTTCTCGGTTAAGTTTCCACTTAATCGGGCACCATACAGAATTGGAAGAGGGTTTGCGTTTTCGTCAAGCCCTATTGCTCTAGAGAAAAAAGGTCTAAAAGGTGGAGCACCAAACTGTTGAAAAATATCGCTATTCTCTAAAAAGAATGTTCTTTTTTCAGGGAAAAAAATAGAAAATCGAGTCAAATTAGTCACTTGCTGGTCTACTTCTACTTGTGAAAAATCAGGATTTACAGTTAGATCTAAATTTAATGAGGCACTTACCGATACTTTAGCATTAAAACCGGCATTTGCCTTATAGCTGGTAGGATTATTGTTTTCAGCATCAGAATGTACATTTCCTATTAGATAAGGTATGACAGAAATATTGCTTTTTTGTTTGACCAATTCTCCTTCAAACTGCAGCATACCCATATATCCTAAATCTATTCCTTGAAACTGAACTGGAATATTTGTCCAGCTCGAAAATTCATTTTTCTTTCTATCGCTACGTAAAAAATTGATACCCCATTTGGTATTGTTTGCATTATATCTTAAAGTTTTGAATGGAATTGCGATTTCGATAACATATTTATCTTGTAATCTTTTAGTGGCGGAGTACCACTTATTATCCCAAGCGAAAGAAAGTGCATTCACATTGTTGCCGAATTGATATTCGGACTGAACATTGTTGGGTGTACATGCAAAACCAAAACCATTCGTTTTTTTGTTAATGGGGTCTAATATAACCGTTATACCATCATTTTGGGTTAATGAACCATCCCGTTTTAATGATGTGGCAACGTACCTATCCGTGCTGTCATAGCATTCTATAAAGAAATAAATAAAGGTTTCATCGTAAGCAGTACGAATTTCAGTTTTAACGTCAGTTTTAATTATCGCGTTGGGATATTTTTCCCAGAAATCTCCAATTTTCACTGCCTTTTGCCAAATAGCTTCATTGGCTTCGCCATCAATTATGATTTTTTCAGTCACATTAAGAGCGTAAAGAAAATAATCAGATTGTATATGTAATTTGTTCTGGGCTGTTATACCTAATGGTATGATGTAGATTAAAAAGAAAAATTTATGCAAGGGTGGGTCAAGAAGTGTATCCAAATGTAGTCCTTTAATTGAATATGTTTTTTATTAGATACAGAAATATTATCAACTTTAAATGAAGATCTTAATTATTTTTCTACACTTCGTATAGTGATCATTATATAGCTTATAAGACGAAAAAGTGCTAAAGTATAAGCTTTGTTTTTTAGAATTAGTTGAAAAAGCTAATTAACTATTACTGTCAAACGGTAGAAACCTATTGGAAAAATTAATTTCTTAGAAAAACACAAAAAAGC
>Ga0105055_10012833_pt1 | contig 10138 bp, 10 predicted proteins | sample BON03_FD_78090 | JGI IMG/M metagenome (GOLD analysis project Ga0105055, IMG submission 78090) | Freshwater microbial communities from Lake Bonney liftoff mats and glacier meltwater in Antarctica - BON-03 | ecosystem: Environmental > Aquatic > Freshwater > Ice > Glacier meltwater | place: Lake... | reverse complement strand
TATATCATGTTCATGTATATCATGTTCATGTATATCATGTTCATGTATATCATGTTCATGTATATCATGTTCTAGAGTATTACATCTATTATCAGGCATCGGGAAAATATAATATGTATAAGACACATGTGCTATATATATAAATATGCATATTAAGCGACGAGCAGAGTAATTCATATGCTTTATGGATAACCCACCTACATATATGGTATCCACTATTTCGAGCCGCGTCGCCGCCGACTTTTATTCCGCCCTTTACTTCGACGGTTGCTAGGACGGTTGCTTCGACGTTTGATAGGACGGTTGCGTCGACGTTTGCTAGGACGGTTGCTTCGACGTTTGCTAAAACGTTTGCTTAGCCCCTTGCTTTTCGAGGTTGACCGAACCATATACCCTCCAGCAGCAGGTCCAGCAGTATCCAGCGAGAGACGAGATAGTATATCGGAATTTTTATTGATAGCGTCTCGTTGTTCATTGTTAATAATGCCCTCAAAAGTATGTAGTTGTGTCGCATCAAAATTAGTTTTATTTGGGGTAGTTGTTACTTTCATCTGACTCATTAGTTCACTAAACAAGGGGTCAATTCCTCCATCAGCATTGGAGGTACTAGATCTAATTTGTGATAGGTCAAATGCAGTCATTTTAAATATAATAACTGGCTTAGTACTAGACTTGAATTCTCCTAATACTATTCTCTCTAGTGAGTCTCCTGCCTTAGTACGACTTATTTCAGACGTTCCGTGGGAACTAAGGTGTGCTTTGCCTACTGCCGATGCCATGAATGCACTTACGGCAACTGCTTTCAAGAAATCAACATATAAATAATTCACATGACTTAAGGGATTAGACACGTCGAGCATGTTTGGAGAAACCGTTTTATTTTCTAGTGAATGGTCCGCAGTTACACTACGCGTATTCTCATTTACCATTAAATACTCTGGTTCATAATGCAGTTCTTGACTACATGGGTGACTATATCCCATACTTTTAAGAGGCAAACCAGGTACGGGGTCGGACCTATTGACTAATCGCGTATAATTAATTTGTTTTTGTTTAATCTTTTGACAAAAGTCGTCAGCCGCGGCAAGTGATAATACTCTAGGAGATCCTATTGAAACGCATACTATCCTTTCCTCAAAGACACCATATAGTGTATTTTCCTTATAAATTGCGATATCGTTTATAAGAGAGGCCCATGTATCTGCAAATAAGGTGGCTAATCCTCCACCCAAAGAATGCCCGGTCGTAATTACTTTAATACTTCGATTCTTGGTTTTTATATGGTCGGGAGCATAATTATCTATAAGATATAACATTGAGTGAACGATAGCATTAAGAGAATCTTGTAAAATTTTATATATTCCCCCCAAGGTACCAAAGGAAGTAGGGTGGGTAGATAGTTTCTTTGCATATGCCTGTCTCTCCTTCTCGGAAAATTTGTCTGATTTATATGTTGGTATAACGACCGCGGGATGCAGATAAGATTGCGCCGCTTTGACACTATATGTCCCCCTAAATATAACGTTAATAGATGTGGGCATACGAGTATCATATAAAATATAATACCCTGAATAATTAGAGTTGGAAATAGATATATATGCCGTAGTATATTCCTTGCCGGTAAAGGACTTTATATTTGGAGGAGTGTATATATGCTTAGTTCTCGTATTGCAAATGGCGTTAAATTTGGTGGCATAATCCGTAAAGTCGATAAATTTTACGTCATTGAAAGTAAACGTGGGTAAGCCTTCTAAATCCTTAAAGACCTCCTTATCATCAAGTATATTGTCGGCGGATGCCTCATCTAATTGTGTTAATAATTTTAAAGGAATGGTGCTATCTGCGGGTTTTTCAGCAGAAAACATTTCTAGGTATGCGGGTAAAAAATTATCATCGGTAAAGTATGCTAATCGAGATAAAACTGTACAATAAAAGGCCATAAAATGAATGGGTTTGGATGCGTTTTTAGTAAACGTGATATCACGAGAACGACCGCTATTATTCGTAAAGAAAGGCATATATATATATATATATATATGTATGTATAAAATATTATCATTGTAAGGAAGTTATTATATTATTTGTAAAAAATACTAGTTCTAATTCATATTCGTGTAGATTATGAAATATAGTTATATACTTGCATATAAATGGTATGATGATATATTTTTGATTTTCATCTAAAACCGGGGTCATTTTTACAAAGGTGAAATAGTTATCAAGAATGTCGATAACCGAATATCCACACTGAACTATTTTATCAATAATCGAAATGGCCGAAGATATATCTCCCTTAATACAAGCCCTCGTATATTCTTCCATATCACTAAATGAAATATTAGTACATAATTGCTTGGCGAGTAGTATATCAATGGGTTGACCCAACAGTTTGAATTTTTCTAAGTAATTTACTAATATTCGAACGGAACCATTGCAAATGGTAATAATAAAGTCTAGTACGCCATCTAATAATACAATATCTTCGTTTTTTATAATATGGAGGGTAATATTAGAAAGATCCACTGATACATGGGGATTTATCCGAATTATATCCATTCTAGACTGCAAACTATCGATTACTTTCTGTACATTATTACATGATGCAATAAAACATACGTTATGGGTATATTTGTCTATACAATTTCTAAATACCTGTTGACTTTGTTCGTTAATAAAATCTATATCGTCCATAATAAGTATTTTGCGTTTGCCTTTGATAGCCGAAGAGGTCTGACAAAATATACGCACTTCGTTTCTATAATATGAAATGCCCTGATCTTTCAAGGTATTTATAGAAAGTATATTTTCATGATCAAGGGTTATGTCAAATCCATAATATTCGCATATTATGGCATGCATTAAGGAGGTTTTGCCTGTTCCAGAATTACCAGTAAGAAGTATATTTAATTTCCCTAATTTGATAAAGGTAAGCAATACCTGTAATAGGTTAGGGTTCATTTTAAAATCGATTAGATTTTTGGGTCTATATTTATAGGTAAATGTATCGGAAGGCATATTAGATGTTCGTATATATCTGATTAAGTTTATATTCTTTTAGTCTAGTAACCTATGTCTAATCGTGACGCATACACTATATTGGGAGTAAATAAAAATGCGTCCGAGCTGGAAATTAAAAAGGCGTATAGGCGCTTATCATTAGAGTATCACCCAGATAGAAATGGCAATAGTGAGGAATCCAAGCAAAAATTTCAAGAAATCAATGAGGCATATGCAATAATTACACATAAAGACGACGTACCAGAAGTAAGCAATGATGGTAATTTTCATCAGGACATGGGTATAGACATAGCGTCAATATTTTCATTTTTCGCTGAGAATAAAAATAGTGATTTTGCCCAACATATGAATATGCAGATGAATAAGCCCGTGCCCATTATAAAAACTATAGATATAACGCTAGAACAGGCATATGCTGGTTGCATGATTCCAGTAGAAATAGATAGGATATTTGTTGAAAATAATATTAAAACACAGGAAAGGGAAACCTTGTATGTGCAGGTGCCCAAAGGCACTGATAGCAATGAACTATTGATATTTCGAAATATTGGTAATCGCGCGGAAACAGGTGTATCCGGCGATGTTAAAATATTTATTAAAGTACTGGACCATGCTACTTTTAAACGAGTTGGACTAGACTTAATATATAATAAACAAATAACTCTTAAGGAGTCTTTATGTGGAGTATCTTTTAATATACCACATTTATCTGGCAAAAACTATAACATAAATAATACCGCGGGGTCCAGTATTATAGCCCCCAGTTTCGAGAAGAAAATAATGGGGTTGGGACTTTCTCGCGATGAACATGCGGGATCATTAATAATTAAATTTGATATAATATTTCCTACAAAATTACCCATAGAAATTGTGCATAAATTAGCAGAATTATTATAGGTTCTTATCTATCCTACTACCTTATATAAAGAAATGTACATACCACCTAATATCATAACCATGGCCACATAATCATCTATAGCAGTAGGCAATTTTAACCAAAATATATTGGATAGAATTTGTCCAATGAAATCAAATATATAGGACCATAGCGAGATTTGTGGAGCACTCATTAACCCATAACCGATTCTATTGGCGGGTATTAGAAACATCCATTCTATAGTTGCCATCAACTCGGATACTCCTATTTTTTTTAAAAACCCTGCGCCATCCATAAGGGGCGTAGTTTGTATAAAAAGACCCAAATCCATAAAAACCATAATTGCTACATTTAGTAAAAGCCATAAAATTATTGTCTTATAATTGGTCTTAATCATTTTAATATATGTATATATATGTATATATATGTATATATATGTATATATATTAAAATGATATTGGATTCCATGCCTACCTCCATCCATTATATAATATTTATGATTTTATTTATATTAGCTCAAAGTGCTTCTATGTGGGGGCAGTATTTCACACTAAAGTATACAAATATGGGCATGCTGGAAGCATTTATGCGAGCCATTCCGTTTGCTTGGATTGACTGGGGATTTATGAGCATGGCAGTATATGTAGGAGACCGGTTCTCCTTAGTTACCCCCACTCAAGATACATTAATCCTAATTATTCTACAATTTATACTTATTCTTGCCATAAATTCCGTCTGGCTTAAAAAGAGGGCTAGCAATAGTGATATATTCTGCTTTCTAATTATTTTGAGCGGATTTTATATTAGTTTTACCAATCAAATTTCAAAAGCATTTGGACTAAAATACCCTAAAAAAGACGATAAATCAAAGGATGACAAATCAAAGGATGACAAATCAAAGGATGACGGGGATCCAAAAGATTGCATAAGCAAAAAAGGCCTTACTAAATCTAAAATATTATATTGCTTACACGGGCGAGAAAATAAAATATAACGACTCATATATAACCATGGACAATATTATCCATATACCCAATGGGTCCCGATATATGGAAAATGGTTGGATTCGCATTAATGTAAAAGGGTCGCCATATGACGCTGGATATGCCCATGGAAGTCTAGTCGCAACCGACCTAAAGGAAATAATGACCGCCTTAGAGTTCATAGTTCCAGACGGGTTTGGATTTTCACTAACCGAACTAAGTAATTTAATGTATGATTTGTTAAGTCCCATAGTTATAGAAAATTACCCAGATATAATGAAAGAAATAGAAGGAATTACTAAAGGAGCCCAGGATAACGGGTTTACAGAATTGACAATAATAAAGGTATTTTTTTGGAATTGCTGGTATTCCGTGGGATATTTAATATCTGATTTGCCCCTCCTAATTGAAAATAATATTGACTTACTAAAAAAACACGGATACATGTTTGATACCTTAAAGAGGTCTAAGAATATAAAGGGAGGGGCAAAGGACAAATGTACGGGGTTTATTGCATTGGGCGACTGGACAAAAGACGGAAAAATTGTATGTGGCCATAATACGTTCGATAATTATATAGATTCGCAATTTGCGAATATATTACTACTTATTACACCCGATAAAGGAAATAGTTTTATTATGCAAACCTCCCCTGGACAAGTATGTAGTGGTACGGATTACTACGTATCGTCAAACGGGTTTATAGTGACGGAAACAACCATTGGTGGATTTAATCAGTTTGCGTTAAAAAATCCCTTGTTTTGTAGAATTAGACAGGCGGTACAATATTCAAAGACCTTGGAAGATTACTCAACCTATTTACAAGATGGGAATAGTGGTGACTATGCCAATTCATGGTTGATAGGTGATACTATAAATAATGAAATAATGCGAATAGAATTAGGATTAAATCAAGTGAACGTTGAACGGAAAAAAAATGGATATTTCATCGGGTTTAACGCGCCCTATGACCAAAAAATTAGAAATCTAGAATGCGTGAACTCGGGGTTTTATGACATTCGTCGACACCAGGGTGCCAGGCGAGTGCGGTTAGAACAGCTCATGATAGAACATAAGGGAAAACTAGATATTAAAATAGGTCAAGCTATCTTAGCGGATCATTATGATGTGTATCTAAATAAAGTAAACCCCTGTTCAAGGACTTGTTGTAGTCATTATGATTTAGACCAGCGGGAATTTATGTCGCAATCGGACCGCCCCTTTCCATTTCAGCCACGCGGGGCATTGGATGGGATAGTATCAGATACCACCTTGGCAAAAAACATGGGGTTATCTGCTAGGTGGGGGTCATCCTGCGGGATGGCCTTTGACGCGGCAAAATTTTGTGATAGGAACATACAGTGGCGAGTCCAAAAGCCCTATCTAAAAGATAGGCCCAGCGTGCCATGGACAACCTTTACTGGTATTCAGCCCGAGTCCAACAATACCACCAGAACTAATAAGGTAGGCGTGGCCAAGGGGGGTAAAGGTACCAAGGCAAAGCGCAGGACAAAACGCGTACTAGTACGTCGTTCATGAGGGTAATTATATATAATGTATACAATATATATAATATATACAATATATATAATATATACAATATATATAATATATACAATATATATTATATATAATATGTCCCCTACTTTACAGACTTGTTTATACAAGTCAGCTTTAGGAGATGTAGGTAAAGGGATACATTCATATAGAATATTGAATATAGCAATAGTAGACGTAATAATGACCATAGTAGGGGCATTTATAATAACTACCTACCTACCCTCTTATAATTTTTATAATGTACTGATAGTAGTATTTATGATAGGCATTTTATTTCATAGACTATTCTGTGTTAGAACTACTATTGATAAATTACTTTTTTCACCTTTTCTCCTTTAATAAATTATATTTAACTCGTGACGCGTGTTACTTTTTATACGAACACTAAATAATGTAGGTCCTTTAAAAATTGAAATGTACGTCCTTTAAAAATTGAATTGTGCGTCCTTTAAAAAATTGAATTGTGCGTCCTTTAAAAAATTGAAATGTGCGTCCTTTAAAAAATTGAAATGCTTTTCTTGTAATATATAATATGTCTCCATCGAAATCAAACAACAAACATTCCAAATATGTCAACCACCACCACCGGCTACTTTCATGTACGTATTTCACCATCAAGAAAGCAAGTTGTAGATGATTATCTTACACTTATTAAAACTGTGAAGGAAACGGGACAAGGTCTATGGGATCAATACAGCAAAAAACAAATTAAAGAAGGTGACTATCTAGGATTTATAACTGGTCCATCCAACAACGAACAAATCAGTATTTATAAAATTGCCCGAGTTTGCACAACATCCGAACGATTGTCTCAGTGGGCAAGCACTACGCCTTATACTGCAGGAAATGGGAGAAACATCGTTTCGCACAGGTCTGCAATTGTTTTAACAAAAAATCATTTCCTACCAAAAACATACGATTGGCGCAATTTCAGACGCGAGACTGGACTCGGCAACGATTGTTCTAGTTGGATGCCTCGAGGCATCCGAAAAGTGTTAAATATAAAAACGACCCCGTTTGTGTTTCCTGAACCAGATAACTCTGACGATGAAGTGATCCTACTAAAACCGATGACCGTCTCATGTAAATTGTATGAAGAGAACCGACCTAAGAAGCAACCAGTCAAGCCAATTCCAACTCGGGTTGCTGGAGTGCGGACAGCGATTGATAGGGTTGCGTGTTTGGATTTGCTTCCAGACGGGCTTCTCCTTCGGGCTATTGGTAAGGGGGTAACCGTAGAGGCGGTGTATCGCGAGGCTACTCGGGATTTTATGAGCAAGGACGGGGCTACGGTCTATCCTAAACTTCAAGAAGCCAACAAGGTCTTTTGCGGACTGAAAGGCGTGAAGTTGGGCAACGCTTGGTGCGACTTCAAGGCGGTTGGTAAGGACGGGAAGGTGAAATCCATAGAGCATATCTGGAAGGACAACTGGTTTAATACGGCGAATATGGCGAACTGGGTCTATTAAAATGCGAGGGTAAAAACACACAAAAATACACAAAAATATAAATAGTACATAATTTTTTATGTGAACGATAAACAATACGCGTCCTTTACACCTTTTTCTCATTTCAAAATGGGCGTTTGAAATGAGAAAAGGTGTTAAAAATGCTATTCCTATAAAATATAATATGTATCCATCAAAACCAAGCAACAAACATTTCAAACATGTCATCCAGTAACATCAACCTCGGCGCCGACAACACCACCACCACTCTACACGCGCCATTTATCATCAAGTGTATGATAAATGGAAAAATAAATTATGTTGTAGCAATTTATTAAAAGGACATTTTAAATGAGAAAAGGTGTAAATCCTAACTATTATATATTGATTGACTATTTACCCTATCTTACGAATAATAATGCTATCAGCGGTCAAATAGATGGAATTTTCTGTTAGAATAATATATTCCTTTCCAATACGATATATCTTGGAAATAACTGACGTGTACTCTTCCGGGCTTTTAACTAGTAACTTTTCGCCATTTTCACGCATGCCAATTACCACCGTACCGTCTTGTGATGGAGTCCAATAGTCGAGCATGATGGGCTTGTCTTCGGCGATGGCAATCTTACTACAACTTTCTAGGCATTGTTGTCCAGGCATAGGATACTGCGTAGTCTGTTCCTTTGACATATACCTAATGTATTGCTATCCGCTTTAAATACTTATTATACAAAAAATATGTACATCTTATAGTATTTTATATGTTTCTACAAACTAGTAAATATTAGAACACGGAAATATTGTGCTGAATTAATTATTAATAACAGGGGGTGATTATCTGTACGTATAACTTATAAATTGCCTATTCTAACCAATAACTTGCTCACGATTGCTCTTGAATGAATAGGCCGTCCATATAATTTCCCTATTATATTAAATGATTAATTATATACATTTTATTATAAAAATGAATATAATTAATCATTTATTAATCATTTATTAATCATTTATTAATCATTTATTAATCATTTATTAAATATAGAAACTATAATATGACCACTTGTGCGAATAAATCATGTACGGCGCACACAAAGAAGATGAGTATTACAGCATCATTTATGGGGAGTTATAGAAATAAATCTTTTGCGACTGCAGTTTGCTCGGTTAAATGCAAGCACCTTTTTGAAACTAAATATAGGTGTCAATTTTGCTTTAATATGAATGAAACTTTCATTAACGGAGTTAATGTTTGCGAAGGAATGGAATATGATTATATGCACGGTCTCTCCTGCGAACAATTATATACGGGAATCTACTCGTGTTATACTTGTCATGAAACAAAAAAATATATCACATAGTGCGTGTTTTTACACTGACGATGAAGAACGACAAGTGGATGATACGGTAGTACAATATTATTGCTTTGAATGTACCTCATCATCTACTCATAATAATTTAAATAATAAAGCATTTAATCGAATCTAAGCAACATGACGAAGTTTATTATAGCCATTTAAAAATTATATTTATCAAACACTTCTTTGGTTATATGATTATCATTTACATTTCTATTTACTATATAATAAATTGGATTAAAATCTTTAGCGCTATCACTATCATGATAAGTATTTAACATCATATCCAAATCATCATAACTTAAGTTATGGGAAACAACTAATTCGCGCCAACTATAATGATTTAGTTCAACCTTTTTAATAAAATCAAAATATTTGTTTGGTATAAACATCATCATATCATTAACTCTAGGATGTATTCCGATTTTATGGTATGGTTTAAAACACACAGAAGGAAACAATATTTTATCACTATATGGATTAAAAATTTCTATAAATGTATCTTTTAAGAATAAATCTATTCTCATACACAATATAAAATCATAATCATTTATATTAGCAAGTCTATCAACACAATTATGAATTAATTTAGTTTGTCCTATTAATTTTTCGTAGTATTTACTATCAAGCAATACAGATTTATATATTTCATTAAGATGATTATCGTATTTTGTTGAATAACTATTTATACTAACGGTCATGTTAGTATTATTATTTAAACTTTCTATAAATTTTAGATGTGTTGATGCAGCATCAAGTTGTTGTTTATATGATTCGTCCGAACCTATATTACGGTTACCCTGACCTCCTAGTCTAAATGATTCGCCAAACAATATTAATAATGAATTCCTGGAACGAGCACATAACGGATGATTAGATGAATTATTCATATAT
>Ga0105055_10012824_pt1 | contig 10143 bp, 10 predicted proteins | sample BON03_FD_78090 | JGI IMG/M metagenome (GOLD analysis project Ga0105055, IMG submission 78090) | Freshwater microbial communities from Lake Bonney liftoff mats and glacier meltwater in Antarctica - BON-03 | ecosystem: Environmental > Aquatic > Freshwater > Ice > Glacier meltwater | place: Lake... | reverse complement strand
TGGGAACCGATCCCATGACCAAGGATGGCGATGGCGCCATCGCGACAGTTGCCGCCAATGGCACGCTGATGGCGGCGGATTGGGCCACCGGGCTGGATGCGCCAAAGGGGATCGGGCTGGCTGAAGGTCGGCTCTATACGGCGGACATCGACCAATTGGTCGAGGTCGACACAGCAACGGGTGAGGTTGTGGCGCGGTATCCGGCCGAGGGTGCGATGCTGTTGAATGACGTGGTCGTGGCCCCCGATGGAAGGGTTTTTGTGTCCGACACCTTTACCATGACGATCTGGGTGCTGGAGGATGGCACATTTTCCCCATGGCTGCAGGACCCCGCGCTGATGGGCGCCAATGGTCTGATCGTCGATGGAGGTGCATTGATCGTCGCCAATCTGGGGGACGTCAGTCAGGGGTTCGAGAATGCCAAGCCGGGCTGGGTAGTGAGCGTCGATCTGGAGACGCAGGCTGTGACGGATTATGGCGCGCCGGATGCGGTGGGCCTGCTGGACGGGATCGCTTTGGATGGCGCGGGCGGTGTGCTCTTTACCGACTATCTGAGTGGGCGGATCATGCGGCAGGAACCCGGCGGTGCTGCGGAGCAGGTTGGCATGCTGTCATTGGGCGCGGCGGACATGGATTATGACGCTACGGGCGGGGTCATCATCGTGCCGATCACGCCAGAAGGCCGTGTCGTGGCGTTAAGCTGGAAATTGTGATCCGGAACGAACAGTAATTCGTATAACTTCTCCTCTTGAATCACATCAAGAGGTAGGAATATGTACACCCTTGATTGTCCGACGATCAGGGGTGTGTATCCATGGATATCAGTTTCCGACAACTTGAGATCTTTCAGTCGGTTGTGGTGGCGGGGTCGATCACAAAGGCATCGCATCGCATCGGCCTGTCACAACCGTCGATTTCGCAACAGCTGGCGAAACTGGAAGAGACGCTCGATACAAAGCTGATCGAACGCAACCGGACGGGCACGGTGGTTCTGACACCCGCCGGGGAATATTGGCTGAAACATGCCGAGGACATCCTGCGCCGGATGGACACCTCTCTTAAAGAGCATGACCAGCTATTCCGGCATGCAAATGTCGTGTTGCGCCTGGGCGTGACTCCCGCACTTCGGGGCCGGTTTGTCACTGCCGCGGCGCGGATTGCGCTGCAGGAGCCCGATTTCGTCAAGTTTGAGTTGGTCTATGATCTGAACAGCACGGCCTTGGCCGAGCAACTCCGCCTGCACAAGATCCACCTCGCAATCGTGGCCGAAAGCATCATCGCCCCCGAATCCGCGGCGCTGGCGGTGGCCAAACTATATGATGACCATATCGGGTTGGCTGTCCCTGCGACTGTGACGGAGGACCAGTTGCGCTATGCGCTGAGATCCGACACAGATCCGGCGAAGATTAACCCGGTGCTGAAGCGCTTTATCGAGATCGATCCGGCGGTGCCGACTCGCGGCCCGTCCGACGAGTGGTACCGCCAGAACCTGCCCTCGGCGATGGCCGTCTTTGGCGCGCCGACCTTTGCTGCCTCTGCGGAATTTGTGGCCGCAGGCTTGGGAACCTGTCATTTGCCCCTGTCGATGCTGCCCAATCTTCCGGCGGAAGTGCAGAGTAGAATCCGTGTTTATGTAATTGATGGCATGAGTCGGTCAGTGGTCATCGCGATGCGCAAGCATCTGCTGAATCACGGCACATATGCACGCATTTTCAGGGGCATAGTCGACTTTTGCATTACCGATTTTGCACCTGCAATCGACTTTGCCCAGACCGGGCGCATCGAGCATTTGCTGTCGTCGACCGGTAGTCTGCGGGTTGTCGGCGCCTGAACAAGAATTCCAATGTTGAACATTGGAAAAATGCTTTCTCCAAAGTGGCACGATGCTGAGGCGTAATGCAGCTACGTCAGAAATGACGAGGGAGGAATCGATAAAACTCAGGACGAAATTCGGCCGGGACAAGTGCCGAATTCATGGCACTGGCACCCAGTTTTGTCTTGGCCGACCCGGTCACACCGGAGCGACTGCTCAATGCCGGTTCCGCAGAGGAAGCTGGCAACTGGCTGATGGTCCACCGGACCTATGATGCCAATCGCTACTCGCCGCTGGATGAGATCACCGCCGCAAATATCGGCGATCTGCAGCTTGCCTTTGCGGTGCCGTTGGGAGAGCTCGAGCCGGCTGGATTTGGCGTGGGCAGCGTACAGACGACCCCGCTGGTCAATGATGGCTTCATGTATCTGGCCGAGGGGCACGCCCTACAAGATCGACGTGAGTTCGGGGACGCGCGGCCAGACCGTCTGGATCTGTGATACCGGCGTGGACAAGGACCCGAGCCGCGGCATTCTGCTGGCCAATCGCGGTCTGGCTGTCGCGTTGTCCTTATATCCGAGACGGCGCGCGCTGGACGTTATTCCTTGCCCTTAAATGTGAGATTCTGCTTCCAGCAGCGGCGCTTTTCTTTGGTTTCGTCTCACTCGCTATTTGATCAACTGCGGCAAGCAAACGGGGCTCCTTTCCATGGGTGCGCAGTAAGGCGGCCCTTGCAAATCCGTCGATACCGATGCTGAACATCGCCGCTTTGGTAAGTGGGTGTATCTGAGCCGCAGCAATGGCGGCAAGGCAGAAGATCCTTACGCCTGGTCTCGGGTGTTGTAGTGCGAATGCCGTATCCCCACGGACAATCTTGAGAGCCATGGCAAAGGTGACTGCCCGCATGGCGCGCCGGAGGCGGGCGGTATTGTTGGACGCAATCGCGAGTTCGAGATGCTCTGCCCCGCAGCGCGCGCGCCGAAGCAGCTTTTCGGACGCGAACGCGCCATCTGGAATGGCGAAGATCGAAAGAAGCCTTGTGCCGCACACCTAGCAATCGAATGCCCAGGCCCGCCGCCAGTGCCGCAGCGCAAGACCGCGGCGGGAACAATCGGGACAAGATTGAAACGGGAATTGTGCTTTAGAGCGCGTTGCGTTCAATCGGTTTCATAGCCTGCGGCTTTGAAGAAGTTGTAGCATTCTTCGTCCCTGAAGAGGTTGCAGACGTCGCCGACAGCTTGCCAGAGTTGGTCGTATGTTCTGGCTGCGGCCTTTCTGATCAGGGTCTTGATTTTGGCGAATGCCATTTCGATCGGGTTGAGATCGGGGGAGTAAGGCGGCAGGAAAACGAACCAGGCACCGATGTCTTTCAGGATCTCGGCGGCCTTCGGGCTGCGGTGGGTGGCGAGGTTGTCCAGTATCACGACGTCGCCCTTGTGCAGGGTCGGGGCCAGTTGGGTTTCGACGTAGAGGTCGAAGAATTCCCGGTTCATCGCCCCGCCGATCACCCAAGGCGCGTCCAGCCGGTCATGGCGCAAGGCGGCGATGAAGGTTTGAGTGTTCCAGTGGCCGAACGGGGCGTAATCCACCAGACGCGCTCCGCATGGTGCCCACCCGGTCGTCTTGGCCATGTTGGTCTTGAGGGATGTTTCGTCAATGAATGCAAACCTTGTCAGCATGTTGCGCATGAAAGGCTGGCGGCGACCGATCCACATCCGGCGGGCCAGTGCGACGTCAGGCCGCTTCTGCTCGATGGCGCGCAAGTCTTTTTTTGTGTGTCAGGCCAAGGCCGCGCAGATGCCGCCAAACCGAGACACGGTGGGCCTCGACCCCATGCTCCTCACGCAGTTCGACCACCAGTTCATCAAGGGTCAGGTCGCGCTTTTCCGTGATCCGGCGTCCGATCCAGTCTGCCACCCCCGACAGCTTGCCATGCCCACCACCATTGCCCTGCTTCTTGGCCTCAAGCGACCCTGTCGTCCGCTTCAAGATGACCATATCGTTCACGAACTTGATCGAAACCCGGAACTGCGCGGCCGTAGCCCGGTGCGTGTGACCTTCCTCAACAAAATCAACGACCCGCTGACGAAGCTCCATCGGAAGTGGCTTACCCATCAATGACCCCCAACATCTGCCATAGACAGAGGGCATCACAAATCAGTCCTGATGGGAATCTGGAGGGTTCTGTGAGGTCCGCGGGCGTGCGGTCGATGGCGGGCGGCGTCGCGGACCTCATTGAAGCCGTATTGAACGAAGCCGCGGGTCGGTTTGGCGCTATGGGGATTTGGGCTTTGGCGTCGGCTTGGGGTGGTGGGCGTGAGGGCCGATACACGGATCGATGGTGCCGACCGGAGTGCTGAAGGTGCTGGTGTCGGCCCCCACGGAGCACGGCGGCGACCCGATCTGGCGGTCGATTGCCGCGTGGAGCGGTCGTGGCCACCGCATCCGGTGTTCTGGTCTACGGGCAAGCCGTCCGGTCCTCGTGGAGGCCGGTCGCAGGCCGCATGATGGCAGTTTGTCGCGGGCGCTCATGAACTGTCGTTCCAGAATGCCCAGTTGGGCGGTTTCTGACCATGATACCAGACGGTGATCGTCGCCATCGGGCGGCCGCAACAGGGGCAAGGGCGCGGAACGGGCGGCGCCTTCGTCGCGGGTGCGGTGCGGACCGCTGCCTGCGAGGTCCGGTCGGCCAGCAGTGCCCTGCAGGCCGCGAGGCGGGCGGCGCGCTGTCCGTTGGCGAGGAAGCCGTAATGACGGATGCGGTGAACGCCGTCCGGCAGGGTGTGCAGCAGGAAGCGGCGGATGAATTCACCGGCGTCCAGCGTCATGTGCCTCGGGCGGCGACCATGTCGGTAGTCGCGCCAGCGGAACGTCACCTTGCCGCCCTCTATGCTGACCAGACGGAAATTGGCAATAGCGACACGATGGGTGTAACGGCTCAGATAGGCCAGCACCTGTTCCGGCCCGCCGAAGGGCGGCTTGGCGTAAACGACCCAGTCGCGACGCCCGGCTGCGATTAGAAGCCGGGCGAAGGCCTGGGGATCGGCCAGGTCGGCGATCTCACCGAAGAAGCGCAACTGTCCGGTCTCGAAGGCGGCGCGCAGCGCCTGCAAGAACAGCCGCCGGTACAGGCGCGACAGCACCCGGACCGGCAGAAAGAAATTGGGGCGGCAGGCGATCCAGCGGGTGCCGTCGGGCGACGGGCCGCCACCGGGCACGATGCAATGGAGGTGAGGATGGTAACTCAGGGTCTGACCCCAGCTGTGCAGGACCGCGATGAGGCCAATCCCGGCACCGAGATGCCGGGGATCGGCGGCGATGATGCGCAGCGTCTCGGCGGCGGACTTAAACAGGATGCCGTAGACGACCGCCTTGTTCTGGAAGGCTATCGCCGCGATCTCGGCGGGCAGTGTGAATACCACGTGAAATAGGGAACCGGTAGCAGATCGTCCGTACGTGCCGCCAGCCAGTCGCGCGCGACCGCGCCCTGGCACTTCGGGCAGTGCCGGTTGCGGCAGGAATTATAGGCGACATGAACCGTACCGCAGGCCCGGCAACCCTCGACATGGCCGCCAAGCGCGGACGTGCGGCACAGCTCGATTGCGGACATCACGCGGCGCTCCACCCGACCGAGATGGCCGTCGTGGGCCTGGACATAGGTAGGGCCATGGCGGCCGAAGATGTCCGCCACATCCAGCGCGGGGCGCATGAAGCCGCCCTCAGCCCGGCGGCACCACCTCCAGGCTCAGGCGATCGAACGGGCTCTGCGTCTTCGCGATCGTTGTCGTGGCAACCTGCGTGTAGCGGGCCGTGGTCGACAGACTATTATGCCCGAGTAGCACCTGGATGATGCGGATGTCGACGCCGCTCTCCAGCAGATGGGTGGCGAAGCTGTGCCGGAGCGTGTGCACGCTGACCTTCTTGGTCAGACCTGCCGCCCTGGTCGCGGACCGGCAGGCGGAATGGAGCACCTGCACGTCGACCGGCTTGTCGCCGCGTCCGGGGAACAGCCAGTTCGTCGGGCGCGCCAAGCGCCAGTAGGTCCGCAGGATACCAAGAAGCTGCGGCGAGAGCATGACGGTTCGGTCCTTGGCCCCCTTGCCGTGACGAACCTGGATCAGCATGCGATCGCTATCGATATCCGCGATCCTCAGGCTGACTGCTTCCGAGGCGCGCAACCCTGCGGCATAGGCAGCCGTCAGGGCCGTGCGCGCCTTCAGGGACGGCACCGCCTCGAGGAAACGCACGACCTCATCGGCACTCAGGATCGTCGGCAGCTTGCGGGGCGTGCGCGCATAGGCAATCCGTTCGGGGATCTCTGCCCGGTTCAGCGTCACGCCGTAGAAGAAGCGTAAGGCACAAACCGTCTGGTTTAGCGCCGGCCAGGAAATATCCTGCGATACCAGATAGACTTGGAAGGCGCGGACGTCCTCCAGTCCCAGCCGATCCGGCGAACGGTCGCAATACCGGCTGAACTTCGCGACGGCATGGAGATAGGATCGCTGCGTGGCTGGCGACAGGTTGCGAAGCGTCATGTCGTCGATCATACGGCGGCGCAGCGGGCTTACCGCTGGTGTGGCATCAGCCATGGGATGGTCTCCTGATAAAAGGTTGGTCTTGAGCAACCAAACCTTCCCATCTGGAGGCCATTCCCGCCAACCCCGACACCACTCCCGCGTCAGCGGGTTCGTTCAATCCCAAATCTCAACAGACCCTAGTCGGTCGGCCTGATCCTTTGGCGTTTTGTGCCGCCTTCCTTCGATACCTTTCAACATTCATCTCGAAGATTGTGGCGTGGTGGAGTGAGCCAGTGAGGCGCCATTGGTTCGAGCCCACTGGCGAACGCTGTCGACGGCGGCCAGTGTCATTGCCAAGTCAGGGAAGATCGTATTCCACGCACCGAAGGGTTGGTTTGCGGTGATCAGCATGGAGCGCCGTTCATATCGGGCGCTGATCAGCTCGAACAGCACGCTGGTCAATAGGGTCGGCGGAGTCGATGGCCGCGCCTTCATTCGCCAGCCCCGCGCGGCGCAGGGTCACCGGCAGGAAGGCCGCGATCATCGCGTCGAGGAAGGCGGCCTCGGCCCCGGTCATCTGAGCGACCAGTTCTGGCCGCGCATCGAACATCGGGGCCAGCGCGCGAGGTGTGACGCGCCGCAAGGTCCAGAGCGGAAGATCCGTGGCGAAGAGCGCGTCATAGAACAAGATGGGCACAGGAAGCTCCTGCTCTTCTGCCGTCAGCGGGGCATAGGGGGCGAGCGAGAGCAGGATCAGCGCTTGCGTGCGATCAGGGTGGCGCAGGGCGAATTGCAGCGCTGGCGGCACGCCGCCAGACATTGCCAGCAGCGTCACGCGCTCGATGCCCAAACTGTCGAGCATCTCGGCAAAGGCATCGGCCTGTGCCGCAGTCGAGGGATCGGCAGGCATCGGCGAACCGGGGTAGCCAAAGCGCGAGGGCGCAATCCAGCTGAAGCCATCCGGCAGGAAGGCCTCGGCCAGCAGCCGGCCCTGATCATGCCCGCCGCCCGCACCATGAATCGCCAGCACCGGACTGCCTGTGCCCCGGGAGGCGTAGGCCACCGGGCCAAAGGCCGTCTCGACCACACGTGCCTCGGCTGCGAGCCGTGCGTGGGTGGCGCGCATGTCGCGCAGATGGACCAAGGCGACAACGGCAAGCGCACTTCCGACCAGCAGCAGCAGAATCCAGCGCAAGCGTACCCCGTTCATGCCCTACCCCATCCCGCCAAAGGCCAGCCCCCAACGCACGAACAGCGCCCCGGTAGCGGCAAGGGCGAGTGCGAAGCCGGTATGATGCAGACGCCGCCAAAGGCTCCAGCCCCCGGCCCGCCAGACAAGGACAAGCGACAGCAGCACAACTGCGGCGAACACGGCAAGTACATCGGCCAGCACCAGCACTGCGATCACTGTCGGTTGCGGCTGGTCGAACATGAACTCCATGCCCAGTTGCATGGCCGCCAGCACCGCAAGGCCGACCGCAGCGACCAGCACCCAGACCGAAACCGAAGCCACGACGGCCAGACCGGCTGCCAGCGTCCCCGCGCGGCTGCCCCCTTTCAATCCATGTCGCCAGATCAGACCGACAAGCGTGCTCAGCGCCAGAAGCGCCGACAGGCCAAAACCCGCCAGCGCCAGCGTCGGATCGTTGGCCAGCCGCACCCGCTCATAGGTCATCACGCCCATGCCATCCATCAGCCGCACCACCTGACCCGAGGCGTCACGGATCGCCATGACCCGTTCACCTTGGGGTTCCTGCCAGAGATCAGGCGCGATGGGGTCATACCGTACCAGCGCCCCCAGCCGGATCGAGTATGCGAGGATCGCGCCGTCCGGCAGGGCCTGCACAGGCATCTGCGGCGCAAGCGCCTGCATCGGGCCCGAGAAGGTCCGCCGGTTGGCAAGATAGCGCCCGGCCACCTCGGCCGCGCGGGCCATCGCATCGGGCACGGGCTGAGCGGGCGTATGGCTCAGACCCGCCTCGGCGGCTAAATGAGCGAGGATCAGATCGGGGCCGAGAAAGGGGAGGCTCGCCCCGGCCCCACCATTCTGCGAGATAAACACCCCCGCCCCAATCTCAGGGATAAAAACAAGGTTCGAGACGAATTCGTTGAGCCCGCCGGCATGGCCATAGACCATCGTCCCGAACAGGGGTCGCGCCTGAAATCCATGCGCCATGTCGGACGCATCCGATAGATCCTCGAACAGCCGCGTCCGCATTTGCGCCACGGTCTCGGGTTGCAGAAGCCGGGCGCCATCAAGTTCGCCATCACCCAGCAGGAACCGCAGGAACTGCGCCATGTCGGCGGCGGTGCTGGCGAAGCTGCCTGCCGGGCCGAAGCCGCCGATATCGACGCGATAGGCCAGGTGGTTGACCCCGCCCTGCACCCGGTAGCTCCGCGACAGCGGCGGCTGGTCAGGGCGGGCGGTTGCCTCACTAAAGGTGGTGGCATCCATTCCCAGCGGGTCGAGGATGCGGGTTTGCACGAACTGCTCATACGCTATGCCCGACACATCCTCGATGATCTGGCCCGCCAGCGCCACGCCCCAGTTGGAATAGGCCGTTACCGACCCGCGCGGGAACACCTGTGCGGGCGCCGAGGCCGCCAGCGCCTGCGGGCGCGGCAGCGCACCAACGGCGGGGTCGAAGATTGCATAAGTATCCTCATAGCCCGGTCGGTGGCTCATCAGTTGGGCGAGCGTCAGCGGTTCATGGCCGGGCGCTTCGGTTGCGCGCAGGTAGCCCGCCACATCGGCGTGCAGGTCCAGAACGCCCTCCTCGACCAGCATCATCACACCTAGCCAGGTGAACAGCTTGCTGATCGACCCGATCTCGAATCGCACATCGTCAGGCCCAGTCTGGATGCCAGACTCCAGATCACTGTAACCCCAGCCGCGCAGGATCGCCTGATCGCCGACCACCACTGCCCCGATGGCGCCGGGAACCTGCTCGGTCGCGATAAACCCCTCGGCCAGCGCGTCAAACCGCGCGGCAATATCGGTGCGCGCCTGGTCCTCTGCACTGGCAGAAAGGACGGGGAGGAAAGGCGAAATAACGCAGAATGCCACGGGTAAAAGTCGCTTCGGCAACATTCCAAATCCTCTTTGTGATGGAGGCGTGCAAAAACACTCCCAGCGCTGAGGTTAGCAACGCCCGAGCAATGTCGAGATGACACAGATCAAGGCCCAGAGGCGGAGTGGCTGGCTTATTCCCGCCAACTTTTCGCGAATCTTTCACTTGCCATTCGCCCACGACCTGATGATCAAGCTGCTTCCGACCACGATCGTCGTTTCGTATGTCATCGACGGGATCAAGAGCAACCTCGCCCGTGTTTTCATTCATGGCAGACAGAACGGACTCCTGTTTGTCGCCATAGCACTCGGGGCAAGAGCGGGATGCGTGTGTTCATCCCCTCGACAACCGATGCCCTACAATCGACGGGGTCATTGTCGATGAGATAGCAAGCAGTGCCCGCACCGGGACGCCTCATCACCGGATTTCGTAAAACAGCCGGTTCAGCAGTGCCTCGGCAAACCCCTTGCCGCCCCAGGTTGCCACCGGCAGCGAAAGATACACCAAACCGCGCCCGATGCCCCCCAACCCGATGGGCAGCGAGGGCGTGGCCTGCACGCGCGTGCGCAGCGCGATAAGGGCTTCCCATACAATGCGATACGTATGCGTCCGGTCTGACTGGTGTTGACTTATTCTGCTGTCCAGCTCCACGGCATGAGGTCGTCCAGACGGTTTATTTTGTGGTCTGCGACGCGGGCGAGGACCCAGCGCAGCCAGGCTTCCGGATCGACCTTGTTCATGC
>Ga0105055_10012821_pt1 | contig 10144 bp, 6 predicted proteins | sample BON03_FD_78090 | JGI IMG/M metagenome (GOLD analysis project Ga0105055, IMG submission 78090) | Freshwater microbial communities from Lake Bonney liftoff mats and glacier meltwater in Antarctica - BON-03 | ecosystem: Environmental > Aquatic > Freshwater > Ice > Glacier meltwater | place: Lake... | reverse complement strand
TGTGTTGCAGCGTGCCGGGCAAATATGTGGATGTCATGTGTGTTGCAGTGTGTTGCAGTGTGTTGCAGCGTGCCGGGCAAATATGTGGATGTCATGTGTGTTGCAGTGTATTGCAGTGTGTTGTAGTGCGTTGCAGTATGTTGCAGCGTGCCGGGCAAATATGTGGATGTCATGCTTTCTCTGGCAACATGTGTTAAGAGAAAGAGACTGTACCTTGAGAATGGGCGAGTAGTCGACTGTACCGAAATGATGGCCCCACGTCTGAGAGAGAGAGAGAGAGAGAGAGAGAGAGAGAGAGAGAGAGAGAGAGAGAGAGAGAGAGAAAGAGAGAGAGGCTTCAACAGACTGCAACAGACTGCAACACACTGCACCAAAATGATGGCCCCACGTCTGCGCAGGAAAGCCGCCCGAATGATTGGGTTGAGCCACATGCATGCGTGCGTGATATGGCATGTATGTGCCGCATTCGCGTGATATGGCACATACGTGAATGGGGCATCTTATCAGTAATGACCCTACATGAAGCACGCGCACCACACACTTATGAATCAGTGATACGTCCACATATACGAGTCATGCCACGCGTATAAATACGTCGTGGCACATACACCAGTCTGGTGCACGTGTGCCACACATATGAATGCCTCACGTCACAGCTATGAAGCACACCTGCACGTAATAGCCCCCAGCCGTTGGCCCGTTTTTGGGCACGATAGCCGTAGTATATGGTTCTTCATACTGAAATGCTAGCGACACTGTGTGCACTAGGGCTTCGACGATTGTCACCATCATGTTTTGGCCACAATGCCCCAGATCTGGGTCTGCAACAGAGCCCACACAGCCGGGACCACCACCGACACCCGCCGACACCAAGCATCTGATTCACATACACATATTCAGATGTACATGTATGCCGATGTGTGTGTGTGTGTGTGTGTGCGTGTGCGTGTCTGTGTGTGTATGAGTGTGCGTACGAGAGTAGATAGGTGTGTGTGTCTGCACCTCTACATATGTGTATATCACAACATGTGAGTTTATGCGTGTCTTTGTGTGCGTGTGTGAAAGTGTATGAGTACATATACGAGAGTACATATACGAATATACATATACATACATACTTATACAATATGTAGGTGTATGATGTGGTATACGTCTACTGTTTCATATATTCGTATATGTACTCATACACTCACACACACGTATATATGTAGGTGTATGATGTGAACTGTGTATGCAACAGTCTACTGTTGCATACACAGCGATACATGTGTATATATGCTTACACATACATACACGCACGCAGCAGCTGCAAGACATTCAGATGTGTGACATCACTCAAACACTTTGAAGGACACCTGATTGTTGTGTCTGACCGCCACGATGACTCTTCACAGCCCGTGGAGCCCGCGCGAACTGCTTGCGAATAATCTGTGTGCATATATAAATACATGAGTATATTAACACACCAGAAGTGCCAAGATGAACAGCCCCCAGCATGTGTTGCAGTGCAACACATGTGTTGCAGGTTGTGTTGCAGTGTTTGCACCAGCATACCAGAAGTGCCGAGATGGATAGCCCCCAGCACGCCGTACACAAGAGTCTCTTGTGTGTCTGCTTGCATTCCCGCGCTTGGCAGCTTGCCGTGAAACGTCGGGTGTGTCTGAGGCTCTAGGCGCATATGACTGGGTTGCGAGTAACTGAAGGCACCCAACACCTGTGTTGCAGTGTGTTGCAGTGTGTTGCAGTGTGTTGCAGTGTGTTGCAGTGTGTTGCAATGTGTGGCAGTGTGTTGCAGTGTTTTGCAGTGTGTTACAGTGTGCGTCTGAGACTCTAAGCGCATATGACTTGACTGTGGGAGTTATTGAAGGCACCCAAGACCTGTCCGACGCGGAGTCAGATCAAGTGCTTGCGTCATAATATAGAGCCTCCGACGCACACAAATCGTTACGTGCATCTGAGGTTCTAGACGCGTATGACTGCGTTGAAAATAACTCAAGGCATCCCACTGTGTTGCAGTCAGTGTGTTGCAGTGCTGCAGTGCGTTGCAGTCCATGTGTGGTTGTGCTCTAGGCGTGCATATAATGGGTTGCAAGAAACTGAAGGCACTCAGCGCCTGTCCGACGCGGTTGACGGGAATTGGCACACGGATGCGATTAACAACACACGCACTATGAAACACTGCAAGACACTGCAACACACTGCAACACACTGCAACGCACTGCAACACACCTGCCCGAAGCGGTTGCCGGGAATGATAGGGCCGATCTCCATGTCCCCCCCCCCCACATTGCCGTCACTGGCGATGCCTGTTATTTGGATATATAAATGAATGGGATGTATGGGATGTATCATAGATGGCACGCCAAGACCTCAAATCTACCAAGATTCGAGTACATAGAGCTTCCAGGAGCTTCTGGACGATTTCATAAAAAGTAACAACAGCAACATAAATCAACGTATATGTGTATGAAGTATTGTGTGTATGGATAGATGAATGAGGTCTATCTCCTGCATCGGTGTGAACTAGTGCGTGTATGCACACATGCACCACTTCTTTCACGTGTGTGAGCGACCTACTGTCTATATGTACACAATAAAGAGGTCTACTATGTGTATCGTTATGAACGGGTGAAATGGAGCATACATAAGTGAGGCCTATTATCGTGAATGAAGTCTACTACATACATCTACTATATACATCTAGGCGAACTACATCTAGGCGAACGATGATAGGCCTCACTTATCTGCTATATATATCTAGGCGAACGATGTATGTAGTAGACTTCATCCACGATAATCGGCCTCACTTATCTATTATACACATTTAGGCGAACGATGTATGTAGTAGACTTCATTCACGATAATAGGCCTCACGTTCGCCTAGATGTATATAGTAGATAAGTGAGGCCTATTATCGTGAATGAAGTCTACTAAATACGAAGTCTACTACATACATCTGGGCGAACTATTGTATGGATAGATTGATATAGCGAGATGTCTATTGTATGCAACTATTCGATGGAATGAGGGTACCGGGACTTGGCCAGATTATTTGGTGAATCGTGATGATCAAAAAAATGAGGGGCCATTCGGGGAAAAAAAATGCACGGAAATCGAGAAATAGTTGTAGAGTGAACGGTCGGGGTTGTGGGTGCACAGGTACAGTTGACTCAGGAACCAAATGTGCCCAAGCCTAGAACCAAATACAAACGCTGAAAGAATGTCTTTGCTGTCACATCTATTGCGCTCATCATTGGCCGCGATTGGCCGCGATTGGTACAGCCTCTTGCGCAGTCTCTAATAGGGAGTCCCGGTACCCTCTATGGAACTATCTGTCTATTGTATGCAACTATTCTATGGATAGATTGATATAGCAATGTCTTGGACCTCTTCCGAGGTGCACGGCAACACACCATAGATTCATATAGCGAGATGTTGTGCACCTCTTCCGAGGTTTCCTACATAGATTGATATAGCGAGATGTCTTGGACCTCTTCCGAGGCATCTCGCTATCCTGTGACACCCTGCAGCACACTACACAACACTTGCAACACATTGATATAGCGAGATGTCTTGGACCTCAGTTGGTTGCAGTATGTTGCAGGGTGGTGCAGTGTGTTGAAGTGTGTCGCAGTGTGCAGATGGATATAGCGAGATGTCTTGGACCTCTTCCGAGCGGAGATCATACTTGATCTTGCATTTGGATTCCAATAAACAACATTTCTTCTCGTATAGCGAGTCTTGCATTTCTTCTCGTATAGCGATGTCTTGCACCTCTGTCTTGCAACATTTCTTTTCGTATAGCGAGATGTCTTGGACCTCTTCCTCTTCCGAGGTCTATCAACTAGAGCTATACCTCGTATATGCATGCATATACCACCCTCTTGCACCATGCATTCATATACTTTGATGCATGGTGCAACAGGGTCGTACATGTATTCCCTGTTGCACGATGCATTCATATGAATGCATCCTGCAACATATGAATGCAAGTATGTGAATGCGTGGTGCGACAGGGTGATATGATATGATGTGAGGTACCAAGCAGACTGGGAGATACCGTGACACATACCACTGCCGAGTCTATTGCTCCATTGCACGTATACACCGTGTGTATACGAGGGCAGACTGCCCTGTGACTGCCCTCGTACACATATGTTACATTTATGTGTGACTGCCCTGGTATACATACGTTATGTCACGACACTATGCCTACGTCTCTATACGCACCCATGCCTTGTGGGCGCTATCACAAAAGTGGAGACAAAGACGACGCTGCATACCGTGAGACACGTAGAAGCGCGGAGTGTCACCCACCCAGGGCGCGGCGGGGTTGCGGAGGACGAAGGTCAATACGATCATGTGGCGTGCGAGCACTCGTGTCCACGGCGCCACCTGCAGCACAAGCTTACCTTTTTCACGCCGCCATACTCCAGCATCCCACGCACCACCCGCGCCTACGAACAAGGATGCCCCCGAGCCGGGCACGCTTGGGGGAGACATGACGCGTATGGGCAGCGCATCGTCATCGGGTGTGCGTGTTTGCACGAGGCCAGCGAGGGTGATGAGCACCGCTGGCTCCAGGTCTGTGTTGAATTGCAACGACACCGTCATGGTTGTGAGAGCTGACATGACGCGTGAACTCGAGTGGATGGCGCTGAAGATGAGCTTTGGTACTGCTACTAACGGCAGGCACTGCGTGTCAGCGAGCACGAGGGGAGGAGGTGAGGCGTCGCCCGCATCACTGTGAGACAACATCCGCCGTCGCCGCGCGCCTAGCGTCGTGTCGTTGTTGGAAGTGTGCACGGAGAAGGTGGTGTCATTCATTTCAGTCTTGATGAGAGTCTTGATCAAAGTGCCGGGGCCAGAGCTCTGGCAGGGGGGTCCGAGGAGCGTGAGATGTCGCAGCGGCACTGGTGGGATCGCAAAGGGCCAGTCCTGCTGGATTAGGGGCTGCACGCCGCCGTCACGCTGCGGTCCTCCGTGCCCATTGCGCAGTGTCCAGCTAATCTCGTAGGTCTCTCCCGCCAGCAACCCTCCCTCAGCTCTGCCACCAGAGTCCGCTGGAAATGCGAGCTGCAACGTCAGCGTCCCTTCCGTCTGCTGCCACACAGTGGGGGCGGCTGCAAAAAGGTGTGCACTAGTACCCGAGAGAGAGAGACGCCAGTCAATACAGCTTTGCAGGCCGTGCATATCAGTGCACGGCACGTCTGAGGAATCAAAGCCGAGCAGCCCCGTAACCCGCACCACTGTGCCCGCCACGACTGCAAAGTTTGGACGCAGCACAAGGGTGATGGTGTTGTAGGCGCCACGTGTTTGCTCGCTCCATGCCACGGCAGCTTCGGCAAGAGAGGGCAATGACAGCGCTATGAGTACAGTGCCTGTGGCCTCATACCAAGGCATGCTGTCGGACACCGTAGCGCTCGGCACTTGAATGGCACCCTCCCAGCGCATGCGAGCGCGCCTGCCCTCGCTCCTCTCATTGACGCACCCCAATGTAGAATTTCCGGGCACACGCGTGAGACACGAAGTGTTGCCCGGATTCACCAGCATCATCGAGAAGACAATTTCTTCGCCTGCCTCAAACGAGGCATGCGCAGCCAGAATGAGGATGAGCGTGCCCGTGTTCTGCGTCCAGTTTCCGCTGCCCACTGCGCTGTGCGGCAATGTCTTGTTGTCTGCAGTGCTGCACTGCGCGCCGATCGAGTCAGAAGGGCACACCGAGACACACGAAGCGGGATGGTCTGTGAAGGCAGCGTCGCACGCATCCGCTTGTGCACCACCAAAGGCGTTTGCCGCAGTGCCCTCGAGGGGCAGCGCTGAATTGTCAGGTGTGGCTGCATTACTGAGACCTGTAATGAGCAGGCGAGCGGGCGGCATTAGACGTGTGTTAACTTGTATTGTCACGCGGATCTGTGAACGAGCACCCAACACCTGCGATGACGATGCAATGGACGCAAGCGTAAAGGCAGCGCGCGTCGACGGCATCATGACAGCGCCCTTTACCTCCATGAGCTCCTCTTCCATGATTAGCAGGCCCTGCTCCTGTCCTGACGAGCGCCCGGCGGATGACACTGCGTAGATGGAGGGCTGAAGGTCGATGGTCGAGGCCTGTGCGGGGTTCCGGAGCGTCAAGGACAGGCGCACTAGCTGCCCTGCTAGGATTGGTACTTGAGGACGCAAAGTCAATACCAAATATCCCACCTCTCGATTCCACGCCACGCTGGGCTGCGTAGACCCTGCGGTAGAAAACATCCAAGCCTCTGACCCCGACAGCGGCAGCACAGCGCTGTGCATAAGACTACCAGTGAGCCCACGGATGCTGATCCGTGCACATACTGCCGTGTACGCTGAGGTGTTCGTGGCGGGAGACTGAGGAGACGCTTGGGCGCACGCCGGAATGAGTGCGTTTGCACTGAGCGTCACTGAGATTGTGCACAAGCCCCGCAGCACGAGCGAGTCTGAGGAGATGATCTTGACCTTGAAGGCGGCAGCGGCGGCGGCCTGTGTGCCCGCGTCGGACTCGTCATCTAATGGCTCTTGGGCGAAGGAGAGTGCCCCTTTGATCTGAATAGTTGGCTCCAGGGTGCTGGTAGCGAGGAGCGAGTTGATCATTTCAAATATGATTTTGAGTTGCGCCGGGGACTCGGGCAATTCTGCTGATGTGCGGGTGTAGAGTGTGAGGACTCCACGCTGCCTATCCCACGGAGTGTTGAGGAACCTGCGTCCCGTCTTGAGCACCGTGTAGTGAGCGCGCACTATCCCGTCGGCGCCAATATTGGCCACTGCAGGCAGCGCAAAGCGCGTGCTGGCCGCGCGTGTGCGTCCGCGGTAGCTGACAATATCAAGGATCCACCGCGGAGCCTCTGGCGTCGCGAGAGTCAGCAAAATCCTCTGCCCTGTATATGCATCGTCGACGCTGTTAGCGCCCTCGTCCAAATACAACACTAAGTTGCTGAGCGTGGTATCAAACTGGAGCTCGCCCGAGCGCTCTTCTTCGTACACCGTGAAATTGACATCTGAGGGCGAGTCCATGGCCTGGAGCCCCCCAATGATGATTCTGCCGTTGCCCGCGACTAGCGCGTTGGTTTCGATGGAAACGCTCAAGATGGTTGCAGCGCCACGAATGCTGCTGCTCTTTGAAAACGACTTGTGCAACAACGTCGGCACCTGTGACACGTTGAAAATAAAGCCATCCATGAGAAGCTGATGGATAAAGGTGACTCCTACTGTGTCGAGGGCGTCGGACCCGCTTGTTATGCTCGGCTGCACTCCGTCCTGGGACTGCACTGGGTTGGTAATACGGAAGGAAAACACTGTGGGAGCCACCAAATTATCAGATGACATCGCTTTGCGTTAGGCAAAAGTGCGCGTGGGTCGTGGCACACATGCACACATGAATCAGTCAATTATCACGTAGAAGCATCATTCAATGCATCATTCAATTCAATGTGTGCGGTGTCTCTCTCTGTTAACATAGTGCCTCACCTGTAGGCGCGAGGGTGTTTGATGACAAAGTCCTGGACCTCACGAAGCCTAGGCGCAGGAGGCCTAGGCGTGCACTCCACAGGCCGTTGCTGGAGGAGAACACCTCCGCTCCAGGCCCCGACAATGCGATAAAGACAGAATCGTCTGCATATGAAACGTTGCTGGCAACGACTGACGCGTCCGAGTCTTGCGCAGGCACCAGTGCCAACGCACCAGAGCCGAGCATGCCAGCGAGACGGAGCTCTGATGGCGCTCCCACTGGCGCTGACGCGACGATGGAAACAGTGATGGTGGACAGCGCGCCCAGCACCAGCGATGACGGCGTGATGGAGGACACTAGAAATTGTGGCTCTACGACAGAGCCCATAATGGAGCAGGGAAAGCAGCAAAAGGCCAGGCAGCCTTGCGATTCGAGTGCATCGAAGCAGTCTTGCTGGTTTGGCACCCGGCACAGGTAACGTGAATTATCCACCCACGGTGCTTCGGAGGTCCGCGAGGAGGGCTTGACTCGATCCACGTTGCACGTCTGGGTCTGCACTTCGATGCCCTGAAGGAATGTCCGCAAGACGCAAGCGCGAAAGGTGTCATTGTGGCTCTGCACCAGCATGGGCCTGAGGAGGATTTGAGTATAGCCGCCTGTAAAGACTGTGCTATCTCGCAGCCCCGGCTTCCACACTCCGTCCTCATTTGCGGCGATGCTCGGCTGCACGCCTATAGAGATCTGTGCACTGTTGCGAAGGGGTAGTGTGAATGAGGTAATCGTATGCTTGCTGAGCACTTGGCCCATTTGCACTGTCAACAGCAGCGAGCCTGCCTGCTGATCCCAGAAGGGCTGATTCACAAACACTTCCGTGTCCATCTGCCAATTGTGTGACAGATTCGAGAAATGACGTAAAGCACTTAGTATGTGTGTGTGTACATATATATATATATATATATATATGAAGTGTAGACGTCGACTTTTGGTGGAATACAGAGCTCGATTTCCGGGAAAGAAGATTCACTCAAAAATAGGGCTCTTTGGTCAGAAAATGTGATAGAAGCACAAGATGGCACCTGGCGAATCATGATGCCCCCGCTCGGGGTCGACGATCCGAGTAAGTCTTTGATTATGACCTGCTCGCCCGGGAGAAGGTCGGCATTGGGCTGTAGCGTGACTGATATTGTCGTGATGGCATCTCGGATGGAGTTGCTCGACCCTACCATATGCACAAGTCATGGCACACATATGCATCAGTCATGTCACGCGCGTGAGTGAGTCATGTCACGCATATGCATGCGTCCTATCGCACATAGGCATCAGTCATGTATGCATGTGTCAAATCACGCACATGTACACACTGCAGATGAATTCAACTAGGATGTAGCGCGGCGGATACAGAGTGGATGACGTCTCGAATGCGATTGCTCCATTGAAAGGTGTGTCATCGTATTGCAACACACTGCGACACACTGCAACACACTGCAAAGCACCTGCAACACACTGCACTGCTCTGCAACACACCGCAACACATTGCTCCATTGAAAGGTGCGCCATCGTATTGCCATCGGAAAGGCGATATCAATGTGTCATGTCACACATATCAACGACGCATTCCACATATATCCAAAAAAACGTATGTGTGCGTGTGTGCTGGTTTGCTTGTCACACTGTGCACGAGTCCCATCTCACATGGAGTCGCTGCAACATCCACATCAACGACACATGCACGAGTCATGTACCACTTATCACTTGGTCATGACACACACAAAAGTAATCATGTCATACAATGGGCGTGTGATATCACACAAACTAAACCTATCACACAAACTAAACCTATCACACAAACTAAACCTATCACGCAATGAGGGAGTCATATCACACGATGAGTGAGTCATGTGAGAAGATGACTGCGTCATGTCACACGACGCAAAAATCATGTCACCCGACGAGCGAGTCAGGGACCAAGCAGAGGGGCACGAACCTATCCACATCACCTCAAAGCCAGGGTCCAGCAGCGACCAGCACACGGCCGGGCCCTAAAAAGGTGTACATTTCACGTTCAGACATGCTGAAATCGAAAGATCTAGTCAAAGTACCAGTAGAAATGTCTCGAGTCTCGAACATTGCGAAATGTCACACATGTACATGTCCCGTAGAAATGTGTACTTGAGACATTTCTGTCTACAGTGTTTAGATGGCACAATATCTGATAGATGGCACAATATCTGATAGATGGCACAATATCTGGTTCAGTGTTTAGATGGCACAATGTCTCAACGGGAAAGCATGACAAGATAGAATGACCAGCAGCGCCGTAGAATTGACTGCAGGACTGCCGTCGCCCGCAGCTATGTCCATGACGAGACTGCTGCCATTATTTGGCGCATACGTGTTGCGCAGGACGAAAGAAAAGACGGTTTCCTGGTAGATTGTCTCAACAGTCAGCTCTGCAGTCCTTTGGTGTAGCAGATCACAATTGGGAGCGACGTGACTTTTGAGATTGTCTACTTTGGGTTTCGTCGTGATTTCGCTCGAATCAGCCCAGAAAAATCCGAAGCAGTTGTCTACACCTCCGGTTTCGTTGCCTGCGAGCCCCACCTGTTTATGTAGATGCGATGTCAGGTCTCTCAATGTGTGCACATCGAGACTTAAGGGCACATCGAGACTTAAGGG